>Ga0126370_10000288_pt1 | contig 19731 bp, 11 predicted proteins | sample PanSoiMetaPlot_3_FD_92586 | JGI IMG/M metagenome (GOLD analysis project Ga0126370, IMG submission 92586) | Tropical forest soil microbial communities from Panama - MetaG Plot_3 | ecosystem: Environmental > Terrestrial > Soil > Tropical forest > Bulk soil | place: Panama | collected 2016-02-17 | reverse complement strand
CTCGAGACTCAGCGCCGTCTTTACGATCTCGGCATTTTCAATCAAGTTGATACCGCCGTTCAGAATCCCGACGGCAAAGAACCGGACAAAAATATCCTGCTCGACTTGCGCGAAGCCAAGCGCTACACCTTCGATTACGGAGGCGGACTGGAGGTGCAGACCGGCACGCCGGCGGGAGTAACCGCGCCTCAGGGCCAGACGGGCGTCAGCCCACGGGCCACTTTCAATGTGACCCGGCTAAATTTTCTGGGCATAGACCACAGCATCACTTTCAAGTCTCACGTTGGTCGACTGCAACAGCGCGTGCTGCTCAGCTACGACGCTCCTCGACTGTACAATCTCGACAACCTGCGCTTGAGCTTTATCACCTTCTACGACAACACGGTCAGCGTGAGCACCTTCACCTCGAGGCGACTGGAAGGCTCAGTACAAGCGGAACAGGTCATCGGTCGGGGTAGCAGTTTGTTCTACCGCTTTGCGTACCGAAGAGTGCAGGCCACCAACTTTGCTCCGAACTTCAACCGCAACGAAGTCCCGCTGCTCTCACAGCCCACACGGGTAGGCTCGCCGGGATTCGCCTACATTCGTGATCACCGTGACAACCCGGTCGAAAGTACTCGCGGCAGCTACAATACCGTGGACACGAGCACCGCCTCCAGCTACTTCGGATCGGAAGCGGACTTCAGTCGTATCCTGGTGCAAAACTCGACTTATTACACCATCAAAAAGAAATATGTGTTTGCCAGGTCTACCCGTGTGGGGGTAGAGGTGCCCTTTGCTAATACCTTGGTGCAAAGTCCCCAGCAGGCCGCAGTGGGGATCCCTCCTGGCTTTACCGTTATTCCACTGCCTGAGCGATTTTTCTCCGGCGGCGGCAACTCTCTGCGCGCCTTTGGGTTAAATCAGGCGGGACCTCGCGACTTGAATTCAGGGTTTCCGGTCGGCGGCTCAGGCTTGTTCATCAACAACTTCGAACTTCGAATGCCTCCGCTTACCTTACCCTTGGTTCAGGACAATGTCAGTTTCGCCGTTTTTCACGACGCCGGCAATGTCTTTGATTCCGGGCACGACATGGTTCATAGCCTGATTCAATGGCACCAGCCCAACCAGGATGCCTGCAAAAACCAGAGTACCTATTTGCTGTGTGACTTCAATTACATGGCGCAAGCCGTTGGCCTTGGGATACGCTATAAGACACCGATCGGGCCGGTGCGGTTGGACATAGGCTATAACCTGAACCCGCCGGCTTTTCCCAGTTTTCAAACGGTAACGAATCCGATCACGGGCAAATCATCGAATGTTTTCACGCCGCAGCAATTAGGTCACGTCAACTTTTTCTTTAGCATTGGGCAAACTTTCTGATGTCATACAAACTCATTCATTTCGTACTCATTCTTTCGATCTCGCTCGTCGCTTGGCCGCTCGCTGCCGGAGAAGTTATTGATCGCATCGTCGCCACCGTCAACGGCCACATCATCCTCGAGAGTGAGGTGGACGAAGCGCTCTGTTACCAGGCATTTGCCGATGATCGGCCACTCAAACCGTTTTCAGCCGAGCAACGCAAAGCGGCACTGGATCGCCTCATCGATCAGGAACTCATTCGCGAGGAAGTTCAAAAGAGCGGTCTCCAAGCTGCCTTACCTGCAGAAGTCGAGGCGCGCATTGCGGAAATTCGCAAATTGCATGCCGAAGTGAGCGACCAGGCGTCTTGGCTGGCGGCCCTTCATCGTTACGATCTGACCGCCGATGAGCTGCGCGAGCGAGTCACCGCTGACCTGAACAGCTGGAAGGCGATCGACGCGCGACTAAGGCCAAGTGTTGCCGTCGACAGCCGCAGCATCGAGCGTTATTACCAGGAAAATCTCCTTCCCGAACTGCACAAGAAAGGTGCTCCGGAAGTTCCACTTACCCTGGTGGCCCCAAAGATCAAGGAGATATTGGCGCAACAGCAGATGAACGATCTCGTCGTCAATTGGTTGAAAAGTCTGCGCACCGAAAGCAACATACAGATCGCCTTGTTGCCAGGGACCGCGTCCGCAGAGGGTCCTAATTGACCAAGCCAGTTTCGAACTCGCGTTTCCTCGCGCGAACCGGGTACTGGCGGTTGCTTCGTAGCTTTGTCCTTGCGCTGATTGCGTTATTGATTGCCGCAACGGCCGCCCTGCTTTGGTATGTCCACACCGATGCGTTTCGCAATATGGTGCATTCCCGTTTGGTGGCGGCGCTCGAACAAATGACCGGCGGCCGGGTTGAGCTCGCGAAGTTGAGCATTGTGCCCTTTCGCTTTCGCGTGGAAGCTCACGATCTCACCATCCACGGTACCGAACCGACTGGCGAGGCGCCCTATGCGCATGTCGACCGCTTGACCGCCGAAATCAAGATCATCTCGGTTCTGGAGCGGGAATATGGGTTCCACTCGCTGACCCTTGATCATCCGGTCGTTCACATCATCGTTTACCCGGACGGATCTACGAATCAGCCGACTCCTCCAATTCCCGCGCCGCGCGACAACTCGCCCGTCGCGCAGTTATTCGCCGTTTCTATCGCTCACCTTCAGATCATCGACGGCGAGCTGCTTTGGAACAATCAACGGATTCCCTTGCAGCTCATGGCCGGCGATGTCTCCGCTGGGCTGAACTACTCTCTGCTACGCGGCAACTACGAAGTGCTCGTGCGAGTGCGGAAATTCAACACGCGTCTGGCTAACCTGCGTCCGCTTACTTCGACGTTAGCCGCTCGCATTATTCTCGACCAGAACAACGCCACACTAAACTCGTTCGAATGGTCCGCGGGAGAGTCGCGTCTGGAAGCCAGCGGCCGCTTCGACAACTTTCAGAACCCCAAGATCACGGGCAACTACAACGGCCGGTTGGACCTTCGAGATCTGGCCTCGATCCAAAACCTTCCTCAGGTTCGCAGCGGGATTTTGGAAGTAGCCGGCAAAGGAGTATGGGCGCCGCAGGATTTCTTCTTCTCCGGCAAAGCCGCAGTGAAGAATCTTCTCTGGCGCGAGCCGGAGATTTCCTTGTCGAATGCGGCCGGCAGTGCCGATTATGCCGTGAGTTCTTCTTCCCTAAGAATTTTTGACATTCAGGCGCGTCTCTTGGGAGGAACGGCGAGTGGCGCCGTAGAAGCTGTCAACTGGCTCGGTCCGGAGGCGGTGTCGAAGAAGGGCCGTAGTGCCCGTGAGCAGAACGGCTCGCTCACTCTAAAGCTGAAAGACATCGACATCGGATCTCTCGCCGTAGCTCTGCGCAAGCCTACAGTACCCCTTGACCGGCTTCACCTCGCGGGGCGGCTGGGTGGAACAGTCGAAAGCAGGTGGACCAGCTCAATCCAGCGTGCTGAAACGTCCTTCCATTTGGCGGCCATCCCTGGACCGCAATCGAAGCCGGGTGAAATTCCACTGAGCGCCAACGCCGACGGGAGCTACCACGGAAGCACAGATTCGCTGGACCTCGCCAATCTGACTTTGGCCAGCTATTCGACCAAAATCCAGGCGAGCGGGAAGCTTTCGACCACCTCGATATTGCGAATCGAGGTTTCGACCAGCGATCTCGGGGAGTGGCAACCTATACTGGCAAGCTTCGGGGGACGACCCCTCCCTGTATCGCTATCTGGCCGAGCCAGTTTCAGCGGAAACGCAAGTGGAAGACTCAGGGATTTCACTGTCGCCGGGCACCTAGAGGCCAACAAGTTCGATACCTGGGCGTCCGCCTCACACGCTGCCCGGGAACATCGCGTCCACTGGGATTCTCTCGCTGCTGACCTTCATGCGTCGCCCTGGACGGTGTCGGCGCGCCATGGAATATTGACGCACGGGCCCACCATGATTCGTTTCGACGCAACCGCTTCCCTGATAGACGGCGAGTTTACCTTCGCTAGTCCTATTGCTGCTCACCTGCAGGTTCATAAAGCCGAGCTCGTGGATTTACAGTCACTGGCGGAATACAGCTATCCGGCATCCGGGGTTGTGAACCTATCCTTGACCGCCTCCGGTACCAGAGCCGACCCCCACGGCGATGGCCATGTGGAGCTTAGCAACGGCAGCTTCTACGGGCAGTCTCTGGCGCGACTGGCTTCCGACCTGCATTTCGCAAACCACGAAGTTCAACTCAATAATGCAACCGCTATCTATCGCGATGGTGAGATTGCCGGCGGTGCTGCCTATAATTTCCAAACGCGCGTCTTCGCTTTTAACCTGAAGGGAACGAACTTCGACCTGATTCATTTCTCCGCCTTGCAGGCCAGCAAGATCAAGATTGCCGGGAAGCTGGACTTTACGGCAAACGGCAATGGGACTGGCGAAGCCCCGGTGGTGAACAGCAAGATTCGCCTGCGTGATCTGAGTTTTGATAATGAACGTGCCGGCGATTTCACCTTTGACGCCGTTACTCACGGTGCCGATATGCAGTTGACGGGCCGTTCGAATTTCGATAATGCGAGGCTTGCGATCGATGGCGCCGTTCACCTGCGGGGCGATTGGCCAGCGCATCTGGCGCTCGATTTCGATGCCTTCGACATCGATTCCGTGCTGCGTCCCTATTTTGGGCCGCACGTCATCAGTCATGTTCCCGCCGCCGGGAGTCTGCGGCTTTCTGGGCCGTTGCTGCGGCCCAGTCTGCTCAGCGCTACCGCCGACCTTACGTCGTTAACTGCAAGTTTGGAGAATGTGTCGGTCCACAATGAGGGGCCAATCCACTTCACCGTGACAAAAGAAGTGCTTGCGCTGAATCGCTTGCGGTTGATCGGTGAGGGCACTGATATTACCGCCCAGGGTACTGTGCAGCTGACCGGCACTCACGATCTCGACCTTAGTTCTGATGGACGCATAAATCTAAAATTAATGGAAGTCCTCGCGCCCGGTTGGTCGGGATCGGGGCTGGTTTCGGTGGCGGTGACAGTTGCTGGCACCAGCAGCACCCCCTCGCTTGCTGGGAAGCTGGAAGTAGCGAACGGTTCGGTTTCTTCCGTTGACCTTCCTAATGGTTTGAGCGAGATGAACGGCACCCTCGTTTTCAACCAGGATCGGCTGCAAATCCAGACCCTCAAAGCGCGCGTTGGCGGTGGCAACGTCACTTTTTCGGGATTCATGACCTACAGCCCGCACATCAATTTCAACATTAGCGCCAATGCGCATCAAGTGCGGCTGCGCCCGGCGGGCATCAGTGCCACATCGGATGCGGAGTTGCACCTGACCGGCACCTCGCATGATGCGCAGCTCTCCGGCGATGTTACTGTCCTGAAGTTGAATCTGACACCGGGATTCGATTTCGCCCGCTACCTCGAGGGATTCCGGCAAACCACAAGCTTGCCCGAGGGCGGCTCGCTATTAAACAACCTCCGCATAGACATCCATGTTGTAACGACTCCTGAACTGCAGATGGAAGCGGCTGCCGCCAAGGCTTCCGGCGATGCTGATATTCGTCTACGCGGCACGTTTCTGCGCCCCGTGGTGCTCGGGCGGGTTGACATTCTGGAAGGCGACGTCTACTTCAGTGGAACGAAATATCGCTTGGAGCGCGGCGAAATTACCTTTACCGGGCCCACCGGCATCAAGCCTACGCTCGACCTAGAAGCGACTACGCGGGTGCGCGACTACGACATAAGCCTTGGCGTGAATGGCACGCCCGACAAGCTGAACGTGACCTACCGCTCCGAGCCGCCGCTCCCGAGCGCTGATATCATCGCATTGCTTGCGCTGGGCCGCACTGAAACTGAGAGTTCACTTGCCGATGCTTCCTCTCAGTCGGTCAGTCAGCAAGCCTCAAGTGCCCTTCTCAGCCAGGCTTTGAACGCGACCCTGAGTAGCCGTTCGCAACGGCTGTTTGGCATTACTCACATCAAAGTCGACCCGAGTGGACTGAACACCGAAACCACTCCCACCCGCACCGCCCCGGCGGTCACCTTGGAGCAGCAAGTCTCGAGCAATCTCACCCTCACCTACAGCACGGAAGTGTCGCAGACGTCGCAGCAGTTTATTCAAGGTGTATACAACGTGAGCCGCAATATTTCGATTCTCGGGGTCCGTGATCAGAATGGTGTGTTGAGCTTCGACGTCATTCTGCGCCATCGTCGTCAGTAGTAGTTGGGTTTTGGGCAGCTCTGCCCTTCTACGCTCGATGGCTCACTGAATCGGCTGTCTTACCAGTGGTATTTTGGAATAGCAGCCCACATCCAGCCTACACGCCAGACCACAGCAGCAACCAAGTGCAAGAAAACATTGGGTGCCATCCACATAGCTTCAAGGGGTTCGCCCGTTGCGGATGGCGCTTGCGTAGCACTACGCGGAGGCTCAGGAAAGAAACGACCATGAACGAATAACGACTGTGGCAACAAGCCAGCAGGCCGAGAACCAGCGCAGCCATCATGCCGATGATGCCCGCTCAAGATTCACAATCCGTTGTGAGTCGGCACTTTGATGATGTTCAGGAAGATGCGCCCGCAGAAACATGCCCAGCAGTGGCCAGTTGGTAAGCGGTTCAAGCCAACCGGCAGCTCCCGGTTCCGAATATGTACGACGGACTTAGTTTACTTCAAGCATTGAATTGAAAATGGTAGTACTTAATTTTTTCTAAACAAGGTTAGGTGGCTTGAATAAGTATTCCGATGCCATTGCGATGGTTTTCTCTGACTGCGATTACCACGAAAGTCAGCAAATGATTAGCGCAGCCGAATAGCTACTAGGCGTAGCAGAGGGGTGCCAGACACTTGCTGAGAAAGCCACTAAGTACAGGAACCGACGTTTTAAGAACAGGACTGCGTAGGTTTCTAGTCTGAGGTAATTCCTGAATAACCACTGATAGGCACTGAACTCCAATCCGTGCTCGATAGTCTGCCTCTGGTTTCCCGTGAGAAGTTGCCTGAATTATACGGAGAGCTAGAACTGCTACGGGCAACCGTATGGCAGCGGCTCTCCGCTCCCTGGGCCGCACCCATCAGTCACGATGAGCTGTTGGAGGATGCGGCGGCTTCAGAGCACCTGGGCTGTAGCCGGGATTACTTCTACCGACACCAAAATAAATTCCCCTTTACCCGCCGCTTGGGCCGCAAGCTCGTGTTCTCCAGCTTGGGAATTGACTCCTACATAAAACCCGTCGGTGCGCTTGACGCTATATCCAGTAATGGATACCATGTATGACATGACAAAAGACATCAAGCAACTGACCTGCTTGCGCTGCGGGTTTAAGTGGTATCCGCGAAGCCCTGAACCTCCAGCGCGATGTGCCAACCCTGAATGCCGTAGCCCTTACTGGAACAAACCACGAAAACAAACCCGGGGGAAGCCATGAGCCAAGGCCGTATCTATCGTCGCGAGGGAAGCCCCTACTGGTGAACTGCGTATTACTACCATGGGCAACAAAAACGTGAGGCAGCACGTTACCTGGACAAGAAGAGAAAGGGAACCAGGATTGAGTCAACCGAACGGAACCGAGGAGCCGCCGAGGAATACTTGCAGGATAAAGTAAACAGCTGTCCAATAGAACGCGCCGCACAAAATGCGCACAATCGCATGTTTTCCAGAATGTTGAATAGCCGCTAAGCTATTGAAAGGATTAATTAGTTAGACTGGATGTGGACCAGTGGAGTTTGGAATACCAGCCCAATGTGCGCCGACTCAGAAGCCGAAGCATACATTCTCGAGCGCGAACGCATGGTCGCGACCCAATTGCGTGCTCGCGGAATCCGCGATGAGCGTGTCCTGGCCGCCATGACGCGTGTTCCCCGCCACGAATTCGTGCCTTCCGAGTTCCGCCTTCAAGCGTATGAAGACCACCCCCTCCCCATCGGCCAAGACCAGACGATTTCGCAACCCTATATGGTTGCTCTCATGCTGGAATATTTGGCGGTCGAGCCCGAGAACACGGTGCTCGAAATCGGAACCGGCTCCGGCTATCAATCAGCGTTGCTTGCCGAGCTGGCAAAACGCGTCTATACGATCGAGCGCCACCCAGCCCTCGCCAACTTCGCCGCCGCAGATCTGATACGCCTAGGTTACTCGAATGTGACCGTGCTGGTTCGCGATGGTAGTCACGGATTGCCCGAACATGCTCCCTACGAGCGGATCATTGTCTCTGCCGCTGCCCCTCGGGTTCCTCCCGCCTTGTTGGCTCAACTAAGCGAGGGCGGGCGCTTGATCCTGCCCGTCGGATCTGAGCATGCTCAGGAACTTCAGCTAATCCGCAAGAAGAATGGAGTGCCCTTTGCTACAAGCTTGGAAGGGTGCCGCTTTGTGCCGTTAATTGTGGATAACCCCTAATGCCTTAGAAATTGGTCTGCGGGAATTGTCTGCCGGGGGTGATCCAGCGCGCAGTCGTCCGCTTCCAAAATTCATGACTCTTTGCTTTAAAATCGCGGCATGATCGTGCTTCGCAACTTACAGGTAACGCTCGAAATGATCAAGTGGGAGCACTCGGTCTTCGCCCTGCCGTTTGCGCTTTCCGGCGCCATGCTGGCAGCGGGAGGATGGCCGAGCGTCCATGATTTGTTGTGGATCATTATCGCCATGGTCTCGGCGCGCTCTGCCGCTATGGCATTCAATCGCCTCGTCGATGCCACGATGGATGCCGCCAACCCTCGTACCCAAACTCGTGCCTTAGCTCGAGGAACACTGACCCGCTCGTTTGTGGCTACTTTCGTGGTCGTATCCTGTGGAGTGTTTGTCTTAGCAGCCTCGCGTTTGAATCGCCTGGCATTGGCGTTGTCACCCTTAGTTCTCGTCATTCTTCTGCTCTACTCTTACACCAAGCGTTTCACTCGTTGGTCACATCTGGTGCTTGGGTTCGCACTGGGCATTGCGCCGGCTGGCGCCTGGATTGCCATTCGCGACTCGCTCGATGCTCGCATACTACTGTTGACAGCCGCGGTCGCCTTCTGGGTCGGGGGCTTCGATGTTCTCTATAGCTGCCAGGATTATGAATTTGACCGGAAATACGGGGTTCATTCGATTCCACGTTATGCCGGCATATCCACTGCGTTGTGGGTGGCTCGCGGGTTTCACGTCCTCATGCTGCTGTTGCTGATCGGTTTTGTGCTAGTGTTTTCACTTGGCAAGGTGGCCGTGGCGGGTGTAGGGGTGGTAGGACTGCTTCTGGCCTACGAACACTCGCTCGTATCGGCCAAAGACCTAAGCAGGCTGAATGCCGCCTTCTTTACGATGAACGGCGTAATCTCAGTTGTGTTCTTCTTCTTTATTGCCGGAGATTTACTCTTACACCGACCCTGATGGCGCATGACTGGAGCCACAGAGGAGAACCAAAAGTGCCTTGTGTGCTCCGACGGCCTCGGCGCTTGTTACCGGTGGGCTACTGCTGGCCGCAGCTCCGCTCTACCGCTTGCCTGTATAGTCTCGCAGATCTCTTGGAACTGGCGCGACGGGCTGATTTCTATCACGGAATCGAGGTTGGTCAATTCCAGGAGCTCGCGGACGCGGGTGCTGGGATTTTGTATACGCAGCCGCTGACCGGTCGTCCGCGTTCGTCCTTCGAGGAACGCCAAGACCCCGATTCCGGCTCCGTCCAGGGTAGAGACGTTTGCCAAATCCAGCACGACTTCTTTGCGGTCACTATGGGCCAATGCTACGCTGCGCAGAATATTCACTTCTTCTCCGGCGACGATTCTTCCCGTGCAGCGCAGAAGCACGCCGTCTTCCAGATCGTGGATATTCACTACCAACATAAGCCACCCCGATTTCCTTTGTTCTGCCACTAGATACGTCGCTGCCGATCCAATGGTTCCAATAATTCAATAGACGAGGGAAGGCGGTTACGGTGAGCAACCTCAGGAATCGTATCAGCCTGCAACTCGAAGAAATTAAAGTACCAGTGTTCATCGTCGACAGCGCTGGACAAACACGGTGGTTATTACTGCTCGGCAATCCGCGGATGCGCTTTTGTTACTATGCTGCTTCTCTCTTGTGAGTTTCTCAAATCCGATCCGAGAGCATCGAGGATGCTGATGAGGATTATGGTTGTCATGCTTTCACTTGTCTCCGCTTGCGCCGTGGCGTCGATCGCTCAGCCGGTACCTGTAAGCCTGATGCCCTTGCCGTCGGAGTACAAGCTGGGCACCGGTGCTCTGGTCTTCGATCAATCGTTCAGGGTCGCTCTAACCGGTTACCAAGAAGAACGTCTGGTCAGAGCAGTCGAAAGATTTCTTACGAATGCGTCCAGACAAACCGGCATTCCCCTGAAGGCAGAAGTAATTAACGATCTAAAAGCGCCGCTGGTGATACACACCGATCATGCCAGCAAACCCGTGCAGGAGCCGGGAGAGGACGAGTCGTACTCGCTCGAAGTAACCGCCGCGGGGGCGAAGCTTTCCGCTGGCAACCCACTTGGAACAATGCACGGTCTCGAAACATTTCTGCAGTTGATTGCGGCGGGACCTGCGGGTTTCCAGGTACCTGTCGTCACCATCCACGACACACCGCGTTTCGTCTGGCGTGGCTTGATGATTGATGCTGGCCGCCATTTCATGCCGCTCGATGTTATTCGCCGGAACCTGGATGGCATGGGAGCGGTCAAGCTGAACGTTTTCCATTGGCATCTCTCGGATAATCAGGGTTTTCGTGTCCAGAGCCACAAGTTTCCCAAGCTCACCGGGATGGGCTCGGACGGCCTTTATTACACTCAGGAGCAAGTGCGCGACTTGATCGCCTATGCCCGCGATCGGGGAATTCGTGTCATCCCCGAATTCGATATACCGGGCCATGCGACGGCCTGGTTTGTGGGGTATCCCGAGCTGGCCAGCGGCCCGGGCCCCTATCAAATCGAGCGCCATTGGGGCGTCTTCGATCCGGCAGTGGATCCCACTCGCGATCACGTTTACAACTTCCTCGACGATTTGATCGGTGAAATGGCCAAGCTGTTTCCCGACCCCTACTTCCACATCGGGGGCGATGAGGTCAACGGAAAACAGTGGGACAGCAATCCTCAAGTGCAGGCTTTCATGCGCGCGCACGGCATAAAGAGCAATCAGGAATTGCAAACCTATTTCACCCTGCGCGTGCAAAAGCTGGTCAGCAAGCGCCACAAGATCATGGTTGGGTGGGACGAAATTCTTTCGCCAGACACTCCTCGGGACATCGTCATTCAATCCTGGCGCGGGCCCGAGTCGCTGGCCGCCGCTGCCAAACAGGGCTATCGCGGCTTACTGTCCAACGGCTACTACATTGATCTGAATTGGCCGGCATCCCGGCATTACCTGGTCGATCCCATGTCAGGTGCGGCTGCCAATCTGTCCCCTGAGGAAAAGCAAAAAATCCTGGGCGGGGAAGCGACCATGTGGTCCGAGTACGTCGATCCCGGGAATGTGGACTCGCGCATCTGGCCGCGCACAGCCGCTATCGCCGAGCGTCTATGGTCTCCACAAAACGTCACCGACGTGAACTCCATGTATGCGCGCATGTACCAGCTCAGCTGGCGCCTGGACTTTCTCGGACTCACACACAACACAAATTACGTTCCGATGCTGCAGCGAATCGCCGGCCGGGGCGATATTGCAGCCCTGCGCGCGCTAGCCGATGTCGTCGAGCCGGTGAAGGATTACAGCCGCGAGGAACTGGCGACGACTCCTCCCTCGCAGGCAACTCCGCTAAACCGGTTGGTGGATGCGGCGCGCCCTGAGAGTGAGACTGCCAGACTCTTCTCGCGCTTGGTTGACAACTTTGTTGCCGGGAATTGCAAGGACAATACTGCGAATACTCAGATTCGCAAGCTTTTGGAAAGCTGGCAGAAGAACGATAGCACCCTCGAACCGGCAGCCAGTAATTCGTCTTTGCTTAGAGAGGCCGCACAGGTTTCGCGAAATCTGGCCGTAGTTGCCGGCGCGGGCCTGGGGGCGCTCGACTCGATCGGCGGAAAGGAACGTCCAAGCGATCAGTGGATAAACGAACAGAACGCCTTGATCCAGCCGGCCTTGAAGCCCACCGCGGCGCAGCTTCTGCTGCCGGTGACGCCGCCCGTCCAGAAACTCATCGCAGCCAGCGCTGGCAGATGCTCCACCAAAAGGTGATCGTCCGCAAGCAGCTTACACCGGAAAAATCGATGGAAATTTCATTTGGCGTACAACCGGTACGCCTGCCGCTTCTCTTGCCTGGCAAAAACTTCCATTCCCGAGCGGTCAGCGCTGGATATGAGCTCAGAACACCGATCTGCAGTTTGCTGGGATGCGCGGTAAAATTCAACTACCCGTGGGCAACGTCCTTTCCCAACCCGCCATAATGATCCGAGATCTGGAATCCATCGAAGACCTGCGTCAGATACCCGATGTCGAGAAAGAAGTCTGGGGCAGTGACGATCGCGATACAGTCCCTGTGCTTCTCCTGATTGCTGCTAGGGAAGTGGGCTCGATTTTGCTTGGGGCCTTCGATGACCAGCGGCTGATCGGGTTCGCGTTTGGCTTTCCCGGTCTCGAGCGAGGCCAAATTTCGATTCACTCTCACATGACGGCAGTTCTTCCCCGGTACCGGAACCTCAATCTGGGTTACCAGCTCAAGCTTGTGCAGCGCGAGCGGGCCTTGGCTGCGGGGGTTCGCCATATTACCTGGACCTTCGATCCCCTGCAGGCGCGCAACGCGCACTTCAATTTCGCCAAGCTAGGCGTGGTTTCCGACCGATACAAGATCGATTTTTACGGACGAGAGAGCACCAGCGTCTTGCACCGGAACGGCACGGATCGCCTCTGGGTTTCATGGTTGTTAGATAGCGACCGAGTGCGTCACAGGCTTCACCGCACGCCCGGATTAGCCGAGAGTTCGCCCGAGATGCTCCTGGTCCGCCGGAAAGAAAATGGCCATCCGGAATTGGGCAAGCTGAGTTCTGCTTTGTCCGCCAGCAGTGTGGGCATTCAAATTCCCCCAGAGATCTTCGAGATCGAAGAGAAGGATTCCGCTCTCGCCTGGGAATGGCGTGTTGCGACGCGCTGGGCTTTTACCGAATGTCTAAAGACAGGCTTTGTCGTGCACGATTTCCTGCGAGCCCAGTCTTCGCCGCGCCTCGGCACCTATCTCCTCGAGAAAGGCTCGATTTCCGGGACGTAGTGCCGCCGTTTTCGTCCCCTCATTTCCGGGCTCGACCAGCGCGGGGTCCGAGCGCAGCAATCGATTATGCTCAGGGAAATACTCTGGATGGTGCCTACTCAGGCTCGTTGGCAAGCTGCGGATCGGGCACCTCTCCGCTTAGCTCCTTGCCTCGTCTTTCCCGCGCCGTATTCAGCATGCGCGTATAAGTTTCGAACTCTACCTTCGCCTTCTGGCGCTCTCCCATCCGTTGGAAGACCTGACCCCGCAGGTTATGCAGCGTGTAATCGGCAGGGGAGAGCTGCTCGGCAGATTGCAACGCGCCCAGAGCCTGCGAATACTTACCCTGCTTGGTGTAAATCTTTGCTAGCCCGATGTGCGAGGTGACGAGTTTCGGGTCGAGCCGCAAGGCGGTAGTGAAATTTTTCTCCGCCTCGCCGTCCTGCTGTTCAAATGCCTTGACCGTTGCCAGCCGGTCGTAGTCGAAGGCGGCATCCGGTTCGATGGCGATGTCTTGGGTGAACTCGCCCGCCGCCCGCTGGTAATCCTGCTTTTTCATGCAGGCGAGCCCCAGATTGTAATGCACGAAGGGAAGCTTAGGATCGGAGCGGATGGCAGCTTCCAACTCCGAAATTGCCTTGTCGCTGTCGCCGTTATTGAGATAGGCCTTGCCCATCAGCAGATGAAATTCAGCAGTGCTCTGTCCGACTTCGGTCAGGCGCGAGATGGCACGCTCATCCAGTTCCCTGCGTCCGGCCTTATGAGCTGCGATGCCCAACACATACAGGTAGTTCATATTCAGCGACTGCTGGCTCCACAGCGGTTCGAGTGTGGACGCGGCTTCCGGGTACCGTTCTGTGAAGAAGTAGCAGAGCCCAAGCAGATAGCGGGCTTGCGCTGAATCAGGCTGATCGCGCATGACAGATTCAAATGGTCGGATGGCGGAGTCAAACTTGTTTTGACGATAGTAGGCCAAGCCGATGTTGAGGCGCACGCCAGAGACCGCCGGTGCCAGTCGCTCGGCTCTGCGCAGCATACCTAGCGCCTGATCCCATTGCCGGCGACGCATGTAGATAACTCCCAGGTTCGCGTAGGCGCCCGCCGATTGCGGATCGATCGCCAGAAGCTTGTGGAATGCGCGCTCCGCCCTAGTGAGGTCACCACTCTCTAGAGCCTCCTGACCGGCAACGAACATTGCTTGCGGACTCTTACGTGCGCTTGATTTTTCGGCCGGAGCGCGATCGGTTGCGGTCTGGCCGAAGGCTCCGTTTGTCGCTCCAACGCACGAAAATGACAACAGAGGTAGCCCAAAGAGAAACAAAAAAAGCAGACGCAGCAAGCAGGACCTCAGGTTGACGCGGTTTTCACGATATTGTAGTGTCCGCCTACAGAGATCGGAATTCAAGCTCCCTGGAGAGCAATTCCACGAACTGCGTCTTTCCGACGCCGCCCTTCCCCCGGCGGAGAGGAGTTCGGGTGCAAGAGTCAGAGGATAACCGCCCGTTCTGCGATACACTTACCTCCATATCCGACGATACTATGGCTCAACCAGTCCGGTTGAAAACGTCGACTGTGACCATCCGAGACGTCGCCAAAGCCAGCGGCTTCTCTTCCACCACCGTCTCTATCGTTCTGAATAATGCGCCTCTGGCTCGCTACATCCCACAGATCACCAAGAAAAAAATTGAGGTCGCCGCCCAGAAACTGGGCTATCGTCCTAACCTTTTCGCGCGGTCCCTACGCAATAAACGCAGTCATACCGTTGGAGTCATGGTCTTCGACATGACCGATCCCTACTGCACCCTCATCCTGCGCGGAATTGAGAACTCACTTTTCCAGTCGGGATATCTCCCCATTCTCACCGATGTGCACAACGAGCGTAGCCGGTTTGAACGCTACCTCGAAATGATGCTGGATCGCCGTATCGAGGGCCTGGTGGTTCTGGCTAACTGGCTCTTCCTCGATATTGATCTTTTGGCCGACCTGGAGAAGAGCGCCATACCCACGGCCATGATCGGCCGGGAGTTGCGTACCGACAATTTAAGCTCGGTCATCGTAGACAACGAACTTGGCGGCCATATCGCCATCCAGCATCTCCACTCTCTCGGGCACCGCAGGATTGCCTTCATCCGCGGCCCAAAGTCGCTCTCCGACAGCTCGCCCCGATGGAAAGGCGTGCGTGCCTTCGCCCATTCCAAGGAACTCGAAATTGATTCGCGCCTGGTCATGGACTTGCCCGAGTCGCGCGACCCGATTTCCAGCTTCGAAGCCGGGCAAAAGCTGACCGAGGAATTGATCAAGCGCCGTCGCGCTTTTACCGCGCTGATGGCCTTTGACGACATGACTGCCTTTGGAGCTATACGCGCTCTCGGTCATGCCGGGATTTCAGTCCCTGATCAGTGCTCAGTTATCGGGTTCGACGATGTCGCGCTCGCCTCGCTATGCACTCCCTCTCTGACCACCGTCCGCCAACCGATGGAAGCCATGGGCTCGCTGGCCGTTAGTCTTGTGGCGGACGGAATCAACTCGGTGCTCGAGAAACGGGAAGTAACCGCCGTCCATCGCAGGTTGGCCCCGGAATTGGTCGTCCGGGACTCGACCCGTGCCGTGACTTAATCCCCGCCAGACCCCCGGGGCCTCGGGTCCGGGAAACTCAAACCGGCCTGAGACTGGCATGCTTTTTTGCTTGACACTACAACAGACCGGTAGCACTATTCACCCGTTTTAATGAATCGTTTGTAGCTGCTGTCTTGTCAACCTCGGGGCAGTGGCAGCTGACAGCAGTTGTATGGGATTGTTGAGTTGAGTTTCTCTAGTCCGCAGACCACCTTTGCGGGCTGTTGTGCAACCGGCGCGTTGCGAGTTCCACGTCGGCTATTCATGCGCATACGTCTTAAGGTCTTCAACAGGAGACCAGGAGTTAAGACTATGAAATTGCATCTCCTGCGTTCGTTCGTATTTGTGTCTCGGCTGCAAGCTGCGTCCTTCTTTCACTCAGGCGTTGTGCGCCGTAAAAGGAGTCGTGCCATGAAGGTTCATTTGGGTTGGGTTGCGACTGTATTTGCCATTGTTGTGTTTTCCCTCACCGCGTTCGCGCAGGATACCGGCCAGCTCACCGGTAGCGTGCATGATCCGTCGGGAGCTGCTGTTCCCAATGCGGAGGTCGTTGTAAGTAACACTGCCCAGGGTATTAGTCGTTCTACCACTAGCAATCAGTCTGGCGACTGGCTGGTGGGCGGACTGCTGGGTGGCGCTTACGACGTGGCCGTTGCCGCTCCCGGGTTTAGGAAATTTCAAGCTAAAAATGTGGTGCTGCGCGTCGGTCAGAAGCTGCGCGTGGATTCCCAGTTGGAGGTGGGAGCCGTTAACACAGAAGTCATCGTTCAGGGCACGAATGTTGCTCAGGTTGAAACCCAGTCTTCGGAACTGGCCGGAACCGTGACGGGCAAAGAGGTCACCCAGTTGGAGCTAAACGGTCGCAATTTCACCCAGCTTGCGGCCCTCACGCCCGGAGTGAGCAATCAGACCGGCCAAGTCGAAGGCCAGGTTGGCGTCATGGGCAGCGTTGCCTTTAGCTTTAACGGCGGTCGCACCGAGTACAACAATTGGGAACTGGACGGCGGCGACAACATGGATAACGGTAGCAACGGCACGCTCAACGTCTACCCCAGCATTGACTCCATCGCTGAAGTCCGCGTGTTGACCTCTAACTACGGAGCTCAATACGGCCGCAACGGGTCGGGCACAGTCGAGGTGGAGACTAAGTCCGGCACCAGTTCTTTCCACGGCGATGCCTACGAATTTGTCCGCAATGACTTCTTCAACGCTCGGAACTACTTTGAATCCAGTGTGCCATCGTACAAGAAGAACGACTATGGCTATACCATTGGTGGACCGCTCTACATCCCGCGTGTCTATAATACCCACAAGGACAAGACCTTCTTCTTCTGGTCGCAGGAGTGGCGTAGGGATCGCGTCCCCGGCCAGGTTTTCAACGCTCCAGTTCCCTCTATTGCCGAACGGGGAGGAGATTTTAGTGATCTTTGCCCGGGGTCAGACTGTCCGCACCTTCCCGGCAGTAGCACCCCATTTCCAGGCAATATGGTTCCAGTCACACCTCAGGCCCAACCCTTGCTGGCGCTCATTCCCGAGCCCAATGCCGGCTCGCATCTCTTCAACGCCGCTCCCATTCAGCCAACCAACTGGCGGGAAGAATTGCTGCGCGTAGACCACAACATCAACCCGAAGTTACGCGCCACATTCCGCTATATTCATGATTCCTGGTTCCAGGTGGAGCCCACGTCACTCTGGACAGGTAGCGCTTTTCCCACAGTCGAGACCAACTTCAACGGCCCGGGCACGAGCTTAATTGCTCGCCTGACTGCCAACGTCAGCCCTACCCTTCTGAACGAGTTTGTATTCAGCTACACCACCGACCATATCCTTCTCGGCTCGACTGGGAGCCCCGATCCCAACGCGTGGAAGCGGCCAGCGAACCTAGCCATAGGCAGTTTCTACGGCAATGGTTTTGGTGGCAAAGTGCCAGCTATAAATCTCAGCGGTGGCGCCGTGTACGGCGGCGGTTTCTATGAGGATCCCAACGGTATATGGCCGGAAGGAATCTATAACTCCAATCCCACCTATACCTTTCGCGACAACGTCAGCAAGATTGTAGGTCGTCACAACCTTCAGTTTGGCGCCTATGCCGTTGCGGCGCAAAAGAACGAACTCAGCAGCGTGCAGGTCAATGGTGTGCTGAATTTCGACAACACTGCCCCGATTTCCACAGGCAATCCCTTCGCTGATCTGCTTACGGGACAAATCGCCAACTTCCAGCAGGGCAGCAATCAGGTGAAGTTCTACAACCGGTACAAAATTCTGGAGCCCTATTTCCAGGATGATTGGCACGTTACCAATCGCCTCACTGTTAATCTAGGTCTGCGCGTCAGCTTATATGGAACCTACCGCGAAAAGTACAACCATGCCTACAACTGGGACCCGAGATTCTATGATCCGGCCCAGGCGGCCCAGATTGACATAGACGGCTCCGCCACCGGATTTGCCGGTGCGCTTATCCCCGGTACCGGCAATCAATTTGACGGCCTGGTTCAGTGCGGCGTCACGCGGGGCGTGCCGGTGAGCTGCATGAGCGGCCACCTGTTCAATCCCGCCCCGCGCATCGGCTTTGCCTTCGACCCCAACGGTGATGGCAAGACAGCGATTCGGGGAGGCTACGGCATCTTCTATGAGCACATGAACGGCAACGAAGCCGACACGGAGTCCCTCGAGGGTCAGTCTTCGCCGTTGCTCCAGTCTCAGACTCAATACAATGTCGCGGGCTTTACAAACATCGGTGGTGGTGGCGGCACATTCGCTCCCGCTTTCCCCCATTCCTTCATTTCCATTCCCAATCATGCCGTGTGGCCCTACATGCAGCAGTGGCATCTGGATGTGCAGCGTGAAATTGTTAGGAACACGGTGGCGACGGCTTCCTACGTGGGTAGCAAGGGCACGCACCTAGGTGCCCTTTTTGACCTCAACCAGCTGCAGCCTGTGTCTGCGAGCGCCAACCCGTACGTTCCCGGTGAGCCGATTGACTCATCTGTCTCTTGCGGAAGCAGCCCCAATCCGCTGGTGGCGGCAGAGCTCGGAGTGCCGGTGGGACCGACTGCAACGCAACTTGGCGCGCCTATAACCGGGCAAGCGGCCATTAATCTTGGGATTGCTTGCGGAGCTAATCCCGATCCCTTCCGTTCTTACTTTGGTGTCGGTAGCATTCAACGCCTGCAAAACTCGGCCTCTTCCATCTACCACGCCTTCCAGATGTCAGTGCGGCGAAGCGTAGGAGCCCTGCAGGTGAGCGCCGCATACACCTACAGTCACTCTATTGACGATTCTTCCGACCGCTATGACGGCGGCATGTTCAACGCTTTCGCTCCCTCAACCTTCCGAGCGAGCTCCAACTTTGACATACGCCATCTGCTGGCGATCAGCTACGTATACGACCTGCCCTTCTTTAAGTCCGCAGGTCTGATGAACAAAATACTGGGCGGCTGGCAGCTGTCCGGCATCACTAACTGGCAGACGGGCACGACGTTTACTCCCGTCAACACGGCGCAATTTGCGGACAACGCCGGAGTAGCGGCCACTGCTGTCGGTAACCAACTCGGCCAATCCTTCCCTGACGTAGTGGGCAACCCGAGCGCGAATATTCCCAATGCGCCTCTCGCGGGGTTCGGTCCCCTTGATGCCAATCCTGGAGCTTTTGTCGCACCTCAAGGCTTGACTTTCGGTAATGCTGGCCGCAACTTGCTGCGCAATCCCGGCTTCAGCAACTGGAACATGGCCCTGTTTAAACGCTTTGCTATCCGCGAGGACATGAGCTTTGAGTTCCGCGCGGAAGCATTCAACATCTTCAACCACACTGAATGGGGGCCTCTGGCGGGTGGCGCAGGCAGCATTGGCGGCAATATCGGCGCCGGTAATGGGTCGTTCGGTTGCTATGGCGGAGCGAACAATTCTGCTGGCGACCCCAGCTGCCTGGGCAGCTCCAACTTCCTCTACATCGGCTCTGCGCTGCCGAATCGCATTCTCCAGCTGGGCGCCAAATTCATCTTCTAGCCGTTACAAGTGCTTCCCCTAAATCCCGGCCGAGTAGGCCGGGATTTTTTTGCGAGGAATTAGGTTTTGGGAACCTTGACCCACCGCCG
>Ga0126370_10000286_pt1 | contig 19805 bp, 12 predicted proteins | sample PanSoiMetaPlot_3_FD_92586 | JGI IMG/M metagenome (GOLD analysis project Ga0126370, IMG submission 92586) | Tropical forest soil microbial communities from Panama - MetaG Plot_3 | ecosystem: Environmental > Terrestrial > Soil > Tropical forest > Bulk soil | place: Panama | collected 2016-02-17 | reverse complement strand
TTTCTGCGCAAATGCCTGACGGTACGGAATCGGATTTGAGCAAGTGCACGACGATAGTGAAAATCCCTTAGAACTCGCCTTCCTACATGCCTGACAGCTCTCTCGTGCGTCTTCACCGAACGGCTACCGGAGCGGAGAGATAAGCGGAACTTGTCCCAGGATTTCCGGCCAGCCGATAGAGTCAGGGCCTGATTAACGTTAGAGCTTTACCGGATGCGCGTTCTCACTGATGAGTGGACGTTGGCAGGTAGTTCTGCGCACGTCCGGCAACGACAAAACCTCCCATCAAGTTGATTTTGGCGCGAGGAACTTTGCCGCTTAGCGGGGACTTACGAGGAGTTGAAGCGGTTTGGATCAACTATTTACGGGCGGCTCTTTCGCCTTCCTTTTTACAATCATGAAACTTCCCAGTACACCGAGTAACGCCTGTCATACAGGCTGTTGAGCGGAACCAGCGTGATGTCTTTGCGCTGCCCCGATGTCCGGAATGTTAGCGGCGTGTCTCCCGACTTGATCCACGAACTGGGATCGGACCCTGATGCTTTGAAAGTGGGGATTTCGAGATCAGGCACGGGAGGAGTCCTGTTCACCGGCCCCAACGGCGAGCCGCGCTGCTCGGGAATTGGGGCGCCCACCCGCAAATTTGGCCCGATGATGTGGGCTTCGGTTAGCCCATCCGCGCCGAGATCTCCGGCGAGAACCAGAGGTCCATACAGAAACGCCTGGGTGTGAGAATCGTCCGGCATGACTTCCACGCGCAAGTGCATGGGAAGGCGCATCTTGACCTTATCTCCTGTTTTCCACACTCGCCTGAGAGTGAGGTACGAGCCAGGAGCGGCCGATGCATCCAGTACCTTCTCGTTCAACTTCACAGTCGGCGCCAACTGCAGCCAACCGGGAATGCGCAGACGCAAAGCCATTTCGTCCGGCGTTGCCGCCGTCACAGTCAGTGTCACGTCCTGCGACTCCGCGTACTGAGTTTCTTGACGGAGCTTGAACCCTTTCTCGGCCCAATCCAGCTCCGAGGGGATGAAAAGGTTCACATACAGCCCCTCCTGATCCCTCCAGTAAATGCTGTCGTTCAGCTTGGAATACTCCTCAATTCCCGTGCCCGTGCAACACCAGAATGTCTGATCCTCCGTATTGAAGGTCTTCCAGGCGCCTGGAGCTAACGAGAGGTAATACTGTGTGTATCCAACGTTCGGGCGGATGGTGCCGATGCGATGATTGAGCAGCAGGCGTTCATAGTAATCAAAGAGGGCGGGCGACGGATTCCAGCTATAAAGCTGCCGCGTGAGCTTCAGCATGTTATAGACGCAGCAGCATTCCGCCGTATTTACGCTCTGCTTCAGCTCCGCCGCCAGACGCCGCGGAGGAGCGAGCCATGCTTCTGCATTGCTGGTCCCGCCAGTGACATAGGAGCGAGCGGTGGTGACTTCATAAAAGAAGTACTCCGATAAATCGCGAAAGCGGCTGTCGCCCGAGATCTCGTATCTTCGTGCGGCGGCAATTACCTGCGGAATATGAGTATTGACGTGCAGTCCCTGCAACTCATCCCGCCGCGCTGCCAGCGGATTGATGAAGCTTTTCTTCTGGAAGCGGTCGCCTAGTTTCGCCCAGCGGGGGTTATTCGTCTCAGCAGCGAGGTGATAGAAACTCTCGGCGATGCCACCAAATTCGACCGTGAGGATCTGCTGCATCTGTGCTTCTGTCTTTGAAGCCGTCCACTCGTCCGCCCAGGCCGCCATGCCTTCGAGCACTTGCAGCGCCTGTTTGTTCCCTGCCAGCCGGTACATGTCGAACATCCCGGCGGTGATCTTGTGAATCGTGTAGAAGGGGGCCCAGACGCGCTCGCCTTTCTCGAGCCGATCCCACCAGGTCGCCGGAAAGGCGCTCAGATACTTGCCGCCCAGCTTCTCCTGACACTTAGCCATCTCAGCGACTATGTAATCGCCCTTGGCTTTGGCCTGTTGATCCCCCATCGCCGCCAGATGAGCGCTGGCGGAGAGGAAGTGGCCGCCGAAATGTCCGCGCAGTTCGCTCGACCGCTGACCATTCTCCGGCTGCTCCCAACCTCCGAGTGGTTTCGCCGACCCCACCGACAGTCCCGCATTGGCGCGGAACGTATACAGGAGGCGGTCCGCCTGCAGCCGGGCCATGTAGTTGCGGTTCCACTCCTGCGAATCGAAGTAGACATTGTTCGGCAGCAGTCGAACCTGACTCATTGGGAAGGGCTGTACCCTGGGTACAACATCTCGACGAGTGAACTCTAGCGATGCGTCGAATGCCGGCGTGTCCGCAACAAGCGGCCGCGCGAAGGATCCCGGAGCCAAACGTGTGGAGGCAGCGTCTGGTTGCTGAACCTGTTGGGCACCCAACGCGGTACCCGCCGCGCCGGCGGCAACAAGGAAGCCGAAATGGCGCCGGCTTAGAACACGTGTATTGGTCTGATCGCTCATTCGTTTACCCTCAAGATGTCCGGTTTGGGAGTCGAGTGACTATTCGGTTTCTCTTTCTTCTCAGGCGCCAAGCTTATGGTATAGGCGGTAAGGTTCTTCAGCGATTTTGGAAAAAGGACGAAATGTCTTTTTCCCCGTGTCCGTCAGAACGACAAACTCGTCGGAACCCGCCGCCGAAGGACTCGCCGCAAGCAACTGAGCCCGGGTCAAACGCGCAGACAAGTCGCCTGCGCCGAACAGAGAGAACGGTCCCCGCATCAGAGCTACGAGGTCCGGATTCTGCGCATCGACTGGTTCGAGGCGCAGGGGCATTCCAATCTCGAACTCCACGCGGTCGCCCTCTTTCCAGGTTCGCGTTAGGGCGAAGAATTTTCCGGGCGTCGGTTCACCTTCCATGCGTTTGCCGTTGACAGACACTCGCGTTTTGGCGTCGGCCCAACTAGGAACTCGAAGATGAAGGGTGAAACTCTCAGGACGAGCAAGCTGAAAACGCAGCTCCGTGAGGTTCAACTTCGGGTATTCAGTGGTTTGCGTCAGACTGCAATGGCTGCCGTTTTGGGTCCAGGTTAGTTTCGAAGGCAGGAACAGGTTAACGTAGATTGCATTCGCGCCCTGATAGTAGGAGCTGATTCCGTAGTCCGCTGTCAACTGCGGGAACGTGCCCGAGCAGCAGGGCCATTTGTCCTTGTAGTAGACCTTTTTGGCGTCACTTTGGTTGTAGTCGGAATAGTAGAAACTCGTGCCGTCGGGAAGAATCGGCTTTGCGCCGGCGATCGTGTTGTAGAGCACGCGTTCCATGCTGTCGCCATAGCGGGAATCCTCCGTTACCCGCAACAAATAGCGCGTTATCTTGAACTGACCGTAAGCTCCGCAAGGGGTTTCAAAACTCGCATGCGTCGTGCCCAGGCTCGCGGCCAGCAATCCTTTGCCTGGCTCCACAAACGCTTCGTTGGGTCCCCATCCTCCAGTGGCGTAGCTCTGTTCTTGGACCATGCGGAGGCCATTTGCAGCCGCTCGCAGATATTTTTCATCGCCCAGCATGAAGTAGGTCTGCATCGCCGAACTGAGCGTGTTGACGTGACTATACGCATGCTTGCCCGGAAGAGCGTTTTCGCCTTTTGCCAGCGCGTCATAATACTCGTGATAGATGAAACGCTTTCCGAGATCGAAGTAGCGCTTATCTCCGCTCCGTTGATACGCCAAGAAGAAGTTTTCAGGAAGCGTATAGGTTTCGTCCCACGTGTAGGCAATGTCTTTGTTTGGCCACCGCGCCTCCTGCTCGGCGCGGCTCAAAGCCTTCTCAGGTAAGTGCGGCAGCACTGCGTCCGTCGCCCGCTTAAGCACTTGCAAAGCGATTGGATCCGTCGCGAATTCGTGCGCATCGATCAAGCCGCAGCAGGTCTTGTCGAACGTATAGCCGGGTAGCCGGTAATCAATGTAAAACTTCCCAGTTGGTTCAACCGTTTCGGCAAAGGCTTTCACCAGCCGATGAACCTTTGCTTGCGTTGGCTTCGCGCCTGTAACGGCGTAAGCGCGCGCCAATCCCGACACATATTGGCCAAAGCTATGGCCCGCGATAAATCCGTGAAAATTGGTTTCGTGGTTGAAATCATCCGCATTGTCGTACCAGCCGCCAAGGTCCGACCCTGGAGCCGGCAATCCCTCACGCTGACGAAAGGGTTTCAGGAGGCCATCTTCGTCGAGGTGGAGGAACACTTCATGGTTTTGGTTAAATTGTGTGCGGAATGGGCCGTCGAGAAGCTGCACACTTGAATACGGGAAAACGGAAAGCCGCGGCGAAATCGGCGCAGCTGGTGTTTCGGCGTAGGTGGGTACTGAGCGGGCGGCCCACGCCCCCGCAGCAGAAATCATTGCGGTCTTTGCAAATTGACGCCTGGTCATACGTTTCATCTTTCCGCCCCTTCCGAACTTTTTTTGAAAACGCTTGCAGGATCATCTATAACTCTAAAGACGATGCGGGACAAGCTGCAATCGCATTCACGGATGAAGTATTCTCTGCGGAAGAGGCCTATGCGGGTTCCGACCACATTCATCGCGGCGCTCCTCTCTTTTGTCGGTGGCGCATTTGGACAAGTGCAGCCAGAGAATCCAACCGCGGCCATCCGAACCGCCCTCGGCAATCGAGATTTTGAGAAGGTCATCGAACTAACTCGAACTGCATTGCACGGGTCGCCGAACAACGTACAACTTTGGACTTTTCAGGGGATCGCTCTAGCCGGAAAGGGCGAAAACTCGAGTGCGTTCGTTTCCTTCCAACACGCGTTGAAAATTGACCCCAACAATCTGGGAGCGCTGGCCGGGGCGGCGCAAAGCGCTTATGCAACAAACAACGGCGCCGAGGCCGTGCCTCTTTTGAAGCGCTTGCTGCGGCTGCGCCCGGAGGAACCTACCGGCCACGCCATGCTGGCCGTGCTGCAATACCGCGAAGGAAACTGCGCCGGGGCGGCGGCCCACTTTGAAAAAGCTGGAGAAGTGATTCGTTCACAATTCGATGGCCTCAACGCCTTCGGAATGTGCCTGGTCAAACTGAAAAAGCTGGATCAAGCGGAGGTGGTGTTTGGTCAGGCGCTTACACTTCGGCCCGAAGACCGCCGCGAACGACTTCTCTTGGCTTCCTTACAAATCATGACGCGTAAGCCCCAGGATGCCCTGGCCACGCTGAAGCCCCTTCTCGACGATCCCGAACCTTCCCCGGATACGCTGCAACTGGCTTCTTCTGCTTACGAAGATTCGGGCGACACCCCAAAAGCGGTGGAAACGCTGCGAGAAGCGATTTTGCGGGACCCTCGAAATGTGAGCCTGTATCTCGATTTTGCGAATATCTCGTTCTCCCATGAATCCTTCCAGGTCGGCATTGACGTGATCACCGAAGGAATGAAGCTGCAGCCGGAAGCCGCGCCGCTCTACGTTGCCCGCGGAGTTTTGTATGTCCAGTTGGCCAAATACGAAGAAGCAGAAAACGATTTTGAGAAGGCGCAGGAGCTTGACCCTAAGGAATCTCTGGGAGCCGCCGCCGAGGGGCTGGCCGCGGTCCAGGCGAACGACCCGGACCGGGCGCTGGCCACGATAAATCACAAGCTGTCTGCCAAGCCTAACGACCCTGTTTTGCTTTATCTGCGAGCGGACGCGCTCTCGCAAAAAGGCGTGGACCCCGGAACACCCGAGTTCGATTTGGCGATGCAATCTGTTAAGAAGTCGGTCGCGCTGCGGCCGTCCTTTGCTTCCGCGCGAGTGACTCTCGCGAAGCTCTACGCGCAAAACGGGCAGTACGCGGAAGCGGCCGAACAGTGCCGCAAGGCGCTGGCGAGCGATCCCAAGGACCAGACCGCTTTATACCGGCTGATTCAGGCTCAGCGAAAGCTCGGACAGCAGAAAGAAATTCCGGAGTTGCTCAAGCGGCTGGCGGCACTCAGAAAGCAGGCCACCAAGGACGAGCGCGAGCGGTATCGCTACAAACTGATTGAAGAAAGTGACGCGGGTGCTCATCCGCAATGAGACTCAAGCGGCGAGATTTTGTGCGGTTCGGAATCGGTTCGGTGCTTGCGGCCTCTCCAAAGGGGCTTCTTGGCCAGGGAGTATCTACACATACGGCCAAGCCCCTGCCGCGCGGTGCGCCGTCAGGGCGTCCGTTTCATGCGCATTTTGTCGACGTCGCTGCGCAGGCTGGGTTACGCGAGCCGGTGATGTACGGTGGCGTGGACTCGAAGAAATATATTCTCGAATCCACCGGCTGCGGATGCGCCTTCATTGACTACGACAACGACGGGTGGATGGACCTGTTTGTCCTTTGCGGCACACGGCTCGACGGCGCTCCCGAAGGCGCGACCAATCGCCTGTATAAGAATAATCGCAACGGAACGTTTACGGACGTTACGGAAAAAGCGGGGCTTCATCGAGTGGGTTGGGCGTGCGGCGTGTGTATTGGGGATTACAACAACGACGGTTTCGATGACATCTTCTGCACGTACTTCGGCCAAAATGTTCTTTATCGCAACAACGGCGACGGAACCTTCACGGACGTTACGCGAACTGCGGGCCTGTCGAGCGAGCAACAACGATGGGGCGCGGGATGCACGTTCGTTGACTACAACCGCGACGGCCACCTCGACCTGTTTGTTTCGAACTACGTGCGCTTCTCGTTTGAACACGCGCCTGTTCCGGGAGAAAACTCAAATTGCAACTGGAAGGGCATTCCCGTGGAGTGCGGGCCGCGCGGCTTGCCCACGGGGCGTCACTTGCTTTATCGCAACAACGGCGACGGAACGTTTAAGGACGTGAGCCAGGAATCCGGAATTGCACGCGCCACACAGTGCTATGGCATGACCGCGGTGGCCGCGGATTTCGACGAAGACGGCTGGCCGGACATCTATGTCGCATGCGACTCGACGCCCAGCCTGCTGTTTATGAATAACCGCGACGGAACGTTTCGCGAAGAAGGTGTCGTGCGGGGAGTCGCTCTGAGCGACGACGGCATGGAACAGGCCGGAATGGGCGTCGGCGTCGGCGATTACAATTTGGACGGTCACCTGGACATTTTCAAAACGCACTTTGCGGACGATGCCAACGTTCTATACAAGAACGATGGCAAAGGAAGCTTCGACGACGTAACGAACCAGTCTCGAGTCGGCGTGGAGACTCGTTACATCTGCTGGGGTGCGGGAATCATCGATCTCGACAACGATGGTTATCCCGATTTGTTCCTAGTGACCGGAAATGTGTATCCGGAAGTCGAACGGAAACTCCCGCAGTACGCCAACAAAACGCCTCGCGCCGTTTTTCGCAGTCTCGGCAACGGAACCTTCGAGGAATTAGTTGATCAGGCCGGCCCAGGAGTAGCGGCAGCGCATTGCAGTCGTGGCTGCGCGTTCGGTGACTTCGACAACGACGGCGACGTGGACATGCTCATTGTCAATCTCAACGAGCCCCCTTCGCTGTTGAGCAACGACATGAGCGGAACAGCGAACTGGCTCAAGGTGAAACTCGAAGGCGTTAAATCCAATCGCAGCGCTATTGGCGCGCGTGTCCTGGTTCACTATGGCGGCAAAGTCCAGGCGCAAGCCGTCCTCAGCCAGTCCAGTTTCTATTCCTGCAACGATCCACGGCTGCACTTCGGGTTAGGCAGCGCAACCTCCGCCGATATTGACGTGTACTGGCCGAGCGGCTTGCACCAGGTCTTCAAGCGGGTCGCCTCAAACCAACTGATCACCCTCAAAGAAGGAGTGGGCCAGGTGCCGAACCGGGGATGGTCGAAGGCGTAGCAGCGGAGGTTGCAACCTCCCTTCCCCCTTAGGCTTGCGAGCATAGTAAGCTTTGGGCCAACCGCTATTCTCGATTCATCATCAAGTTTTCGCTTGACACTAGGAAACCTTCGATGTTAAACCGGGCGGCAATGCAAGCGCTTGCATAATCTGGCGCGCTCCCTCCTACCACGTCAGCCCCGTGCCGGAACGCGTGCAAGTGACTGCATCAAGGTTTGGGACGTCGTTTTGCGTTCGGCTAAGGGGTGACTCAATTTCTGGAGGTGAGGGATGAGGTGGATGCGCTCAAGTGCTTGCGGACACCAGCAATCAAAGCCGTTATTGCTTCTGCGTTGGGCTCTTAGACTCTCCGTCATCACGATGTTTTTGCGGCTTCGCTACAAGCCCAGTTCACAGCCAACATCCAAGGCACCGTGCAAGATCCCAGCGGTGCTGCGGTTGCCCAGGCTAAGGTGGAGCTCGTAAACACGGTTACGCAGGTTTCGGCCACGACGTCGACCGACGCCACTGGAAGTTACCGGTTCCTGAGCCTTGCGCCTGGCTCCTACAAAATCACCGTTGAGGCCAAGGGCTTTTCCAAGTCCGAGACGAATTTTACGCTGGAGACAAACGAAAATCTGAACCTGCCCATTTCTCTCAAGGTCGGCGCGGCAACAGAGTCCATTACTGTGACCACGGAACCGCCGCTCCTGAACACGGCCGAGACACGAAATCAGCAGACGCTAGAAGCTCAGGAGTTAGCTGCTTTGCCCCTGCCAGGGCGGAATATGCTTGGCCTAATAAGCGTAGCTCCCGGCGTTTCAGGGCTGGGGCTCGCCGGTGGACCAGGTGTGGCTTCGGGCACGCCTGGATCAGGCGTGGACATCTTCTCCACGGAGACAGCCGCTGACATTAGCGCCAACGGGCAAGGCACAGTGGCAAACATGTGGATTGTCGATTCGCTAGACGTTACCAGCAACATTCGCCAAGGCGTTTTGAACCTTGTTCCGAATCCTGACGTTATTCAGGAAACCACCATTCAGGTCAATACCTTCTCGTCCGAATATGGGCGTGGGAGCGGCCTTCAAACTACGCTAACAACGAAGTCCGGCACAGATACTTTCCATGGTCTAGCGAGTGACTATTTCAATTACCAGAAGATGTTTGCAGACACGGAATTTGCGCATGGAGCGTCTTATGCTCCTTTTCACAGCAACAACATCTCTGCGACTATTGGCGGACCAATCATACCCCATCATCAGTTCTTCTTCTTTTTCGGAGTGGAACCTTTGCGTTCTTCCGCCTCTACAGGCGGCGTGGCGCAAACATTCGCCGATCCCGCATTTGCGTCGTGGGCCAAAACCAATTATCCAAACACCTTTGGTACTAAGATTTTGACGACTTACGTGCCTACGCATATCGTCGGCACAGCCGTCCTGAAAACGGCCAACGATGTCTTCCCCGGCACATGTGGAACGGCTGCGACAAACAATTTGCCGTGTTCCACTCCGATGATCGATTCTGGAAGTTTCAACGCGACCAATTTCCGCAACGGCACTCAATACTTCGTCCGCGTTGACAAATACCTGAAGAACGACCGCATATACGGCAGCTTCTTCCGCACTCTGCTCAGCAACGGTGGGCCCGCAGCGATTCCGCAGTTTACCACCACAAACAACACCTGGGAGCGCGCTTTTCAGGTCAATTGGACACACAGCTTCAGCCCCACGCTGCTGAATGAAGCCGTCTTCGCCCAGAATCGCATCGAGGGAAAGCTTGATGAGACCGGGGACTTCAGCATTCCAGGTATTTCGGTCAGTGGCGGCATCGGCTATGGCCTCGGCTTCTCGCAAGGTGATTTTATCCAGCACAACTATCATTGGCGCGATGTTCTAACCAAGATCCGTGGCACCCACGCCTTGAAGGTAGGCTACGACGGCTGGTTCGGAGATGACGTCGAGCCTTTCCAGGGACCGTGGTCTCACCCCTCCTTTAGCTTCGATAATTTATTGCAGCTGGCTCAAGATGCCCCGACTTCGGAGGGGGGTGTCATGTATAACCCCGTCACCGGCCAGCAGCAGCTTTGGGATTGGAATGCCGCTTCCAAGACCTGGGGAATTTTCGCCGAGGACACGTGGAAAGCCCGCCGCAATCTGACGCTCACACTTGGCTTCCGCTTCGACGACCAAGGGAATCCGTATTCCCGCTCCACTTCGACGGTCTTTGGCAATTTCTACTTGGGTACAGGTTCGACTTTCGATCAGAGAGTCGCCACGGGCTTTGCAAAACCTGCGCAGAACGCGGTTAACCATGCTCCCAAGGCATACACTCCTCGAATCGGTGCGGCATGGGACATCACTGGGAAGGGGGATTGGGTCTTACGAGGCGGGTTTGGCATGTATTCCAACTGGCTTACACCCGCAAATATCCAGGAGGAATTCAGAGGCAATCCGCCGGGCCTGATTCTCCCGACTTTCGTCGCTGCCAATGCGCCCGGAAACCGGCCCGTTTTTGTTCAAGGTACCAGTAACAAACCACCCTGGGGATTCACATTTCCTGCTCTGGCGGGCACGCCCTTATGTCCCGCAGCTCCTTGCCTCGATGCGGCGGGGGGCATTGTGGGCGCCGGTTTGTCGATCGGAGGAATCGACCCGAACATTGTGTCACCAACGGCGTATATTTTCGCTACGACACTCGAACATAAGCTAACGAGCCATCTTGTTGCCAGTGTCCTTTACAGCGGATCACACACTGCGAATCTAGTGGGGAATGGCAACCTGGGAGGTGTGGTCTCCTACGGCGTCGACATCAATGCTCAGGCAGGGGACCTGATAGGAACGCCGCCAAACACTGCTCCCAAGCGGCTGAACCCCAGTTTTGGTTCTATCGCTTATACTCAGAATGATCGAGTGGCCAACTACAATGGCCTGACGTTCGACCTGCGATCAAGAGTGGGCCGCGGCTTCTTCGATGCTTCGTACACGCGTTCTTCTTCCAAAGATGACGCAAGCAGATTCCCGACGGCCACCAATCCTCACCTGTACTATGGTCCTTCGCCTTGGGATGTCCCGAACCGCTTCTCTCTCAGCTTCAACTACGAACTGCCAGCTCTAAACAGTGGTCAGGGATTTGTGGGGCGTGCAAGTGGAGGCTGGGGAGTGAGCGGCACTAGCATCTACCAGACTGGCTATCCTTTCACCGCCTTCACCTCGGCCTCTTTTTGGAACGGCGGCGATTACAATGCCGATGGTGACCGATTTGACTTTCCGAACGCCACAAGCTATCAGCAGGGTGCTTCGCGGAGTTCTTACCTAACCGGAGTCTTTGGCTCTGGGCAGTTCACCGCGCCCACCCAAGGCACCGACGGAAACGAGAAATTCAATCAATTCCGCAACGCGGCGTTCATCCAGACTGATTCCACAATTTTCAAGAACACGCACATCACCGAGAGACTCAATTTCCAGATTCGCTTTGAGTTCTTCAACCTGTTCAATCATGCGAACCTCCAGAACATTCAAGGCGATTTGAGCGCTGGAAATTTTGGCAAGGTAACTTCCCAAACGTTGCCGCGCTGGTGGCAGATCGGCGGGAAACTCACGTTCTAATCTTTTCGACTGACCGGAGGGCGGCCTCGTCGACCTGGTCGCCCTCAAAACACTCAACGGTTTACGTCGAACGTAGGAGCGTTTGCCTAACGAACACCGGTAAATGCTGTCGGCGGCAGCAATCGCTGCGATCAACGGAACGTTTTTTGCAGTTTTTCAGTCCCTTCGTTTTTGTCAGGCAGACCCAGCAATGATTAATCTCAAGAATCTGGAACTGTGGTTCGTACCTGGTAGCCAGCATCTGTACGGACCAGAGGTCCTGGCAAGAGTCCAGGAACATGCAAACACAATTGCGGCTGCGCTCTCGGAGTCCTCTTCTATTCCTGTTCGCGTCATTCCCAAACCGGTAATGACCAGTTCAGAGTCGGTTCAGCAGTTATGCCACGCCCCGACAGGCGTGGTACTCCTATTCGCTCAAATGCTAACCCGAATGGGTCAGCATATGACGATCTCGCAGCCACTAACTGCGCAACACGCAGCAATGCTCATATCCGGAAGAGAGCCGGTTGCAAGTCCAGGGAGCGAAGGCCGGCAATCCACATGCGAGCGGGAGAAAAAACGTTTTGTTGTGCAGTGCGATTTGCAGGCGCTACTCTTTTACATTACAGCGGTTAGGGATCTGCCCGACGACGGCCACATTGAACTTGGAATAGTATTTCTTGACGTCGCCGACTCCGTACTTTCCGCGGAATTTCGCGACCACGGACGACACCTGCTTGGCATCTGTGATACGGACGGCATCGAGCTCGGCCTTGCACCGCTCGCATCGATCTGGATTGACGGGTTCTGGAGCACGTTCTTGTACCACTGGGTGGCAGAGCCTTGCACCGGCAACAGATAAAGCTCATCGCCTTCCAACACGAACCACACGGGGATGGTGATGGCGCGACCTGACTTTCTTCCGGTGACGGTAATGTTGATTTCGCGAGACCGCGAAAGAAGGTCCGTCAAGGAATTCTTCTTGCCTGACATGAGTACTCCCGCTTTGGTTAAATGGCTGCAATTACTAACGCGGGCATTCGAGTTCTACTGCCTGTCAAAAACGACCACGGCGTTCGCGTTTTGCCCTTGCTCACTTTTGCCTTCAAGCGTGCACGTCCGCTTCTTCCCGTCTTTGGAAACTGTGCAAGTGATGGTCCTAGTGACCTGACCGTCCTTCTTTTGAATCATTTGCGGCGTATGGGCATCGATCCACTTGACTGATACCGTGTCGGCCCACGAAACCCCTATCATTGGATAGTCTTTTCCGTCGAACCTCGCGTTGAACTCGATATGCACCGCCTTCCCGTCTGCCGTGGTCCCGTTACCATCAACCTTGTAGTGGTTCTCGTCCAATTCCACGGTCTCCATTAAGCTCTTCAGTCCCGGTGCGGAGCTATGCTTCGACTTGGCCGGATTCATCTTCCACTTACCTGAATGCTCTTTTGTTCCTGCCATCGCGACAAAAAAGAGAGGCGCTGCCAGCAACACGATCACCGTAAGAATGATCCTCATGACTTCGAGAACACTTCTCTCGCGACCGTCAGGGCATTCACTGCCGTCGGCCAACCGGAATAAAAGGCCAGGTGCGTAATTTCCTCAATCAATTCCTGTTTCTTAACCCCATTTTCCAGGGCTCGCTGCAGATGAAACGGCAACTGGTCGGTGCGATTCAAGGCAACGAGCGCCGCTACGGTCGCGATGCTGCGGTCACGCTTGGAAAGCTCTTTGCGCTCCCAGATGTCTCCGAAAAGCACCTTGTCGGCTAATTCAGCAAACTTGGGAGCAAAATCGCCCCAGGCCTGTTGTGCTGCGGAAGGTTGTGTACTCATGTTTGTGACTCCTGTCATTGAGACCTCGCGTTTCCATGGATGATAGTGCCCGCAATTTGTCACTCACGCCAGCTCTGCTGAATGGTTCAGCGGCCCACGAGCTTTTGCAAAGCCTCCGGATAACGAGCCCCTTGCACAGCAATTTTTGAGGCGGCCGCTTCGAGTTCGCGGAGTTCTTCCGGCGTCAGTGCGACGATAGCCCCTCCTAGGTTTTCCTCGAGCCGGTGCAGCTTCGTTGTGCCCGGAATTGGCACGATCCAAGGCTTCTGGGCCAGCAGCCAGGCGAGCGCTATCTGAGCAGGCGTCGCCCTTTTCTGTTGGGCAAACTTGCCAATCAGATCGACCATCGCTTGATTTGCTTTGCGATTTTCCGAGGTGAAGCGCGGAACTACGTTGCGGAAGTCGCCCTTTTCGAACTTTGTATCCTCACTGATCTTGCCAGTCAGGAAGCCTTTTCCTAACGGGCTAAACGGGACGAACCCAATCCCTAATTCCTCGAGTGTCGGTATCACTTCCGCTTCCGGCTCTCGGAACCACAATGAGTATTCGCTCTGGAGCGCCGCGACCGGCTGGACTGCATGAGCGCGTCGAATGGTTTTCGCGCCGGCTTCCGAAAGCCCGAAGTGCTTCACTTTGCCTTGCTGAATCAGGTCTTTTACTGCTCCCGCCACGTCTTCGATGGGCACGTCGGGGTCAACGCGGTGCTGATAGAACAAATCAATGATATCGGTCTTGAGCCGCGTGAGCGAAGCCTCGGCGACCTCCTTAATATGGGCAGGCCGGCTGTCTAGCCCCGCCTGCTTCCCGTTTTCGATCTTGAAACCGAATTTCGTGGCGATTACCACGTCGCTCCGAAAGGGAGCGAGCGCCTCCCCCACGAGTTCTTCATTGGTGTATGGGCCGTACACTTCGGCGGTATCAAAGAAGGTGACGCCGCGCTCCACGGCTCCTCGAATCAGCGAGATGCCCTCCCGCTTGTCCACGGCCGGGCCGTAACCAAAGCTCATCCCCATGCAGCCGAGGCCGATGGCTGAAACTTCCAGATTGCTTTTCCCGAGTTTGCGCTTTTGCACTTGTTTCTCCTTCGAGCCATCGCCAGTGGCTGATTCACTTCATCGCCGCTTTTTCCAAAGATGCGAATCGGCCGCCTCCATGATGAAAAAGTGTAGTCAACCCGAGCATCGGCGGCTGTCTATTTCGAGGACTTCCTGTCTGATCCTCCGAGGCTGGCTCGTCCGAGGCGTTGATCGGACACCATTCCCGCGCCTAGGCTGTTTGGATGCGGGCCACCTCTTCCAGGTGACGCTCGCGAATCTCCTGGTCGCGGATTTTGAATTTCTGGACTTTCCCGCTCACGGTCATGGGAAAGCTGTCCACGAAGCGAATATATTCTGGGATTTTGAAGTACGCGATTTTTCCTTCGCAGAAGTCGCGAATTTCTTTTTCGCAACAGGATTTGCCGGTTTTCAAGCGAATCCAGGCAAGGACGACCTCTCCATGTTTTGCATCGGGCAGCCCGACAACCTGGACTTCCATCACTTTGGGGTGAGCGTACAGGAATTCCTCCACTTCCTTTGGATAGATGTTTTCGCCACCGCGAATGATCATGTCCTTTGCGCGCCCGCTCACGCGGAAGTAGCCGTCGGACCTCATACTTGCAAGATCGCCGGTGTGCAGCCAGCCTTCGGCATCAATTGCTTTTCGTGTGGCCTCAGGCTCTTCGTCGTATCCCTTCATGACGAGGTAGCCACGCGTGCAAAGTTCTCCTTGCTCCCCGATGGGCACGGTTTCTCCCGTGCTGCTCGAAACGATTTTGACTTCCGCATTTGGCGTGGCGCAGCCAACCGTGGAAGCACGATGCTCCAGGCTGTCATTCGTACGGGACATGGTGATTACCGGAGAACTCTCGGTCTGCCCATAGATCACGAGCATTTCCGGACAGTGCATGTCTGTCACGACTCGCTTCATGATTTCAATGGGGCACGGTGCGCCGCCCATCGCGCCCGTACGCAGAGAAGCCAGGTTGAAGCGGTGAAAGTCCGGATGCGCCAGCTGGGCGATAAACATTGTGGGCGATCCAAAAAGTGCCGTAGCGCGCTCCGCTTCAACTGCCTCGAGTGCTTTCCCCGCGTCAAACTGCGGCGCAGCGAGAATGAGCGTGGCGCCACTAACGATGCACGCAAGAATTCCTGTCACACATCCGGCGCAGTGATAAAGCGGGAAGCAATCGCAGACCCGGTCGCGCTCAGTTAAGTTCAAGCACAGGGCTGTGGCAAAGGCGTTGTTCAATACATTGTGTTGAGTAAGAAGCACTCCTTTTGGTGAACCGGTGGTTCCCGACGTGAACTGAATGTTGAAAATATCGTGCGGCGAGCTCTTGGTCGGGGGAACGCTCACACCGTGCGCCAGCATGGTGTCCCAGGACTCTCCTCCAAGACAAACGACGTGCTCCAGCGGCAGATCTTGTCCTTTAATGGCTTCCCCCAGAATCCGCTCATAATCGGCGCGCACATCTCGGGGGTGCAGAAACAAGGCTTTAATCCTTGCCTTTCGGAGTACGAAGCGGAGGTCTTGCGAACGGTACGCCGGGTTGACGTTGACTTGCACGACACCCGTTCGTGCGCACGCCAGGAACAGCAGAACCCACTCCACGCACCCGCTCGCCCACACGCCAATACGGTCCCCCGGCTGGAGTCCGAGCCCCGTCAAACCTCGCGCAACCTCTTCAACGCATTGCTGCAATTGCCGGAACGTGAGCCGCGTTTTTTGATGCCGCACCACGAGCGCTTCCTGCCCCGGCAAACGAGAAACTATTTCGGACAACACTTGAGGGATAGTCTTCTCCAAAAGGGGGGCGTCAGGACCGCGAGAGTAGCTGAGCGTCGACATCGGACACCGTGTCCACGTATTTATCAAGAAAAAGGGGCTAGGTAAAGCACACAGCTTGGTCGAGATTTGCAGATGGCTCTGAACTTGGCCGTTCGTTGTATTTTTACTTCTCCGTTCACTTCTCTTTGTCCCTTTCGCTCGACCTTGTGCTTTTGTAGACTCTTCGTGCGGCCAGAGTTTCCCAAGATGAGCCTGCATCGACTCTCAAAACGCCCCTGCTTCCTTCGGCTTGCCACGCATGGCTTCTCGCTCGCTGCTTTCCTGCTGACGTTCTTAATGGCTGCCACTGCCTCTCCGAGTAGCGAGTATTACCGGCACACCTTTTTCGCTAACAGCCTCACCTCGGATTTTTATTTTTACAGTTCCGCGATGGCCCTTGCCCCCAGCTATTTGGAACAGAAAAACTCGAAGCTGCCGGTTGAGACAACCACCTTCTTGACCCCTCCGAATGCGCTTCGCCTAGAATGGGAATCGCGCGAAAATGGAAATTGGCAGGCAGGAATTCATCTTGTGAGCTTCAGGAACCGCTTTCCTGAACTGCGCGGGAGCATTTTATTCATCTGGTGCTTTGCGCCGCAGGCCATTGCCGCCGCGGATCTCCCCCGCATTATGTTCTCCAATACCAGTGAAGGACTTCGCGTCGCGCAATACCCGGGCAGCTTCACGGAAGCGCTGCCACTCGGCCAGTTTTCTGGAGATATTCCCGCAGGCCGCTGGGTGCAGATTCAAATCCCTTTTTCCGCGTTTCGAACTACTTCCATTTACGAGTTTCGCCGCGAGCAATTGCAAAACATTACCTTTCTACAAGGCCGCGCGGACGACGTGCGCCACGTTTTGATTCTAGATGAAATCCGGGTAGACAATAATGTTTCAACATCCCACTCTCCCCTTCCCGCGCCGCAGAATGTTCGCTCTACCGGCTATGACCGGCACATTGATATTCAATGGGATCCCGTTACGAGCCCTGACTTGGGCCGCTACATCATTTACCGCTCGCTCGATGGCCAGGGCTTCAAACCCATCGGCATTCAGCTGTCGGATATTCATCTCTACACGGATTTTCTTGGCAAGAGCGGCGTAAGCGCACAATACAAAGTGGCTGCATCCACGATTCGTTATCAGGAGTCTCCACTTTCAGCAGCAACCAGTGCCTCGACACGCGCCTTCAGCGATGAAGAATTGCTGACCATGGTCCAGGAAGCCTCTTTTCGTTACTACTGGGAAGCCGCTGAACCCAGCTCCGGAATGGCTCGCGAAAGTATTCCCGGCGATGATCGCATTGTCGCCACCGGCGCCAGTGGCTTCGGGGTTGCCGCGCTCATTGTGGGGGCCGATCGCGGGTTTATTATGCGGCAGCAAGCCGTTGAAAGACTTACCAGAATTGTTGGTTTTCTGGAGCATGCGCCGCGCTTTCATGGAACCTGGGCGCACTTCATGAATGGTTCTACCGGCGAAGTGATGCCCGTCTTCGGAGCAATCGACGATGGGGCTGATCTTGTGGAGACTTCGTTCATGATGGAAGGCTTGCTAGCCGCGCGCGCCTACTTTCATGGAACGAACCCAGAAGAAAAGTCTCTCTATGAGCGCATCACCAGGCTCTGGGAAGGCGTCGAATGGGACTGGTTCCGCCAGACACCGGACAGCCACTTCTTGCACTGGCACTGGTCTCCCCTTTGGACCTGGCGCATCCACCATCCGCTTATTGGCTTCAACGAAGTGATGATCACCTATCTTCTCGCGATGGCCTCGCCGACTCACGGCGTTCCCGCGAGCTATTACTATTCCGGGTGGGCCAGCCAGGATGCCAGGGCCCTCGCGTACCGCGAAGGCTGGTCCGGCAGCAAAGACGGGAATCACTATTCGAATGGAAATACCTACTACGACATAAAACTCGACGTCGGCGTGGGCACAGGCGGCCCTCTCTTTTTTACGCACTACTCTTTTTTCGCTTTTGACCCTCACAGCCTGCACGATCGCTTCACTTCGTCCTATTTTGAAAACAACCGGAACATAGCCTTGATCAACCGTGCTTATTGCATCGCCAATCCCAAACATTTTCCAGGCTACGGCTCGGATGCCTGGGGACTGACGGCCAGCGATGGTCCTTTCGGTTATGTTGCCCATGCTCCCGACAACGCGAACGACGAGGGGACACTTACCCCAACGGGTTCTCTCTCCTCATTCCCTTACACTCCTGAAGCGTCCATGGCGGCGCTGAAACACTACTATCGCGACCTGGGCGCGCAGTTGTGGGGCACCTATGGCCTGCGCGACGCTTACAACCCAAGCCAGGATTGGGTCTCTGATATTTATATGGGATTAAACCAAGCTCCGATTATGGTAATGATTGAGAACTATCGAACCGGTCTGGTTTGGAAAAACTTTATGTCCAATCCGGAGATTGCCGAGATGCTCAAGAAACTCGACGCAGAAACACGAAAGCAATAGCAGTTAAGGGGCAAAAAATGGCCGGACAAGACCTGCATCGTCGAGAGATGCTTCGCATCATGGCCACTGCCGCGGCTGCATCTAAGTTTCCTGGGTTTGCAAAATGGTCCTTTATTTGTCCACACGACAGTCCAGTTGACCAGATTCGGCCGGAGAGCTATCGGCCGCTGTTCTTCTCGGCGTCTGAATACGCCATGGTGGAGCGGCTTACGGAACTCATCATTCCCAGCGACGGCAGCCCGGGGGCGAAGGAAGCAGGCGTCGCCGAGTTCGTGGACTTCATGGTGGCGCATGACACGGAAAAGCAATATCCCATGCGCCTGGGAATCGCCTGGCTGAAGGCACACTGCGAGAACCTTTTCGGAAAACCATTTCTCGCGCTATCCGAAGCGCAGCAACTATCGGTTCTCGAACCGCTAGCTTACAAGGCGAAGTATCGCGAGGGCGAGGAAGACGGACGCAAATTCTTCTCGGCCATCAAAGAACTCACGGTCATGGGTTTCTACACAACGGAAATCGGATACAAGGAAATTGACAATCCAGCGCTGAAGTTCTACGCGACGTCACCGGCTTGCCCCCATACAGATGATCCCGAACACAGGCATTTGCCTCCGCCCAAATGGTGAGCCGCCATGTCAAAACAAATCTATGACGCAATCGTGGTTGGAAGCGGTGCTGGCGGGGGCATGGCCATCAAGACTCTATGCGAAGCCGGCCTCAAGGTTTGCTGCATCAACGCTGGCCGCAGGCTCGATCCTGCCAAGGACTTTCGCCTTCATCGCAAACCGTGGCAGATGAAATTTCGTGGTTTCGGCGATCCCGCGACAAATTCGGAGTCCATAGGCTTCATGGACAACGAATACGTGCCCGGAGTGTGGGAACGTGAAATCAAGTACACCACTGCTCCCGGAACGGTTTGGACCTGGCCGCGCTGCTGGGCTGTTGGCGGGAAGACGAATTTTTGGGGAAGATCTTCGGCACGTTTTGGCGACATTGATTTTCGCGCCGCTTCGCTGGACGGGTACGACGTGGATTGGCCGCTCACCTACGCGGAAATCGCCCCTTACTATTCGCGTGTTGAGCGCATGATCGGAGTTTCCAGCTCGGCTCAGAATCGTCCGAGCAATCCGGATGGCGAGTATCTGCCACCCTTTCATTTCCGTTGCCTGGACCACATCTTGCAGAAGGGCGCGGAAAAAATCGGCGTTCCTTACCTTCACGACCGCATCGCCCAACTCACGGTCGACCACGCCGGCCACCCCGCGTGCCATTATTGCGGTGCCTGCACAACTGGATGCGATACCGGCTCCTTTTTCTCGAGCCCCTGGCGTTTTT
>Ga0126370_10000285_pt1 | contig 19810 bp, 17 predicted proteins | sample PanSoiMetaPlot_3_FD_92586 | JGI IMG/M metagenome (GOLD analysis project Ga0126370, IMG submission 92586) | Tropical forest soil microbial communities from Panama - MetaG Plot_3 | ecosystem: Environmental > Terrestrial > Soil > Tropical forest > Bulk soil | place: Panama | collected 2016-02-17 | reverse complement strand
CTTCGGCCGCGGCCTTGGCCTTCTCCTTGGCGGCCGCGCGCTTCGCTTCCTCGCGCTCGACACGCTTCTTGCCAGGCTGGCCCTTCTGCGGATTCGAGCGCGCCGCGCGCTTACGCATGCCTGCGGCGTCGCGGAATCTCAGCACGCGGTCGGTGGGCTGCGCGCCATGCAACAGCCAGTGCTGGGCGCGCTCCTTGTCGAGCCGCACCCGCTCGCCGTGGTCCTTCGGCAATAGCGGATCGTAGGTGCCGATCTTTTCGATATAGCGGCCGTCGCGTGGGCTCTTCGAATCGGCGACGACGATCCGGTAATAGGGCCGCTTCTTAGCGCCGGCCCGCGCCAGTCTGATCTTCAGGGACATGCTTTCGTTCTCCTAATTAGTCGACCTAACGTTTCTTCGATCCGGGAAGCCCTGGGAGCCCGCGGGGGATACCGGGGAGCCCGCGCGGTAACCCGCCGGGAAGTCCTGGAAATCCGCCGGGGGGCAGGGGAGGCAGGCCGCCTTGCTGAAGGCCAGCCCCTTGCGGCAACTCGGCCGGCATCTCCGGCGGGCGACCAGCGCCGAACATCTGGCTGAAGATGCCGCGCTTCTTGCCCATGGCCTTCATCATGTCGGCCATCTGCCGGTGCATCTTCACGAGCTTGTTGATGTCCTGCACGCTCGTGCCGGAACCTGCCGCGACGCGCTTCTTGCGCTTGGCATCAAGGATCTTCGGGTTGCGGCGCTCGGCCTTCGTCATCGACGAGATCATCGCCTGCTGGCGCTTCAGGATGCGGTCGTCGAGATTGGCGGCGTCGAGCTGCTTCTTGATCTTGCCGACGCCGGGAAGCATGGCGAGCACGCCGCCCATACCGCCGAGCTTCTGCATTTGCTGCAATTGCTCGGCGAGGTCGTCGAGATCGAACGCGCCCTTCTTGACCTTGGCGGCGATCTTCTGCGCCTTGTCGAGCTCGACGGTCTCGATCGCTTTCTCGACCAGGCCGACCACGTCGCCCATGCCGAGGATGCGGCCAGCGATGCGATCGGGATAAAAGTCTTCGAGCGCGTCGAGCTTCTCGCCGACGCCGATCAGCTTGATGGGCTTGCCGGTGACCGCGCGCATCGACAACGCGGCGCCGCCGCGACCGTCGCCGTCGACGCGGGTCAGCACGATGCCGGTCAGCGCCACCTGCTCGTCGAAACTCTTGGCGAGGTTTACGGCGTCTTGACCGGTCAACGCGTCGACGACAAGCAGCGTCTCGTGCGGCTTGGCGATCTTCTCTATGGCCGCCGTCTGCGCCATCAGCTCTTCGTCGATATGGGTACGGCCCGCGGTGTCGAGCAGGAGCACGTCATAGCTGCCGAGCTTGGCAGCTTTCAGCGCGCGCTCGGTAATGGCGGTTGGCTCCTCGCCAGCGACGATCGCGAGCGTGGCGACGCCTGTCTGCTCGCCAAGCACGCGAAGCTGCTCCTGCGCTGCAGGCCGCCGCGTATCGAGCGAGGCCATCAGCACTTTCTGCTTGTCGCGGCTCTCGAGCCGTTTTGCGAGCTTGGCTGTGGTCGTGGTCTTGCCGGAGCCTTGCAGGCCGACCAGCATCATCACCACTGGCGGCGTGGCGGCGAGGTCGATGGCTTGCCCATCTGAGCCAAGCACGCGGACCAGCTCGTCATGCACGATCTTGATGACCATCTGGCCAGGGGTGATCGACTTCACCACCTCCTGGCCGACCGCCTTGGCCTTCACGGGTTCGGTGACGTCGCGCACCACGTCGAGCGCCACATCGGCTTCGAGCAGCGCGCGGCGCACCTCGCGCATCGCCTCGTTGACGTCAGCCTCGGTCAGCGCGCCCTTGCGGGTGAGCTTATCGAGGATGCCGCTAAGGCGTTCTGATAGGGTCTCGAACATCAGTTCGTCTCAGTCTCCAAACACCAAACGCGCTCAAGTAGGCCAGAGCCCGGTAGCGCAAAAAAAACGTCACCCGAGGGCGCATCGCGCTGTCGGGTGTTGACCCCCCTGCCTCCCGCTCAGTGCCAGCTAACCTCGCGAGCAACGCGCTCAAGTAGCGCGGAGCGCGGTAGCGCACCAAGAATGTGCAGGGCGGCGGCTCGTGATTAGAGCTGCCCTTGAATTCGGCCGGAATGTCGGCGAGGTGGGAGCCCAAGTCAAGTCTTGGATGGGCTTGCGAAATAGTTGCCGTGGAAGTGGAAGGGGATGGCGTGGGGCGCTTCGGCGCGCGCCTTCTCGGCCAGCGTCGCGGCATCGAGCACGAGCAAGAAGGATCGCTTCTTGGCGGTGTCGAGTACGATCGAGAGCAGCGCGCCGTCATCTTCGGCGCCGGCTGACGGAGTGGGCACGAAGACCGGCTCGCCGGGATAAAGTCCCGCCACATGCCATCTCGCCGCCGTGCCGGTTTCGGTATCGACCTTGACGATTGAGTCGAAAAAATCGTCCTTGGTCTGGACGCTCGTGCCCCAGACATAACGGTAGGGCTTACCCGCATTGGTTGCGTAGTTGATGCGCGGCAGTTCGAGCGGAACGTCAGCCAAGACCCGGCGGGTAACCGGCGCACCAGCGGCAAACGGAATGTGGAAGCGCGTCAGCGTGCCTATCGCGGTGATTGGCGCCCCGTTACTGAGCCGTGCGAGATAAAGCTGATCGATGATCGCAGCATCAGGGTAAGCGATGAAATCTACCGTGAGGCGATCGTGATCGGCGAAGGTATTGACATGGTGAAAGGCGAAGCAGGCTTCGGCTGTCGCGCTGCGCACTAGCTTCCCTGTGCCTTTCTCGACGATGTGGAAGACAAGCCCCCGCTCAGGCTCCCAGCGATAGTTGCGAATGAAAGGCTTGCCTGAGAACCTGAGCTCGATCGGGTTGACCACCAGCGGAAACTCGGTGAGCACCAGGTGATCCCGGCTCATGCCGAAACTGTGCATGTAAGAGGGCCGTTCGACCGGAAGGTTCGCGACGACCCGCTGCTTGCCATTGTCGCCTATTCGGCAGAGCCGATAGAGACTCTTCATGCCGAAATCGACAATGTAGTTGTAGTGGCAGCGCCGGGCCGCGTCGTAATGCGGGTGCGCCGTCGAGACCTGGCCTCTGAGCGCCCTGCGATAGCCGAACACGCCAAGCGTCTTCAGCGTCTCGGGCTGGAAGCGCATGGGGATCGATGTCTCGGTGAAGACGACCATCTCCCGCGCATAGTCTGAGACATTGACGCAGCAATTGTCGGTGAGTTTGGGATTGAACAGCGCGGCGACGCGGCCGAACAGCGTGCGGCAGGGATCGGTGGCGAACTCGCCGTAGGAGATCTTGCCGGTGGCTTCGGCGGCGGAGAACGCTTTGCTTTTGAGGAAGCGGCTCGTGTAGCTCACCCGGCCTTGCGCGAAGGCGAAGCGGTGCAGCATTGCGAGCCCGTCGAACCAGTGATTATAGGTCCGCGCCCCGACCTCGAACTTGGAAGGCCCGGTGCGGAGCAGCGCTCCTTCGAGCCAAGACGGCAGCGTGCCACTAACCTCGAGCGTGACCGGCTCCGGCGTCTCCTCTGTCAGCGAGCGGAAGCCCACGCCATACGGAAACGAGGTTTTGTCCAGCATCTGACATCCTCGCGAAGCCGGGAGCTAGACTTTCCTCCCCAAAAGCGGCTCAAGATGGACGGCGAGATCGAGCAGCGTCTCGTCACCTCCGGGCCATCCTATGAAGGAAAGCCCGATGGGGCAGCCGGCAGCCACTCCCGCAGGGACGGAGACTTGCGGCAGCCCGGCATGACCGGCGAGGCACGTAAAGCCGAGAGTGCGCGCGCGGAATTCCGAGAAGGAAGCGCCATCGGGGATGTCGCGCTCGGGCGGGAGCGTCGGCGTCGTAGGTAGCACGATCAAAGTCCCTGGCGAGACCAAGGCGAGCAGGTGGTCGGCAATCTCGTTGCGCAAGGCGCGGGCAGTCTCGGCTTCGGCCAGCGTGATTCCTGCCGCCATCTCGAAGCGCTCCTTGATGCCGGGTCCGAGCTCTACGTCGTGCGACTGAATGAAGGGCAGCAGCGAGGATTGGATCTCGAAGCCCTGGATGAGGCGGAAGGCATTGCGCCAGGCGGCGATTTCTTCCTCGCTGGCAATCTCCATGTGCTCAGGTTCGGGCAGAGCGCTCTTGAGCTTCCCGATCGCGTCCCATAGAGCCTGGTCCATGCTTGCCTCGGCATGGCGAAAGAAATTCTCGGCAAGGAACAGTCGCTCGATCTTGATTTCGGCCTTTGCGCCCTGGAGCAGCGCATGGCCCACTTTGCGGAACAGCGCGGCGTCGCGCGCGAGGAAGCCGACCGTGTCGTAGCTCGGGGCCATTGGCGTTGCGCTTGTAGTGTCGATGCGCCCGTAGGTCGGCCTCAAGCCATAGAGGCCGCAGAACGCGGCCGGCACCCGGATCGATCCTGCCGTGTCGGTGCCAAGAGCGAAGTCGCACATCCCGGCGGCGACCGCCGCAGCAGAGCCGCAGGACGAGCCGCCGGTCACGTGCTTCGGCGCGCGCGTGTTGACCGGCTGGCCATAGTGAACATTGGTGCCGAGCACGCTGTAGAAGAACTCGTCGCAGACGGTGATCCCAGTGCACGACGCTCCAGCTTCGAGCAGCCGCGTCATTGCCGGAGCCGTTTCCCGCGCAGGCGTCGCGTGCTCGTAGAAATCGGGATTGCCGTTCGAGACCTTGCGCTCTTCGATAGCGAACAGGTCTTTCACCATGAAGCTCGTCCCGGTGAGCGGGCCGGATTTGGCGCCGTCAAGCGGGTTCTTCAGCGTGTGAGGGACAAGCGCGCCGACCGGATCGACGGACGGAACCGAGATCATTCTTGCCCCTCGCTCCGCCGCATGGACTCTGGCGGAAAGGCCATATAACACGGGCAGCCTCCCTTCAATGCCTTGAAACGGAGAACGCCCGTGCGCGCTGAGCAGGCAATCGAACGAGGCTTGCCGCGGGCGGTGTGGGCGCTCGGGCTTACCTCGCTGTTCATGGACACCTCCTCCGAGCTCATCCATGGTCTACTTCCCGTCTTCCTTGTCGTGACGCTCGGCGCGAGCGCTACCGCGCTCGGCGTGATCGAAGGCATCGCCGAAGCCACGGCGCAAATCACGCGCGTGTTCTCAGGCTGGCTGTCTGACGCGCTCGGGCGGCGCAAAGCCCTGACCGTCGCTGGGTACGGCCTTGCCGCGGCGACCAAGCCGCTGTTCCCGCTTGCCAATTCCATTGGGCTTGTACTGGTCGCACGTTTTGTCGACCGCATCGGCAAAGGGATCAGAGGCGCGCCGCGCGATGCTCTGCTCGCCGACGTCACGCCGCCCGAGAAGCGAGGCGAGGCCTTCGGCCTTCGTCAATCACTCGACACGGTCGGCGCAACGCTCGGACCCGCGGCGGCCATCGCGCTCATGTATCTCTTCAACGACGATATCCGCACGGTGCTGTGGTTCGCGGTCATCCCCGCAGTGCTTGCGGTGGTCGTTCTCGTGCTCGGCGTGCAAGAGCCAGCCGCTGTGCAACGCAAGGCACGGGCCCCACTCCACGCCAAAGAGATCGGGCAGCTTCCTTTCGCCTATTGGCTCGTCACTATCGCCGGCACAGTCTTCACGCTGGCTAGATTCAGCGAAGCCTTCCTCGTGATCCGCGCGCGAGACGGCGGGCTCGCTCTGGCCTGGGCTCCTGCGGTCATCGCGGTGATGAGCCTCGTCTATGCGGCAAGCGCCTATCCCGCCGGCAAGCTCCAGGACCGGATAGGGGCGCGGCCTTTGTTGTTGTCGGGCCTCGTTGCCCTCATTGCCGCGGACCTGCTGCTAGCCTTCGGCCCGACGCTCGTCGCGATCTTCGTCGGCATCTGTCTGTGGGGCTTGCACATGGGCCTCACCCAAGGCGTGCTCGCGGCGCTCATTGCGGCAACGGCGCCAGAACGGCTGCGCGGCACCGCATTCGGGCTGTTCGGCCTCGTCACCGGGCTTGCCACCTTGCTTGCCAGCATTGTCGCCGGCCTGTTGTGGGACAAGATTGGCGCCTCTGCCACGTTTCTCGCGGGCGCGGTCTTCGCCGCCTCGTCCTTCGCAGCCTTCCTCCTTATGAGGCGAGCGCCTGCCGGCATCGCTGGAAGTAAAGGACCCGCCGGCCCTATATAAGGGCGACTAAGTTTAGGCGGCGCTGATGCAGGCTCAGTCCATACTGTTCCGCAAGATGAACGGGCTCGGCAACGACTTCGTCGTGCTCGATTCCCGCACGCGCCCGCTTGTGCTCGGCGATGACGCCGTGCGCGCCATCGCCGACCGCAAGGAAGGCATCGGTTGCGATCAGCTCATCGCGCTCGAGCCGTCGACGCGCGCCGATGTGTTCATGCGCATCTGGAATGCCGACGGCGGCGAGGTCGGGGCCTGCGGCAACGCCGCGCGCTGCGTCGCATCGTTGGTCGCCGCAGAGCTCGGCGAGCCGCGTGTCAGCATCGAGACCGAGAGCGGGATGCTCGATGCAGCGGTCAATCGCGACGGCAGCGTCACCATCGACATGGGGGCGCCGCGTTTTGCCTGGAACGAGATCCCGCTGTCGAAGCCGTTCGATGATACGCGGCACATCGAGCTTGAGGTCGACGATCCGGGGCTTAATTCACCATCAGCGGTCAATGTCGGCAACCCGCATTGCCTGTTCTTCGTCGCCGATGTGGCGGCTCACGACCTCGCTCGCCTCGGCCCCATCTTCGAGCGTCATAAGCTGTTTCCCGAGCGCGCCAATATCTCGCTCGTTCAAGTGCTAGGCTCCGATGCGATCAAGGTGCGCACCTGGGAGCGTGGTGCTGGACTTACGCGCGCCTGCGGAACTGCTGCCTGCGCTGCCGCCGTCGCGTCCGCGCGACGGGGGCTCACCGGCCGCAAGGTCAAGGTCAGCCTGCTAGGCGGCGATCTTTTGATTGAGTGGCGCGAGGCGGACGGTCACATCCTGATGACCGGCCCTTACGCCCTCGATTACGAGGGCACGCTGCCGGCGGAGCTGTTTCAACCCGCAAGTGTTTAGCTTCTCAAGAGTTTCGTGTTAGAAGCCCGGCACATGTCGGATATCGAGATCATCACTTTCGGCTGCAGGCTCAATGCCTATGAGTCGGAGGTCATACGCGAGCATGCCAACGCTGCCGGACTTCGCGACGCGGTGATCGTCAACACCTGCGCGGTGACAGCAGAGGCCGTGCGCCAGGCGCGGCAGGCGATCAGGAAAACACGTCGCGAGCGCCCCAACGCCAAGATCGTGGTGACCGGTTGCGCGGCGCAGATCGATCCGTCCCGCTTTGCCGCGATGGACGAGGTTGACCACGTTATCGGCAATCAGGAAAAGACCGAGTGCCGGACATTCGCTGGCCTCGCTGGCGAAGCGACCGAACGCGTCGTGGTCAACGACATCATGTCGGTCAAGGAGACCGCTGGCCATCTGATCGAAGGCTTTGGCAGTCGCGCCCGCGCCTATGTGCAGATCCAAAACGGCTGCGACCATCGCTGCACGTTCTGCATCATCCCGTTCGGCCGCGGGCCGTCGCGCTCGGTGCCGGCAGGTGAGGTCGTCGCGCAAGTGCGGCGGCTGGTCGAGAACGGCTATGCCGAGGTCGTACTGACCGGCGTCGACATCACCGCCTACGGCGCAGATCTCCCGGGCGAGATGGCGCTCGGCAAGCTCGTGCGCAAGGTGCTCAACCTCGTGCCGGAGCTTCCGCGGCTCAGGCTCTCCTCGATCGACTCGGTCGAGGCCGATCCCACACTGCTCGCAGCAATTGCCGAGGAGGAGCGGCTCATGCCGCATCTCCATCTTTCGCTGCAATCTGGGGACGACCTCACACTAAAGCGCATGAAGCGGCGTCATGCCCGCGCCGACTCCGTGCGCTTTTGCGAAGCGATGCGCAGCGTGAGGCCCGACATGGTGTTCGGCGCCGACCTCATCGCCGGCTTCCCCACCGAGACCGAGACGATGTTCAGGAACTCGTTATCACTAGTCGACGAGTGCGGGCTGACCTTCCTGCATGTGTTTCCCTTTTCGGCGCGGGAGGGCACGCCGGCGGCGCGCATGCCGCAGGTCAATGGCCGCACCATCGCGCGGCGCGCAAGCGAGCTCCGCGACAAGGGCGTTGCGGCTCTCAAGTCGCATCTCGCTGCCGCCAAGGGATGCCGCATCCAAGTGCTGATGGAGAGCCCCGGCCACGGCCGCTCGACTGATTTCACGCCAGTCAGACTCGACGCGCATACTGGCGCGAGCGCGCTCGTCGATGCCGTCGTTGCGGGCGACGATGGCAGTGCGCTGCTTGCGACGGTGACGTCATGACGGAAGCGAAGGAGCCGAAGCGGAGCTGGCTCGCCGAGCTCCGCAAAGGCCTTACCCGCACGTCGAATGCGCTGTCAGAGAACCTTGCCGGTGTTTTGACCAAGCGAAAGCTCGACGAGGAGACGCTCGACAAGCTTGAGGAAGTCCTGATCAAAGCTGATCTCGGCGTCGCCATGGCCTCGCGCATCAGAGACACGGTGGCGAAAGGCCGCTACGACCGGGGGATCGATGCCGACGCCGTGCGCGAAGTCTTGGCTTCCGAGGTCGCGCGCGTGCTCGAGCCAGTCGCCCAGCCTTTCGCATTTTCACAAAGCGCGCGTCCCTATGTCTTCCTAGTGGTCGGCGTAAACGGCACCGGCAAGACTACCACAGCCGCCAAGATGGCCCGCCTGTTCAAGCAACAGGGCCTGAGCGTCATGCTCGCGGCAGCCGACACCTTCCGCGCAGCAGCCATCGATCAGCTCAAAGTGTGGGGCGGGCGCGTCGGCGCCGAGGTCGTTGCCAAGTACGTCGGTGCAGACCCCGCCGGCGTCGCCTATGAGGCGCTCGAGCGGGCGCGTGCCGGAGAGAAGGCCGTGCTCCTGATCGACACCGCGGGCCGCTTGCAGAACAAGTCTGACCTTATGGCCGAGCTCGCCAAGATTGTGCGCGTATTGAAGAAGCTCGATCCTTCCGCACCGCACGGCGTGGTGCTCGTGCTCGACGCCACCACTGGGCAGAACGCGATCAACCAGGTGCAGATCTTCCAGGAGATCGCCGGCGTCACCAGCCTCGTCGTGACCAAGCTCGACGGCACCGCGCGGGGCGGCATACTGGTCGCCATCGCCGAGCGTTTCAAGCTCCCCATCAATGCCGTCGGCATCGGCGAGGGTCTCGATGATCTCGAGCCGTTCGATGCCCAAGACTTCGCCCGCGCGATCGCCGGGGCGAGACGCGAGAATGAAGCAGCAGCCTGAGTCAAACGTGCCCACGAAGCCCCTGCCGTCCGCTGCGCCGGAGGCGGACCGCTCCGTCTGGGCCAAGCTTGCGATCGAGCTTGGCCCACTGCTCGTGTTCTTCGGCACCAATGCCGCCGCGGGGATTTATGCAGGCACCGCGGCCTTCATGGCCGCCACGCTCGTCTCGCTCGTGGTCGCTTGGCTCCGTTACCACAAGGTGCCTGTGATGCCTTTGGTGAGCGGCGTCATCGTGCTCGTCTTCGGTGGGCTCACGCTCTATCTGCGCGACGAGACCTTCATCAAGCTCAAGCCGACCATCGTCTATTCGATGTTCGCCCTCCTGCTCGGAGGAGGGCTCCTCACCAAGAAGCCGATGCTCGAACTCCTGCTCGGTCCGGCGTTCAATCTTACCGAGGAAGGCTGGCGCAAGCTCACAATGCGCTGGGCCTTGTTCTTCCTCGCCATGGCTGCACTGAACGAGCTCATCTGGCGGAATGTCTCGACCGATGCCTGGGTGAGCTTCAAGGCGTTCGGCTTCCTGCCTCTGACGTTCCTGTTCGCGGTAGCGCAGGTGCCCTTGATGCAGCGCCATGAACCGCTGGCCGAGGCCGCTCCGGAAAATAAAAAGCGCGCCAGATCAGGCTAGTCGCTGAGGCAGCCAATTGGTCCCAGGGAAGGTGCCTAATTTGTAACCCAGGCTGTCACAATAAGGCTTGCATTGGTTGCAACCTGACGTTAGCTGTTCGCGTTTTCGAGTTGTGACAAGAGCTTGCGGCCTTGCGAAAGCAAGGTGTTGGTGCGGATGGTTACACGCCTTACGCGAACCCAAGGCGGTGCAGCAGAATGGCCAAAGGAGCGAGCCAGCTGAACCGCTCAGCGATGCATTTGCTGCACCGCGCCGGCCAGTGCGCTACCGATATTTTTGCCTCTGAGGCGCGTGCCAGCGGACTCACGCCACGCCAATTCGCCGTGCTTATGGCGGTCTCCGAGGAGGAGGGGCTGACCCAGACCGATCTCGTCGAGCGCACCGGCATCGACCGCTCCACACTCGCCGACATCGTCGGACGGCTTCTCAGCCATGGGCTCATTCAGCGACGCAGGGCCAAGGAGGACGCGAGAGCCTACGCCATCAAGCTGACGCCCCAGGGCGCCAAAGTCCTGCGCGAGGCGCAGCCCGGGGCTGCTGCTGCCGATACGCGGCTCCTTGCCAATCTCCCGCCGGCCAAACGGCAAGATTTCCTCGATTCCCTAAGCCTAATCGTTACCACCGCCCGCAAGTAGCGGCTCCTATCAGCCTTCCGGCGTGCCGCTTGGCGGCTTGAGTAGCGGGAGAATCTCGTCGCGGATCGCCTGCTCGGTAAGAGCTCCGACGTGGCGGTAGGCGATTTTGCCATCACCGCTGATGACGTAGGTCTCGGGCACGCCATAGACGCCGAAGTCGATGGCGAGGCGACCCAAGCTGTCGACGGCGACGCGGGAATAAGGATTGCCGTAACGCCCGAGATAGCGCCGTGCCGAGGCCTCATCGTCCTTGTAGTCGATACCGTAGAGCCTGATCGCCTGATCCTTCGCGAGGGCTAGGAGTAGGGGGTGCTCAAGCTGGCATTCGACGCACCATGAGGCAAAGACATTGACAATGGTCGGTTCGCCTTGCGCGAGGTCAGACGACGCGAAGCCAGGCACTTCCTTTCCACCATCGCCCACCAAGCCTTGCAAGGGCGGAAGCGTGAACTCTGGCACTGGTTTGCCGATCAGGGCCGAGGGCAGGCGCGAGGGATCGCCGTCTTGCAACGCGTACCAGAACAGGCCGGCAAGCGCGGCAAAGATCACGAAAGGAAGGGCGAGCCCGAAGCGCTTGCGCATGTTTGGCTGACTGGTCGCGTCGGTCATGTGCCGTGCTTCCTTGCCCGCTTCTCGGCCGCGCCGCCTTTGGGTTTTGCCGATGTACTAGCGGAGCGGCGCCTGATCCCGCGCCGTTCGAGATCGGCGAGAAGGCGCCGTTGCTTCCTGTCGTCCTCGACGATGAAAAACGCGAGCGCGGCGACCGCAACGAAGGTCACGCCATAGGCGGCGAGGATAAAGACAGCGTGCGGGCCGAGGTCGGGCATCGGAATTTTCGCTTAGGCCTCGACCAGAGCCGCGCGCTCGACCTGCGTCTGCCGCAACGCGCGCACGCGGCGCCGCAGGATCTCGGCGCGCATGGAAATGAGATGCAGAAGGATGAAGAGGAGCGTAAAGGCAAGTGCCATGACGAGGAGCGGCGCGAGCAGCGAAGGATCGATGGTCGGGCCACCCACCCGGAACACGCTCGCCGGCTGATGCAGAGTATTCCACCACACCACTGAGTAATGGATGATCGGGATATTGACGGCGCCGACCAGCGCGAGGATCGCCGCAGCGCGGCCTGCACGCCCCGGCTCCTCGATCGCCTGCCATAGCGCGAGCAGGCCGAGATAGAGCAGGAACAGCACGAGCACCGAGGTGAGTCGCGCGTCCCACACCCAGTAGGTGCCCCACATCGGCTTGCCCCATAGCGAGCCGGTCACGAGCGCGATGAAAGTGAAGGTCGCACCGATCGGCGCGGCAGTTTTGGCAGCGACGTCGGCCAGCGGATGGCGCCAGATCAGCGTGCCGAGCGCCGCCACAGCGATCAGCATATAGCCGAACATGGCAAGCCAGGCGGCGGGCACGTGGATGAATATGATCTTCACGGTTTCGCCCTGCTGATAGTCGGGGGGCGCAACGAAAAACGCGAGATAGAGGCCGATTCCCAGCAGGATCAGCGTCAACGCCGTGAGCCAGGGCATCATCCGGTCGACGAGGCTCAGGAAACGCGTCGGATTGGCGAGGCTGACCATGGCGGTTGGTCTAGTGGGTTTGTCGTAGAGGTGCAATTGCCACCGATTATTCCTTGATCATGCGGCGTTTCGCCGTCGATTGCCGCAACAACGCGCGAACCTGAGCAATGGGCGGCAAGTTTCTTCCGGATTGTTGCTGCCTGTTTAAGGGAAATCACACGCGGAGGAATCCATGGCCCAAGCGGAGCAATATGAAATCTTCGTTCTTGGCAGCGGCGAGGGCGGCAAGCTCGTGGCCTGGCATATGGCGAAGGTACCATCGACGGCAGCGACATCCTGGTCGCGGCTGGACGCATCCCCAACACCGCAGGGATCGATCTTGAAAACGCAGGTGTCGAGCTGGACGAGCGCGGCTATGTCCGTGTCAATGAGCGGCTTGAGACAAGCGCACCCGATGTCTGGGCGCTCGGCGAATGCGCCGGGACCCCGCAATTCACGCATATCTCGGAGGACGACTTTCGCATCGTCACCGAAAACCTTGCCGGAGGGAAACGCAGCACGCGCAACCGGCTGGTTCCCTACTGCGTGTTAACCGACCCGGAGCGAAGCTCACATCATCCGCGCTCCGACGCAGCGAACGCTCCGGCTTCGCGCAGGCAGGCGCGGGCATGACAATGAAGGCGTGGTTCATCGCCTCGCCGCGCGAGCGCGCGAGGGCATGTAGGCAAGTCTACGCCCGCAACTACCGCAAAGCGGTGCGAAGCGCGGCGGCGGCGCAGGCGCGAGCATGATCGCGGCGAGGCTTAGGGCACATAGCATGAGGAAGGGCGGCTAGGGCGAGGCAGGCCCAACGATAGCGGCGGATTACTTCGACCGCTTTGTGCTACACGCGGGAATAGACGCTTATCTCGCATTCACTCCGGCTAGGTCTTTGAGTACTGCCCGCGTGTCGCTGGTAAGCGCCTTGCCGCCCTGGCAAGTCTCATCGAGCAGCGCTTCTGCCAGCGGCTTCACGTAGCCTCTGCTGAAATGCTCGGTCTCGAAATCCTTGGCGCGGCGCGCCATGCCGGTCGCGATGGTGCCGTCGCTGTCGTCGCACGCTAACTTGGCATGGAACGTAGCGAGCTCCTGAGGCGAGCGCGCCTTCGCATTGCGAGCGTAATCCTCCCAGCTCGTTGCATCGACCCAGTTCGCCGGCTCGTCGCGCAGGACCTGGTCGAGGCGAGCCATCAACATGCCGCGCAATTCAGGATCGCTGATGTCAGTGTCGAGGCTCTGCCTCAACTCCGCCTTGGCCTTCGGTGTCGGAGCGGACATTTTCATATCGGCCAATCCGAGGGGAGCAGGCGATTGCTCGGCGAGAGCACGCGGAAATTTGGCGAGCCAAATCCCCGCCGATGACAAAACCGCGCCCTGAAGCTCGGCGCCTTCCAGATCGGCATCCTGAAGCTGCGCGCCTTCGAGGTCCGCTCCCTCGAGCTGCGCGAAACGCAGATCGGCGCCCTGAAGCTGCGCCCCTCTTAAATTCGCGCCCTGCAGTTTGGCATAACTCAGATTAGCGCCCTGCAACTCGGCGAGACTGAGATCGGCACCTTGCAACGAGGCCGAGGCCAAATGTGCGCCCTGAAGCTCCGCCTCTATCAGCACCGCGCCCTGAAGCTGGGTGTCGTTGAGCTTACCCCTGACCACGGTGCGCCACATCTGCGCGGCGCGGAGATCGGCCCAGGTCAGATCGGCGCGGTGAAGGTCCGAGCGGTTGAGCAGGGCGTAGCGGAAATTGCGCTCGCGGAGCACGAGTTTGGCGGGCTCATCGACGCCGAGATCGGTGTCCTCAACGATGAGCACGCGATAGGACAAGAGCCTGCGCCGCCACCATCCCCTGTTGCCGTCGTCCGGCAGGCGGTCGTAGACCAGGCGCCGCAGGATGGGGTTAAGGAGCTTCGCCTCGTCCTTCGCGCCGATCCCGGCGCTGACCGGCGGGACAAAGCCGAGACGCTGGTCGATCCATTCGCCTGGAACCGTGGCGATCAACCAGCTGAAACCGAGGACGACCGGCAGGAGCAGTAGGATCATGAGAACCTGCCGGCCTGATGCCTCCCACGACTCTGCTTCCGGCCCAATCCTGATGTCCCATTTCCGCTTCGGCGGGGCGTGCTGCATGATCGGCGTGAGCAGGATCAGCATGGCGAAGCCGAGGATCACGGCGAAGCGATGCCAGTAGGTGATCCAGACCTCGTGATAGGGCAGGAACTTGATCTGGAAATAGAGCAGCGTGACGATGGGCAGAACGGCGAAGGTCACGTAGACGATGAGCTGCATCATCAACTTGGTGATGCGATGCGGTCGGGGACCGGCCAGGATCTGCGAGAACACGTAGGAATGCACCCGCTCGCGGGCATGGTTCTCGTTGCCGGTCTTCAGTTCATAGGGGACGATGGCGTCGGTGAAGCGGCGGTATTTCCGCGCCAGAATGACGTGCTGAACGAGCAGCGACAGGTAAACGAGTAGCAGCATCGCCGGCGCATATTGAAAGAAACCGACGAGCGGGATGTCCGCATTGATGATCGGAAGCCTGACCGGAGAGTTGAGGAGCAGATCCTTGTGGCTGACGGACGCGAGCGTCACCACCACATAGGTCAGGAGCAAAAGAAAGGCGAGCCAGGCGGTCCAGGCCGGATCGCTGGCCGCGTTGGCCTCGTCGAGGAATCCCTTCACCTCTTGGGACAATCTGGGCGACTTTGCCATTCAGGTGGGTTTCGATAGCCTCGCTGAGGATGCTTTTGAAGGGGGGGAAGGCTTGCGTCCGCGTTACACAATAGAGTTCACCTTGGGTCAACCGTGGATGGCCGGGACAAGCCCGGCCATGACGGTATGCAGGGCGACTCCGATTACCGCAGAGCAGTGCGGAGGGCGGCGGCGGCGGCGATAGGGGCGAGCACGATCGCGGCAAGGCTCAAGGCGCACAGCATGAGCAAGGGCAGCCAGGGCGAGGCAGGCCCGGTGATGGCGGCTGAGGCCGTAGCAACGCCGAAGATCAGCACCGGCACGTAAAGCGGCAAAACGAGAAGCGCGAGCAGAAGCCCGCTGCGGCGAAGTCCTAGTGTGAGGCTCGCGCCGATCGCAGCGATGAAGCTCACTGCCGGTGTGCCAACCAGCATGGCGAGTACGAGCGGCCGGCTCGCGGCGAGCGGAAGATTGAGCAGAAGCCCGAGCAGCGGCGCGAGCAGCGCGAGCGGCACGCCGGTCGTGAGCCAATGCGCGAGGCTCTTGATCGCGGCGACCAGAGGTAGGGGCAAAGGCCCAGTGGTCAGCACGTCGAGCGCGCCATCCTCATAGTCGTTGTGAAAGATGCGGTCGGCCGAGAGTAGCGCTGCGAGCAGAAGGGCGACCCACAACATGCCGGGCGCAATACGTGCCAGAAGATTGAGGTCGGGCCCAAGCCCAAGCGGCGTGATGACGATGACAACGAGATAGAAGCCGAGCGCAGTGCCGATCGCGCCGCCCTCACGCCAGGCGAGCCGCACATCGCGGGCGAGAAGTGCGAGCGCCGCCTTCATGTCTTCTGCTTTCCGCCAAGCGCGATCTTGTGCGCGAACTTGGTCTTGAGCGCAGTATGGCTCGCCACCACGGCGATGCCGCCAGCGTCGAGGTGGTCTTTGATGGCGGCATCGAGCAGCTTGAGCGAGGGCGCATCGAGAGAGACCTGCGGCTCGTCGAGCAGCCAGATTGGACGCCGCGCGGCGAAGAGGCGTGACAGCGCGAGCTTGCGCTTTTGTCCGGCCGAGAGCAGGCCGGCGGGGAAGTCGGCAAGCGGCGTCAGACCAAAGGCAGCAAGGGCAGGCGAGAGCGGGCCGCCGTTCTCGCCGAGGAAGTCTGCCCAGAAGGCGAGGCTCTCTCGGACAGTGAAGCTCGTTTTGATGCCATTAAGATGACCGACGTAGTGGCAGAGCTCGGGAAGCTCGACATCGGGCCTTGGGCCCTCGAGGCTCAGCCGGCCCGCGGCAAGGGGTAGGAGGCCCGCGATCTGCCTGAGCAGACTCGTCTTGCCGGCGCCGTTAGGGCCGGTGACAAGCAGCCCTTCACCGGGGGCGAGCGCGAAGCTCAAGTCCTCGAACAGGACCTTGCTGCCGCGCTGGCAGCTGATGTTGAGGGCGGCAAGACCGACGCGTTCGGGCATTTGCTTAGATTTTGCGCAAACCAGGAGTTAGCTATCGGCTATCAGGTGTCATACGGCGGGAGCACCATTGTATCCGGCGTCAGATATCAGATATCAGGGGTGAAGCATGCCCCTAACCGACGTCCGACATCCGACACCCGGCACTCGATACCTGACATGACAGCGGCACTTGACCCCTCGCTCGACAGCTTCAAATGCCGGCGCACGCTGAAACTCGACGGCGAGAAATACGACTATTTCAGCCTGACGGAGGCCGAGGCCAATGGTCTTACCAGGATCTCGAGCCTGCCCTTCTCGCTCAAGGTGCTGCTCGAGAATCTGCTGCGCCACGAGGATGGGCGCACCGTCACGGCTGACGACATCAAGGGGGTCGCGCTCTGGCTCGAGCAGAAAAAGAGCGATCGCGAGATCGCCTTCCGTCCTGCGCGCGTCTTGATGCAAGATTTCACCGGCGTGCCGGCCGTGGTCGACCTTGCCGCCATGCGCGACGCCATGGCTAAGCTTGGTGGGGATCCAAACAAGATCAATCCGCTCGCACCGGTCGATCTCGTCATCGACCACTCGGTGATGGTCGACGCCTTCGGCTCCAACCTGGCCTTCAAGGTCAATGTCGACAAGGAATACGAGCGGAACGGCGAGCGCTATGCCTTCTTGCGCTGGGGCGCCGGCGCCTTCGACAATTTCCGCGTGGTGCCGCCTGGCACCGGCATCTGCCACCAGGTCAATCTCGAATATCTCGCCCAGACGGTGTGGACCAAGGAGGCGACGAACGGCGCCAACGCGGTGGCCTATCCAGATACGCTGGTTGGCACCGACAGCCATACCACCATGGTCAATGGGCTTTCGGTGCTCGGCTGGGGCGTCGGCGGCATCGAGGCGGAGGCCGCCATGCTCGGTCAGCCGATCTCGATGCTGATCCCCGAGGTGATTGGCTTTCGCCTGACCGGCGAGCTCAGGGACGGCGTCACCGCGACCGACCTTGTGCTCACCGTGACTGAGATGCTCCGGCGCGCCGGCGTGGTCGGCAAGTTCGTCGAGTTCTTTGGGACCGGCCTCGGCAATCTGCCGCTCGAGGATCGCGCCACCATCGCCAATATGGCGCCTGAATACGGCGCGACCTGCGGCTTCTTCCCGATCGATAAGGAGACGCTTGCTTACCTCAAGGCGACGGGCCGCAAGGGCTGGCGGCTCGAGCTGGTCGAGACATACGCCAGGGAGCAGGGACTCTACCGCGACGACTCGACGCCTGATCCCGCGTTTACGAAGACGCTCCACCTCGATCTTCGCGATGTTGAGCCGTCGCTTGCCGGGCCCAAGCGCCCGCAGGACCGCGTGCCGCTCGCCGGCGCGGCGCAAGCCTTCGGCGAAGCGCTCGACAAGGAATACGGCAAGGGTGCCGAAGCTGGCTTGCGCGTCCCGGTCAACGGGAAGAATTTCGATCTCGGCCATGGCGACGTGGTGATCGCGGCTATCACTTCCTGCACCAACACCTCCAATCCCTCGGTGATGATCGCGGCGGGGCTTCTCGCCAAAAACGCGGTGAAGCGGGGCTTGAGCGTCAAGCCCTGGGTCAAGACTTCACTCGCGCCGGGCTCGCAGGTGGTCACCGACTATCTTGATGAGGCAGGACTGCAGAAGGACCTCGACAAGCTCGGCTTCAACCTCGTCGGCTATGGCTGCACCACGTGCATCGGCAATTCCGGGCCGCTGCCGGAGGAGATTTCGCATACCATCCATCAGCATCATCTCGCCGTCGCCGCGGTGCTCTCCGGCAACCGCAATTTCGAGGGCCGGGTCAATCACGACGTGCGCGCCAATTACCTCGCCTCTCCGCCGCTGGTTGTGGCCTATGCGCTCGCGGGCTCGGTCGCGGTCGATCTCGCCAAGGACCCGCTCGGCACCGACTCTGACGGCGAGCCCGTCTACCTCAAGGACATCTCGCCGTCGGCGAAGCAGATCGCCAAGGTGGTGCGCAAGGCGGTGAAGAAGTCGATGTTCAAGAAGCGCTACGGCGACGTGTTCCGCGGCGACCCTGAGTGGCGCGAGATCGAGGTCAAAGGTGGGCTGACCTATGGCTGGGACGCGCACTCGACCTATGTGCAGAACCCGCCTTACTTTACCGGCATGTCGCTGACGCCGTCGCCGGTAACCGATATCGAGGGCGCGCGCATCCTCGGCCTGTTCAACGACTCGATCACCACCGACCATATTTCGCCGGCAGGCGGCATCAGGCGCGACAGCCCGGCCGGCCTCTACCTCGTGGTGCGCGGCGTGGCCCCACACAACTTCAATTCCTACGGCTCGCGGCGCGGCAATCATGAGGTGATGATGCGCGGCACCTTCGCCAATACGCGCATCAAGAACCAGATGGTGCCGGGGATCGAAGGCGGCGTGACAGTGCACTATCCTTCGGGCGAGCGCCTGCCGATTTATGACGCGGCGATGCGCTATCAGGCCGATGGCGTGCCGCTCGTCGTGTTCGCCGGCAAGGAATACGGCACCGGCTCATCGCGCGACTGGGCCTCCAAGGGCACACGGCTCTTGGGCGTCCGCGCAGTGGTCGCCGAGAGCTTCGAGCGCATCCACCGCTCGAACCTGATCGGCATGGGTGTGCTTCCGCTCGTGTTTGCCGAGGGTACGTCGTGGAGATCGCTCAACCTCAAGGGTGACGAGACCGTGAGCCTGCGCGGGCTTGCCGAGATCAAGCCGATGCAGTGGCTCGAGGCCGCTATCGCTTATCCGAGCGGCGAGAAGCGCGCGGTCCCCTTGCGCGCGGCGATCGATACGTTCGACGAGCTCGACTATTTCCGCAACGGCGGCATCTTGCACTTCGTGCTGCGAGAGCTCGCACGTCCGGCTGCCTGAGTGCCTAGGCTGTGACGCTCACCCGGGCTTGAGACGTAGCCTCCAGCGCCGCAATGCGACAATCGTAAAGACGATCTCCACCAGCCTTAGTGGCCAGGCGCCTTGCGGGAAGGCGTAGAGTCCCGCGAGCACGCAAGCCACGGCGAAGCCTAGAACGTACCATGGGCTGCGGTGTTCGAGCGCATAGCACACGAGCATCAGCACCGTGGCGGCGAGACCGAAAAGAGACAGAGCATTCATGTCAGGGCCGGGTTTGTGAGCTTGCGTCTGGTCTCACGTGAAGGGCGCCCGCGTCAAATATGCGGGTAGATCGAATCACCTTGGAAAGGCTCGAATTTTGGCACTTGGCGGTCACTGAGTTGTGACCTGTCGTTAGGCGTTTTTGCCGGAAATTTCCCTTCGCTTCCTGCATTCTAGAGGTCATGAAATCGCTCACGTGCATAGGCGCGGGCTGCGCCGTCATTGCGTTCGCCACCGCCGTCTCGGCCTTACCTGGCCTCTCGGATACGCCGCAGCCGGCCCGGCAGGGCAAGGCTGTGATCGAGCTGTTCACGAGCCAAGGCTGCTCCTCCTGTCCTCCGGCAGACCGGCTCCTCGGCGAGCTCGCCGAGAAGCCGGGCATTGTCGCGTTGTCCTATTCGGTCGACTATTGGAATTATCTCGGCTGGCGCGACACGCTGTCGAGCGCCGCCAACAGCGATCGCCAGCGCGAATATGCGCGAGCGCGCGGCGACG
>Ga0126370_10000284_pt1 | contig 19822 bp, 24 predicted proteins | sample PanSoiMetaPlot_3_FD_92586 | JGI IMG/M metagenome (GOLD analysis project Ga0126370, IMG submission 92586) | Tropical forest soil microbial communities from Panama - MetaG Plot_3 | ecosystem: Environmental > Terrestrial > Soil > Tropical forest > Bulk soil | place: Panama | collected 2016-02-17 | reverse complement strand
CGGACAGTTTTCACGGACGACGGCATGGTCGAAGCCCTGAGAACCGCGTCTCCCGAAGTGCAAGAGCAGGCGGCGCAGTTGATCGAGCAGATGGAGGGCTTGCTCTCCGCGAACGCGAAGCCGAGGAAGAAAACGCGGAGTGAGTAACGGTTTTCACAACGTCCTCGGTGTTCCCCCGCCCAAGAAGCAGGGGCAGCTTCTCACCTCGACGCCCACCCTTTCCTGGGACTGGCAAGACCCTGTTGGCGGCTCGGGCAGCACGATCAGCCTTGATTACACGTTCCAGACCGCGACGACGACGCCTCCCGGCTCCGGCGCGATTCGACTGAACAACTCGAACCAGTCGGCTGCGACCCACATGTATATCTCCAGCACGACGCGGGCCGGAGTCGATGCGACGAACGCGCTCGGGGCAATGGAAATCGGGAACGACCTGTACGTCCAGGACGACAGTGACTCCACCCGCTTTTTCAGATACACGATCTCCGGCGAGCCTGTCCCGCAGGCGGGCTACTTCGACGTTCCGGTCACGTTCGATGTAGCCGGGACGACGCCGATTGCGAACAACGCGAACAGCGGGCTGCTTGTGATTTCACCGCCGATCCCCGGGCCTCCCGGAGCACAAGGCCCGGCCGGAACTCCCGGTGAAAAATGGTACCTCGGGACTGGAGCGCCGCTCTCTGCGACGGGGATCGTCGGTGATCTCTACCTCGACACCGCGAGCGGCGACTACTACGAGAAGACGGCTTCGACCACGTGGACGCTGAGAGGAAATCTCAAGGGGCCGACAGGATCACAGGGCGCGACTGGAAATCAAGGCCCGGCAGGGACTCCCGGTGAAAAGTGGTTCACGGGCGCGGGCGCTCCTGCTGGCGGACTTGGCGCTGTAAACGACTGGTACCTCGACTCGAATACGGGCGACTACTACGAGAAGACCGGTGCGACTGCATGGACGCTCCGAGGAAATCTCAAAGGCCCGCAGGGAATTCAGGGGCCGACGGGAGCAACCGGGCCGTCAGGCGGCGTTCCTCCGGGTGGAAATCCCGGAGACGCGCTCGTGAAAAAGACGACGACCGACTACGACACCCAGTGGGGGCCAGCCGGAGCGGATCTCGTCTACAACGGCGACTTCCCGACGAGTACGCCGTACACCGACGGGGATGTCGTCGTTTACAACGGGATCGCTTATCTCTGCGTGCGCCCCACCTCGGCTGCACCAACACCGTGGCCTGGCCCGTTGACTGCATTCGACGCCTCGGGTTTTCAGTCGAAGTCTGAAAAAGGTCAGCCGAACGGCTACGTCGGCCTCGATTCGGCCAGCAACGCTCAGATGCCCGGCTATGCGTACATCAACGGCGCTCAGGGCATTTTCATGAACAACCTGGGCGGCAATGGATACGGGATTATCTGGGCAAAGCGGACGGCAGACACTCAACCGAGGTTCATTCTCCAGGACGGCGGCATGGGCGGTGAGCCTGGTGCGGCGTTGAGGTGGGGGCCGGGCGGAACGACTGCACCTGACACGAACCTGTACCGCTCGGCAGCGGGCGCGCTGAAGACCGACGGCCACCTCTACGCGGTGGGCAACATCTTTCTCGCCGCCGACAACAACGCTCTCTACTTCGGCGCGGCGAACGACGCCTACATCTCCCGCTACGGAGCAGCGCAGCTTCAGACCAACAGCCACTTCCGCGTCAACGGCGGCGTCTTCGTTGACCTGAACGGGGCTGGCAACAAGCTCTACTTCGGTTCAGCGGCCGACACGAACCTGTACCGCGCGGCGGCGAACACGCTCAAGACCGATGGCGCGTTCCAGGCCGTAGGTCAGATCGTCAGTAACACCGTCGGTACCTTTTCCTACGGGGGTAGCACCGGCCAGGTTGGTATCGGAGACTTGAACACTTTCATCGGAGGTGGGTCGCGGGCCGGGATTGTCTTCTACGGCGCGACAGGCGACACGAACCTCTATCGTTCGGCTGCGAATACGTTGAAAACCGATGGCGCTCTGCTTGCGACGAATACTTGGGTGAAGATTGCTTCGGTCAACTACAACGGCGCGTCATGGGGCCAGACGATCACGATTCCGAGTGGAATCAAGTCCGTCATTTTCATCGGAAACGTAACTGTTCCCGCTGGTGGTGCAACAGGATTCTACTACAGGAGCAACGGAATTTCAGCGGCGTGCTACCAGTGCGAATACTCGACAGCATCGGGCAGCACTGTTACCTGCGGGCAGCAGATTGATAACCCGCAAGGACTCTGCGGAATTGCAAATGGTGACTGGTTGAATACCACTCTCGTCATCGTCTGGACATCCGTCGATATTCAGTGGTCGAACTGGGGATGCGTTTGGTTTTCACTTCTTTTCACCACTACGGGAGCCGGAGGCTTGCGCTTCGACTCTGGCGGCACACTCTGCCGAAATGCAAGCGGAGCGATGACGAGCCTCCAGTTCGAGGACGGCGGTGGCAGGAATTACACGATGCAGGGAACATTCTGGGGCATCCCGGTCTAAGGAGGAAAATGTATCGTCCATACAAGTTTCTTGTCGTGGCCGTCATCCAGGATGTAGACGATGACGGCGAGGTGGTCAACGAGTTCGCGTCCCAGGAGCCGACGGTCGTGTTCGGCATAAGGGGTCTGAAAACGTACGCAGACAACTTCGACGTGAGCAACCTGACCACTGAAAACCCACAGATGCAGGCGAACGGCGGGCCTCCTCCGGGAATCGCCGGGATGCTCGGTGGACTCGTAGGCGGCGCTCCGGGGCAGTAGATGTCAACGCCGAATCCCGCAGCGACCGACTGGGTGCCCATCTGGGCGCTTGCCAATCCGGCGTTTTCAGGCGATCTCGTTTACAAGGGGGCATTCGCAGCCGGGTCGTACAAGGACGGCGACATCGTTGTTTCTAACGGTGTCACGTACATCTGCGTGCGGCCGACGAGCGCGACTCCTGTCCCTTGGCCTGCCCCGGTCTACGATCTCTCGTCGTACCAAGCGAAGTCTGAAAAAGGTCAGGCGAACGGGTATGTCGGCCTCGACGGTGGCAGGAGCATCAACATTCCTGGCTGGGTCGCATTGAATCAAGCGAGCGTTGGCACGGTTGCATTTGCATCCGCTGTCACAGGCGATACTGCAAACCGCTTCTACGTCACGAACGATGGGAAAATCAACTGGGGCGTAGGAAATATTGCGACAGACACGAACCTCTACCGCGTTGGGGCGGGCATCCTCCAGACGGACGGAATCATGCAAGCTGGTACGCGCTTTGATGTAATTCGAGCAGCGGGGTCGGGCGCGTTCGCGGCGAGGGAAACGGCGGGCGAGCAGCATCGCATCCTCATCGACGTTGACGGCAAGATCCAATGGTCGGGTGGTGGTGCGGGCGCACTCGACACGAACCTCTACCGCTCAAGTGCAGGTGTGCTCGCGTCTGACAATGCTCTTCTCATCAAGGCCGCGAGCAGTGGGTTGAGGGTCGGTAGCTCCGGAAGCGATGCAACGCAACCGGGAGTGCTTGTATCGCTTTACAACGACCCGTTCTGGCGTTTTCAAATTCGATACGACGGTATGCATCAATGGGGGCCGGGAACGGGTGCGATAGATGTGACGCTCTACCGGACGGCGGCGAAGTCTCTTGCGACCGATGGCTTTATGCGGATCGGGGCGAATTACACATCTGCGGGATCACAGAGCGCTCTTGTCCTCTCGGTCACGACTGCACCGGCTGATCCCGATTTTCAGATCAACCCTCCTCCGGTCGGGACACACGTCTATGGAACGATAGGTCACAAGCTTTGGGTGAAGTGCAGTGATGGTGTCTGGCGTTCGGTGGCGCTCACATGAGCACGCCCGATCCATCCGTTACCGACTGGGTGCCGCTGTGGGCCACGCAGCAACCTGCCGATCTCAGCGTTTACCAGACACGCTCTGAAAAAGGTGCAGCGAGTGGATATGCCGCGCTCGATGCAGGCTCACGTGTCCCGAACGCTTCGTTGCCGGATCGAATCGGCCCACTCGCTGCGGCAGTCCCAAGTAACGACCTAAATCAAGCGGTAGACAGCGGGTGGTACGTTTTCTATCCAAACGCGACGAACGTCCCGACGGGGTTGACCGACTACGGAATTCTTTTTGTAATCGACATCGGCGGTGGAAATATTCGGCAAGTCGCACGCCACTACAACGGTGATGCCGTGTGGGAGCGCCGGTCGAGCGGCGGCTTTGGACAATGGCAGGCATGGTTCCAAACGTATCCGACAACCGAGGCGAGCCTGCCTCAACGGTTGCGGGTGCAATCGGTGTACGGGATCGACCTGAATACGGTTGGAAATGGCTGGGCGGCGTTCGACCCATCGACGCCGAATGCACCCGCAAGTGCTTACGGGTATGTTTTCACAATCGGCCTTAGCATCGGCGACAATCGCCGTCAGTTCGCGTGGCAGTACAACATCCCGAAGGCAGCACGGCACTTCGGGATGTGGCATTGGTCACGGCAGATGTTCGACGGTGGTGCCTGGGAGGCGTGGCAGGCAAGTGACACCGGCTGGCTTTCATTGGGAAAGCAAGCTGGATGGACGGATTATGGTGGCGGCAGTACGGTCTACGGAATAGCGCGCTATCGAAAGGTAAATGGAATCGTTTACGTCCAGGGGCTTATTGCAGCGCCGAGTGATACGGCGCTCGGGGTATCAATTGCAGGGCCGCTTCCTGTTGGCTACCGGCCGTCCCAAGACCTTCTTTGCCTTGTGGAAACGGCCACTGGGCCTGCGCGCATAGATATTCGTGCCGCTGATGGCAATATTACACCGTCTTCGCCCGGAGCGCCCGCCGGTTGGTCAGGTTGGTGCTCAATCAATTTCCCACCGTTCCTGGCGGATCAGTAATTCAACCGGTTGGTGATAGGAGGAAAATGTTTGTCAACATAGCAATCAATGTCACGCAAGACGACAAGTGGCAGGAGAAGACGGCCGAGGAAATCCTCGTGATGCTCGGTGGCGATCCGACGAAGGATTCATGCACGCTGACGGTGACGGGAACGTCCTCGTCCAGCCCGCCGCCGCCCGAGGTGCCAGGAGCGCCTGTATGAAAATCTTGTCCTGGGTCGGAGAGCAGTTTTCAGACCTGAGCCGTTCGCTCTGGCCGTCCTGGGGCGGGTCTGCTCTCCGTTCCTGGACGCAGGTTTTCACGATCTCGTTCTGGTCGAATCGCAAGCCGCAACGCTCTGTCGTCAACTACGACTTCTGCCGTCGCCTCTACCGCAGCGAGTCGGACATCTGTCTCGGGACAGGCTTTGCGAAGCCCATTGTGGATCTCCAGACGGCGTTCATCGGCATTCCCGTCGTGAACACTGAAAACGAGGCGACGAACGACTTTCTCAATGAGTGCATCAACGTCTACTGGCTCGATGAAATCCAGCAGATGCTCCGCGACTCGATCAGGGACTCGAAGGTCGTCGTGCGAATTCAGCGTCCCGACATCCTCGACCCGCTGATGACGCTGGACGAGGCAGAGCACTGCACTCTTGAAATCATCCCGCCGGAGTTCGTGACCATCGAGTACGACCCGCGTAACAAGCGGGTGATGCAACGGGCCATCGTCACTCACACAATGTTGTTCGTGAAGGACAAGGGAAATCCGGCGACCGGCCAAGATCCGACGACGGAAGAGCACACCGTTCTTGAAATCATCGATCAGAACGGTTTTCGCTTCTGGGATCAGAACGACAACGTGTGGCTCACGGATCTCCAGTCGAGCAACCGATACGGGTTCGTGCCGCTCCTGGAAGTTTTCAACGAGTGGGACGCGAGCCTCCAGTCGGGCCAAAGTGATTACGAGGCCGTGTTGCCGTTCATGGAGGCGTTCGCCCAGGTGCTCCAGCAGGGACTCCAGGCTCACAAGTACCACTCGACTCCCAAGGTCGTCATGAAATTGCAGGACGTGGCTCCGTTCATCAAGAACAACTTCCCGGAGGCGGTAGACCAGACGACGGGAGAGATCGTCCCTCACGCTGAAATCTCCTGGCGCGGTCGAGAGATCCTCTTCCTCCAGCAAGGTGACGAGATGGCGTTCCTCGAAGCGCGCTCCGTGCTCGGAGACACGACGGCGCTCCTGGAATTCCTGATCGACTGCATCTGCATTGCGGCGCAGACGCCGGAGTGGGCGTTCATGCGGGTCGCGTCGGGAACGGCGAACTCCGACCGCAACGCGCAGACCGTCCCGTTCCTGAAAAAGATCGACCGCAAGCGCCGGATGTTCCAGCGGCCGATCCAGGAGCTTCTGAAAATGGTGCTCGTCATGTCCGGCGACATCCCCGTTCGAGCGAATCTCGCGTGGGAGATGGCGCGGCCCGACGATCTCGTCGTCCACATGCAGGCGTTCCAGCAACTCGTGATGGGGCTGGAAGTCGCTCTTGCGTCCGGTGAAATCTCGGACGAGACGTACATGCGGATGATTAAGGAATTCCTCCCGGCGATGAAATCGATCAGTCAGGAGAAGAAGGACGCCGATGCCGACAAGGCAGCGCGCCAAGCCGCTCTTCCGCAGGTTCAGGTTCCTGCCGGTCTGCCTCCGGCACAGATTTCAAACCGGCCTCCTCCGGTCGGCCCGACTCGCCCAGGCCCGGCGGTGAGAGCATGAGGACGAGGAGCCACGTTCCGAGGATCGGCCGTAGACGCTCGATTCGTGCGAAGAGGAAAAAGGTCGGAGGACTGAATCCGACGAAGCTGGCGGCAGCCAGAGCGAGAAGACGGAGAAAGAAGTGATTTCATGGCCGCAAAGAAGAAGTGGATCAAGGGAGCGATCAAGCGCCCCGGTGCATTTCGAGCCAAGGCAAAACGCGCGGGCCGGAGTACGAATGCCCATGCGCGGGCCGTGCTCAAGCCGGGCAGCCGGGCAAGCACTCGCACGAAGCGACAAGCCGCGCTGGCGTTGCGGTTGAGTAAAATGCGGCGCAAGCGGACGACGCGCAGACGGAAAACGACGAGCCGGAGGAGGCGATGAAAGAGAACATCACGAATTTGGTCGCTCGCACCCCTCTGAGAACGACGATGGGGCTGGGAGGAAGCCGCAGGACGCTTTTCACATACGCGACTGCGCCGCAGTTGCGCGGGACGCGAGTGCTCAGGGGAACGATGCGGGCCAAGTCAAATATCGGGATCGGCAATCCGATCCCGCAGATACCGCCGCCCGATCCGATTCCCATGCTCACGTCGCTCCAACCGGATTCGAGCGGTTCCTGGGATGCGGAGATCCGTATCCTTGGCTCGAATTTCACAACGAGTTCGGTCGTGCTCGCGAACAATCAGGTCGTGCAGAACGTGACGTACATCTCGGCCAGTGAGCTTCGCGTCGTCGTGCCCGGTATTCACCAGGCCGGGGTCTATCCGGTGAAAGTCCGAAACGGTAGTCAAGAGTCCAACGCCCTATCGTTCACGGCATTTTGACAAGTCGCCCGGTTTACATCATCGTTCTCGGCGTGATCGCGCTCTGCGGGATTCTCTCCGCTGCGTTCGCGGCAAAGCTCGACTCGAACACGACGGTCATCACTGGGGCACTCGTCGTTGCAGGCGTTGCAGTCGGCGCTCTTGCGACGATGGCGAGGGATTTTCACGAGGAGATCGAATATCCGGCCACGAGGCCGTATGCGGTAACGCACGAGCGCGAGCCAGTCGGAGGCTGGCCGCAGCACGGTTGGCCCGAACCGGAGACAAAGCCCAATCCGACCGTCGAATGAAAAAGAAGCAACCGAAGCCGCAGACTCCCAAGAAGAAAACGTATTTCAAGGGCAAGAAGGGAAGAACGAATGGCCGACTTGAGAATCCTGATGATGCCGCACAACCGCAACAAGGCCGGAGGCAAGACGGTTTTCAAGCGCTCGGTCTACCGGGTGGTTCACTCTCCGGCCGGAATTATCCGTAAGAGGTAGAGAGGAGGAAAATGGCAAGGATCCTGAGAGCGACCAATCCGCAGAGTCCCAGGACTCCTCGCGGCGCGCAGGGCAACATCCGCAGCGGCTCGTGGCACGACCCGAGTCAGTTGACGCGGAGGACGACGGGCGCGAGAACGTCCGTGCGTCGTCTGTTCGCGGTCGATCCGACGGTGAGCAACACGTTTTCACCGGTCATGAACCAGTTCACGAACAACCCGAACAAGCGGTTCGACCCGTCGCGTGCTCCGGGCACAGTTCGCAGGCTCGACGGCACGCCGGTTCCGCCGCAGGGAAATCCCAACGCGGGGCACCAGAAGGTCATCCGTTACAACAATCAGATGCGGACGGGCGGCAAGCGCATCGTTCGCAGTCCGGCGGGCGGGTTCATCCGCAAGGTCAGCACGGGGTAGGAAAATGGACGACATCATCACCGAGGTATTCGAGACGGTCGTGGAGATGACGACCGACCCGAATGCCGTCGTCCAGATTTCACCCGATCTCCTGGCCCGCATCACCGAGGGCGACGACGATCCCCGCTTCGCGACGTTCGTGATCGAGTCCGGCTGGAGCAAGTCCCGGCGGTTCTGGGGGCCGGAGCTTTTCAACGACGTGGCAGCGGAGATGAACCAGGCGGCTCTGCAAGAGCCTGTCGTCGGCTACCTCGGCCACATCAAGGAGGAGGACGACCCGTTCGTCTTTCCTGAAATTCAACTCCAGTGGGTCGGCGCGAAGCTGACGAAGCTGGGCGACAAGGCCAGGCTCGCGGTCAAGGCGTACGTCCTGCCCGGAACGAAGGGTCGGGAGTACCTGCGGCGCGGGCTTGTGAAAACTGTCTCTTGGCGTGGAAAGGTCACGCAGGAGCGGTTCGAGCAAGGAGTGAAAATCAAGAGCTTCGCCATCGAGAGCATCGACCTGGCCCGGCCGCGTACGGCGGGCATGTCGGCCAAGCTCGTCGGCGCGCTCACGAGCGAGATGGAAGGAGGAAACGACTTGAAGCCAGAGGAAATCGCGGCTCTCTCGCAGAACGAGTTGCGGGCGCACAACCCGACGCTCGTGACGGAGATCGAGACGGCCGTGAAAACGCCCCTGGAGACGAAGGTGTCCGAGATGGAAGGGGACGCGGCGGCTGTGAAGCCGACGCTCGATCTGATCCCGGATCTCCGCAAGCTCCTCGGGCTGGCGGACGACACCGACGACGTGACCGTGATCGGCGCGGCGCTCACGTCGATCCCCAACGCGGGTCGCACCGTTCGCGACTCGATCCTCGATACCGTCCTGGCGAAGAAGTTCAAGGACGAGGGGACGAAGAAGCTCGTCGCTCGCCTGATCGTGTCGGAGCAGGAGGACTTGCGGAATTTCAAGGCGACTGGGGATTCCGCAGCCGACGAGAAGGCCGTCTCCGAGATGGTCAACGTTTTCATCGACTCCGACGAGTCCATCAAGGCCCAGGTGTCCGAGATGGAGGGCACGCCTGCATCGCCTCCGGGTGTCGAGCGCACTCGCGGCGGTCGGCGCGAACTCAAGCCGGGCATGACAACCTCGCGGATCCGCGTCCGCTCGGCTCGGTAGGAGAGGAGGAAAATGTCAACCACGAACGACACTCCTCGCAAGAAGACCACCTCGCGCGCCGAGGCCGGTCTGGTCGAGGAGGACTACGAGGCTCAGCCGCAGGACGAGGCGATTTCAAACCAGGAGCAGATCGATTGGGAGGCCCAGGAAGAGGCGGGCGCACTGATCGAGACGCTCCAGTCGAGTCGCGTCGTCTCCGGCATGAGCGAGGAGGAGCAGAGCATGGACTTGACTCCGGCTGTCGTCGGCCCGCCCGCGTACGGGTCGCCCGATCCGGTCACGGCGGCGGGGCGGCTGCTTCCGCTCGACCAGCATCCCTTCAACCCGAACAACCTCCCGGAAGACCACCCGGCGCGCACGAGCGACGATTACGGCAAGGGCTACGACGCCGCCATCGCCGCTGCCGATCTCGGGTTTTCATTCCCGGGCACGTCCGGCCGCACCGACCTGGAGCGCGACATGGCGGGCACGGGCGAGGAGGGCGCAGGCGCAACGGCAAGCACGGCGCAGTACGACTCGCAGACGCGGGCCGATCTGCTCGCGGAGGCCGAGTCGCGTGGCCTGACCGGACTCTCGAACGCGACGAAGGCCGACATCATCACCGCGCTCGTGGAGGACGACGCCGCCGCGTAGCGTTTTCATGAAAATGCAGCGTTGATGAGCAAGAAAGGAGTTGGGCGATGGGTCAGTTGAAGCACGACGGCAGGGCAACCCAGAACGGTGTCACGTTCCCGGCTGCTCAGGCCATCGTCAAGGGCGATCTCTACCGCGTGAACAACTGGAACGGGTTCGCGTTGAAAACCATCGGCGCGAGCGACACGATCCGGGTCGCGGACATGGAAATCGCCCCCGACCGCATCTGGTACATCAAGCTCCCGGCGGCGCTCTCTCCGGCTGCGGGGGACGTGCTGTACTGGACGACCGGCGCGGGGTTCAAGCGCGGCGACACGGATCTCTCGGCAACCGTCGCGGGATCCCCGGCGTGCAAGGTCGAGGAAATCAAGGACGCAAACGGCTACGCCGCCGTGCGCGCTCTCAACATCGGCTAGGCGAAGGGAGGGAAAATGGCAAAGGCACAAGGCGTCCTCGTTCCCGAAGCGTTGACGATGGACTCGATCACGAAGCGCGAGTCGGGCGGGCGGATGCGGATCGGGCACGACGGGCGCTTCGGCCCGCTCTCGGGCGGGATCGCTCTCGCGGATCCGGACAATTTCATCGACCTGAACCACCGGCGCTGGGTCGCAGGCAGGTCGGTCGGTGAAATTGCGACGGTGCAACTCGTCTCCGCTGCGGAGATGGAGGGCCGTCTCGTGGACGAGTTCCTCCGCGATGCGCTGGAGATCGATCTCCTCGAATCCGTCGGGGAGATGATTACCACGTCGGACGGCGCGATGGATCTGCTCGAAAAGGTGCGGATCGACATCGACCAGGGACTCGCGACCGTGCCGATCCTCTACACGCCGCTGTACGAGCGTGTAAACGGGCCGTTCCCAGGCGGCTCCGTGCAGATCGGCGGCGACGTGGTGTTCGACGCGAACGTCGTTTTTCAGGAGAAGTTCGAGGCCGGTGAAATCATCTTCGGCTCGCTCGCCAAGGCCGGAGTGCCGTCCTTCGTTCCGATCTCGACGTACGCGGCAGGGTTCGAGTGGACGGAGGACATGATCGAGTACGACCGCTCGTACGAGATCGGGATGAACGCGCGGGCTTTCGGCCGCTCGTACAATTACCTCCTCAACCACCTCCACCTCTCCCCGATCATCGCCTACTCGTACGCGGGCGGGAACACGACGGGTGCGGTCACGGGCCAGGGATCGCTCGTGGCGAACACGCTCGTCCAGTTCCAGAACGCATACCGGACGGCGGCGACGGCGCTCCCGCAGCGCGTTCCTTCCTGGATCCTCGCGAACGAGGCGGATCGTTTTCAGATCGAGGACTCGCTGCTCACCCCGGTCATCGACGCGAACGGCAACCCGCTCCGGCGCGTGCCGGTCACCGGGATCATCTACTACAACGGCGCGACGGTCACGAACGGGATCAAGTCGTACGTCTACCCGGGCGTCACGGCGGGGACGTGCTATTTCATCATGCCGCAGCTTCGCATGAAGGAACTCGTCCACCACGATCTCCGGATCGACATCGGCCCGGCGGACATCTCCCGGCTCGTGGAGGGGCAGCAAGTCGCTCGTGCGCGCCGAGGGCTGTACCTGGACATCCCGAACTCCGTCCAGAAGATCACGCTGTCCACGTCGCCCACGTAGGAGCGATGAAAATGGCGAGGAAAAAGAGAAGAGCACCGCTGAGGCCCAAGTCGCTCAAGGGGCTGAAAGGCCCGTTGCGCGCACACTGGAAGAAAAAGGGGGTCAAATGAGCATCCGGAGGGTTTGCCCGAAGCCCTTCGGACGCTCTGAGAGCCTCCAGGAGCCTCAAGGGGTATCCAGAGCCGTTCTGACGCCCGAAAAGGCTCAGATCGGCTCTGGTGGCCCCGCAGCGACCCGTCTGGTAGGGTCGAAAGCCGTCACGCGCCCAGGGGGTGAATAAATGGCCGTCGCCGTCCGCCTAGATTTCACTCCTCCGGGGATTCCGGAGGTTGTGAAGCTCCACATCGAGGAGGCAGCAGCCAGTGCTGGGCCGTTTTCAGAGATCGAGGCGGTAACGGCCGTCGGAACGTACCCCGGATACATCTCCTACTACACGACGATACTCGCGAATTCAGCGACCGACTGGTTCCGGATCCGCTGGGAGACGAGCGAGGGTGTTTTCACCGATTATTCGGAACCGTGGCAGGGAGGGACGACGCTTCTTGTCAACGAGATCGTCAACCGGGTGCTCCTGCGGAACGCGACGCTCAATGAAATCGTCGTCACTCAGGAGGCGGCGGCTGTCGTCTCCGAGGTTTTCAATACGCAGGATCCCTACTCGCTCCTCGTCACGGACGCGACGTACGTGCAGTTGCGCGGTTGTGTAAACCTGACGCTCGCACGCTCTCTCGTCGCGACGTACCTCGCGAGCGGCGGGACAGTCTCCGGCTTCACGGCCGGACTCGTCTCGATCAAGGCGGGCACGACGAGCACGGATCCGACGAAGACGATCAAGGCGCTGATCGACGCGGCGAACGAGGATCTCGGCCTCTACTACTCCGTCGTCCTGCTCATGGCCGATGTTGAAAACGGTCTGGCCTGCTGCGGCGGCAGTAATGGAAGCCTTCACGGCGTCGATCTCACGCGCTCCGTCGCGATGATCGACTACGGCGAGGTGAATCGTTGAGCACGATCCCCGCGATGAACGCGCTTTTTCAGACCAACGCCTCGGTGGCTCGGTACTTCCGTTCGTCAGGTACGAGTGTTGCTTGTCCATGCAACACACCGGAGGACTTCCGCGATCCGGAATTTCATCTTTCGTTCGCCGGTTATGGCCCGCAGAGCTACGTCTCTTCGCCGGGGAATATCCCTGCGAACACGGCCGTCTCGTACGTCTTCGTGGGAATGGGGGCCGGTGGTGGAGTACCGATGTCTCCGGCCATCCTCTTTCCGCGTGGAGGAGCGCAGATTGTCGAGAACTTCGATTTTCAGGTGGCTATCGACATGCGCTGGCCGGAGGGAAAGGCTGGCTTCTCATCGAGTGCCCATTTTCAGATCTGGCGCATCGTGAACGCCGTCTACACGTTCTGGGGCGACATCGCATACGGCAGTCAGACGTGGATCGATGACAACAACCCCATCGGTGGAAATCCTCCGTACGTCGAGCCGGTGATCTGCAACGAAGCCGGGCAGATCATCCAGACCCCGGTCGATGTCTCTGTAAAAGCGTTCGTGCAGCCGATCCAGTCAACGAGGGCGACGAGGCTCTCGACGGAATACCTCCAGGAGCTTTTCGGGATCATCGAGGCGGACGATCATCTCGGGATCTTCCCCGTGCAATGGGGCGGGGTCACGCTGGATTTCAACGACTGGAGTCAGAGCGGCGACGATTTCATCGAGTACAACGGGCAGCGTTTCTACGTCATCAACGCGAACATGATCCCCGATCCCGGTGATGGAAATCCGGAGCATCACTGGGAACTTGGCCTAAGATTGATCAGATCGGACGGGCTGGGGACGTAATGGCGCGCTTCGTCGGATTTACACCAGGACGCGGCTTCGGTGGGCTAGTTGAAATCACGCCCCAGTCGATCAAGGCGCTCGAAGAGTACATCCGCTGGATGGAAATCGAGGTGCCACAGAAGTTGCCAATCGAGATGAACAAGCTCGTCGCGTACATGGCGTACACGAACCAGAGCTTTGCCCGGCGGATGGCGTACGGCCCGTACGATCCTTCGGCCCACCATCCGGAGCTTGCGTGGCGCAGTCCGGCTCAGGGGATCCGTCGAATTACACAGCGGTATTACCTCGGCTGGCGGGTCAGGAAGATCGGGATGGCCCACTACATGCTCTACAACTCGTCGCGGGAGGCGTATTTCATCGAGTTCGGTGTCTCCCGTGTCGGCTTCGGTGGTAGAAGGGACGTTCCCTTGCGCCGGATCAGGCGTCCGGTCAGGAAGCTCTCGCTTCTGAAAACGCTTCGCTTCATGGCGCAGACGCAGGCCGCGCATCGGATCTGGGCGGACATGTTCACGTCCAGTCATGCGGTCGGTGGGTTTACACAGAACGTCCAGGCTCCGAAGGGCGGGCATTCGATCTTCGGCGCATGGGGGATCCCGAACGAGGGCAGCGGCTCGTTTACAGGGCCGACGCTCGGGAGGACGTTGCCGTGACGAAATACGACCCGGAGCAATGGCTGGAGACGACCGTTCGCTGCATGAAGGAATATCTGGAGCAGGAGTTTTCAGAATCCGTCTCGGATGGATCGATGTACGTCGGAGATCAGGTGTACGAGATCGTCGCTGAATTTCCAGGCCCGGCGCTCGACATGGGGAAGATTCCTCTCCACCGGACTGTAATCCACTTCGAGATCGATGACATCATCAGCCGGATCATCGGCTTCGGTGACGGTGTTCTCGACTCGACGTACGACAACACGACGGGCCAGGTCACGGGGCGCACGGGTGAAGTCCACCGGATTTTCATGGACGTGGGAATCTGGGCATTCGACGCGAGCGGCGGAACGACTTCCCGTCTGCGCGCGAAGCAGATCCTCCAGAGCGCCCTCGGCGGCGCACGGGGGATCAAGAGAGTGCGCTCGTTCTCGGACGGCGGCGACTCGACCATCGACGTGATCGGTTTTTCAGGCGGGCACTTCATCCTCGACAAAGTGAACGACATGACGTGCTACCGGATGGTCGATTGCAATCTCGAACTGCGCGTTTTCAGTCGCGATCCGCTCAGGCCGGACATGACCGGCCCGGCAATCGAGGAGATCATCATCGACCCGAACATGAAAGTCGATGAAAATGGAACACTCATCGATCTGAACGACGGCCCGTACACACTGCAACCACGACCATGAAAACGAGAGAGGAGGACTAGATGTCAACGGTTTTGCTCGACCCTCGTGTCATCGACGCGAGTACCCTCATCCCGAAGGCGACATCCGCGATTTACCTCCAGCCAGCGGTCGAAGGCATGGCCGACTCGGCGGGAACTGCAAATGTCGCCGTTCCGACGACGATCACCCGGCTCGACCAGGCCGCGACCGCGTTCGGTTCGGCCTCGACGCTCTACAAGATCATCAAGTGCCTGCTCGACCGTGGCTCCGGCCCGGTGATCGCAGCAGCGTCCGCGAAGGGAACGACTCCGACGCTTATCCAGCGGCAGGCGACGTGGGAGAAATTCGAGTCGGATGAAAACATCCGGCTTCGGCTCACGGACTCGGAAGTGCAGGCAGACCTGACCGCGTTGTCTGTTTCCTGCGCGAATGCCGATCAGCTTTACAACAAGCAGATTTGCCTTGTCGGACTCACGTCGGGAACGACGAAGGCGAACCTGCTCTCAGCGGCGACGGCGATCACGAGCGGCGGTGAAATCCCGGCGTCTCGCACGTGTCTCATTGGCCCCGGCGTCTACGACCAGGCGGGCGCGCTCCAGGGCGGCTCGTACGCGGCGGCAGCCGTCGCGGCCGAGGTGTCCAAGAACGCAGACCCGGGGAACGATCTCGATCTCTGGGACATCCCGCTCCTGCTCGGCGTCGAACTCGACGCTTTCGGCCTTCCCGTTTTCAGAAGGAAGGTTGTCTCTGGCACTCCGACGAACGACTACGAGGATCTGCTCCAGGGCGGCGTCTCTCCGCTCCAGCCGTCCCGCGTGGCCGGGGGAGTCTCCACGACGCACCTCCGCACCGCGTACACGACGAACACGGCGTGGGACTCTGTTTACACGCGCATCATCGTGGATCAGATTTTCATCGACGTGAAGGCGTACATCTACGACGGGAACTTTTTCAGGGCCGGGAACACGGACGCCACCCGGGCGAGCATGAGGAGCGGAGTCGCATCCCTCCTCGACGCACGGCGCACGTGGATCAACCCCGTCCAGCAGGCCGACGGAACGCTCGGCTACAACGTCACGGCCGTCCCCTCGACGGATTTCAGACAGGTCACGGTCGGCTACGAGGGCGTCGTCGTGCGCGGGATCTCGACGGTCAAGGTCGCCGGGCATCTGACGATCCCGGTCTAAGGAGGGTTGAAAATGCCTTGGCTCCAAGCACTCACGGCCGTCGATCTCGGGATCAAGTTCGAGAGCGGCAAGGACTTCGCGACGACGCAGGAGATGACGGAGGAATTCCGTCAGGAGGTGGCCTATCAGGGCGCGTTCGGCAACGACGGCCCGGTCATGCGCCGCGTCCGCCAGGCCGACGAGGCGACACTCTCGTTTTCATGCATTCTCTTGAAAGAGGGGGTCGCGAACAAGCTCAACAGCGAGGTGTACCTCAGAAGCCTCCGCGACTTCGAGATCCAGACGAAGCGCGGCGACCTGATTTCAACCTACCCCGGTTGCAACTGGAACCGGATCTCGATCCGCTCGACGCTCGATCAGGTCACGCTCGACGCGGACATCACTGTCCCCGGTTACTCGGCCCCGACGTTCAAGACGCCTTCCTTCTGAAAATGGACAGGCGGGTGGAAGAGCTTTTGGAGCGCGGCGTGACCGCGCTTGAGAAGCTCGCACAAGACGAGATCGAGCTACAGGTGGAGACGAAGCCACCCGTCTGCCCGCACTGCGGGAGGATGAACCCAAGCGTCAGGATCGAGATCAACGGAGACGGCCCACTGGCGCAGTTTTTCATCGCGGCCCACTGCCTCTCCTGCAACAACGTGTTCTACGTCTTTCCGCTCCAGTACGAGACGCTGAGAACGGTAGATGAGGTGAGGCAATTTACAGAGGAGAAGGTGAACCTTGGCGGTTTCGGCCCGAACGGGAATGACAACTAAGGACAGGATCAGGGAACGCAGGCTCGACCGGATGCGGCTGGGCCAGGCGGCGTGCGAGTTCGTCACGCTTCCGTCGGATCCTGAAATCCGTCTCTGCATGATTCCGCTCACGGAGGCGGAGTACATCCAGGCGCTTGAAAAAGTGCGTGAACTCAACGCGGAGGACAACCTCGCCGGGATGGCCGTCAGAGATCGGATCCAAGCGCAGGAGATCATCGTCCGTGCGGTACGCGAGGAAAAAGATCTCACTCTGCGCGTCTACGACACGACGGATGAAATGCTGGAAGATCTCGAAGTTCAGGACATCGATGAGCTTTGGGATCGGTACATGGAGATGGTCGCACGTTCGTCTCCTTCAATCGACGGGATTCCAGAGGAGGAGTTTGAAAACCTAAAAAAAGCCTTGCAGGCGATGGATTGGAACGAGCTATCTGGGCGACAATGGTACGCAGCGAGACGCTTCCTTATGTCGATCACGCCCGCGCCACTCCTGGACAACTCGCCTGGGTTTACCTCAACCAGCTCATCGACTACGACGAGCGAGTAAGGAAAATCCATGTCCATTGTCTGCCAAAGTGGAAACAGGATCGTTGCGAAGTCTGTGGCGAGCCGGTCAACGACGTTCTCAAGCTTCCGACAGAACTACAGGACAAGGTTTACAACCCGTCCGTGGACGGCGACCTGGAGAACGTGGAAGTGAAAATCTACAAGGAACCTGATTTCGAGATGGAAGGGGATCAGGAGCCTCCTGAGTTCGAGATAGACGCATGAGTTCGATCAACCAGACAATTTCAACCCGCTTCGTCGCGTATGGCGGAAACGTCATCGCGACGATGGGACAGATGTCCTCTGCCACTCGTGGGTGGATGGGGCAACTCGACCAAACGTCGCGGATGTCGGAGCGGATCAACAACCAGTGGAATGCGATCCGGACGACGATGCGGTATGCAATTGCAGGCCAGGCGGTTTTTGGTCTGACGCGGATGGTCGGACAACTCCGGGAAGTGCAAACGCAACTCGGGCTGATCCAGGCAATCGGATCGCAGCCAAGCGGAGCGCCGTTTTCAACTGAACAGGTCACGCGAATGGGAGTTGACCTTCAAGGGGCGGCCGCAGGTTCAATTACATCGATCAATGACATGAACAACGCCGCGATCAACTTCCTTTCGACGGTTCAGGAAGTAGATCGACAGAAGCTTCCTGACATCCTGAAAAACATTGCCCGTGGAGCACAACTGACACAGACGCCCATCGAGGATCTCACCCAGCTTGTCACGACGATGAATATCGCATTTGGCCGTCCAAACAATGCAACAAACATCCAGCAGAACGTCGCCTCTTGGTTCCGGCTGATTCAGCTTGCCCCGGGCGGTATCAAGGCAGCGCCGGAGCTTGTAAAGGCGATTCCAAATGTCTCGACCGTTTTTCAACAAGGACTTCAACAAAATCTTTCTCAGCGAGGAAGGGGCGTGGCTCAAGCACAGATGCAAGCGTTGATCCTTGGTTCGCTTCGCTTCGGTGCGACTCCGGCGACAGCGATGCGTGGGCTGGCCTTTTTCCTTCAATCGTTGGAGACACCCGCAACTCCTCGTGCGGCGAAGGATCTGGCTAGCATCGGAATTACACCGCAGTCCGTCCGTCGGCGTGGGATCTATGCGACGACCCTTACATTCCTGCGGCACATCTCTGGAAATCTGTCGAAGCAACAACTCTCGGCGATTCAGGGCATCCCAGAGGAAAACCTGACCGAAGGGATGAATTTGCCCGGTGTCTCTCCGTCGCAGATGACATTCCTTCGCTCGTCGCTCGGACGAATTCACGCGATCCGTGCGGCCATCGTGCTCGCTTCACAGCTTTCGCGACGTGGAAATGTCGCAAGTCTAGGCGAGGATCTCCAGACGATCCTCCAAGAGCGTGAAAATGCAGGAACGGACGCATCCAGGATGGCCCGTGCCTGGCAGGACTACTCGCAGCGAGCGCGGCTTCAAGACATGGCAAACCGGGTCAACATTATGCTCCTGCAACTCGCGCAGAGCTTCGAGGGGATCTTGAATTTCTTCGCGACGAAAATCGTTGACCCGGTTACAGAATTCGCTCAGCGTCACAGGACGATAACGAAAGACGTGGCGCTTGGAGGTGCCGGACTTGGAGTTGCTTTTGGTTTGGGGCGTTTTCTGCGTGGTGGACTTGGTGCAAACCTCGGGCGTGCGACGGCTGGAGTTCAGACCGTCCGTTCGATGGCGGGGCTTGAGGCCGACGGGACATTTTCAAAGCCGTTCTTCGTCATCGTTGTAAACCAGATCGGTCGTACGAATCCGCTGGCTCCTGGGCCACCCATTCCGCCGGAAGAAGGGCCGATGACGAGAGGGCGCAGGCCACCAGGTCGTTGGAACAGGGCGTTGAGAGCAGGAGGAAGGGCGACGTACGTTATTGCGGCGCTCGATGCTTTTACAGAGGCAACCCAGGGTAAGAGCATTTTCGATACGAAGACGTGGACAACTAATCAGCAAGGAAAACCGCTCCACTGGTCGGATGCGGTTCCATTCTGGAAGTGGGGGCACCCGAACTGGAACCTTCTTGATCCTCGCAAGTCAAGTGGCATCGCGAAGATCATGGGCATTTTCGGCGGTGGCAACGACCAAGAGCGTCAGATGCGGCAGAACCAGATCACACTCGCCCAGGCGGCTTTTTCAGCAGAGGGCCGTCGTGGTCGCGTTGTCTCGATTGCAGACCCCGGCGTCAACGTGCAAGAGCAGGGCGGCGTGGTCACGCTGAACGTGAACGTGAAAACGCCGGATGGCAAGACGACGAGGGCGAAGGTTCATATCCCGCAGAGCATCTGGAAGAACAACAATGTCCCGACTCGCCAAGGCAAGGTCGGAGGGAGAAGGTAAATGGCACCTCGCCCGCCAGTGATCGATTGGACTTCCGCTCAGCGTTGGAAGCCGAACAGGGGCATGGAT
>Ga0126370_10000283_pt1 | contig 19839 bp, 18 predicted proteins | sample PanSoiMetaPlot_3_FD_92586 | JGI IMG/M metagenome (GOLD analysis project Ga0126370, IMG submission 92586) | Tropical forest soil microbial communities from Panama - MetaG Plot_3 | ecosystem: Environmental > Terrestrial > Soil > Tropical forest > Bulk soil | place: Panama | collected 2016-02-17 | reverse complement strand
TGCCTGGCGATTGGATTGGCTTTTGCAATTACCGGGGCTGCAACCATGTATGCATTCTTATCGAGGCCGCTACAGCCGATGCATCCGCTAAGCGGCGATTCGTTCACCATCGAGTAGCGCGGGAATATGAGATTGGATTTTTATGGCTTCCTCTAATCCGAAAATCATCGTGGTGGGGGGTGGACTGGCGGGCCTCTCGGCCGCCATCAAGATCGCCGAAATGGGCGGTCACGTGGATTTATTTTCCATCGTTCCGGTGAAGCGCTCGCATTCGGTGTGCGCGCAAGGTGGGATTAATGCGGCCAAGAATCTCAAGGGCGAAGGTGATTCCACCTGGCAGCACTTCGATGACACCATTTATGGCGGCGATTTTCTCGCCAATCAGCCTCCTGTAAAACAGATGTGCGACGCGGCTCCCGCCATCATCGACCTGCTGGATCGCATGGGCGTGCCGTTCAACCGCACGCCGGAAGGGTTGCTCGATTTTCGCCGCTTTGGCGGCACGCTTTACAATCGCACCGCTTTTGCTGGTGCCACAACCGGCCAGCAGCTTCTGTATGCGCTCGATGAGCAGGTACGCCGCTACGAGTCGGAGGGTAAGGTTACCAAATTCGAGGGTTGGGAATTTCTGTCGGCTGTTCTGGACAGACAGCGCATCTGCCGCGGGATTTGTGCCATGGACTTGCGCTCAATGGCAGTTCGCACCTTTCCGGCGGACGCTATCATCATGGCTACTGGCGGGATAGGCGCCATCTTCGGTAAATCCACCAACTCGGTCGTCTGCACCGGGTCATCGCAATCGTCTCTCTATCAGCAAGGCGTCTATTACGCCAATGGCGAATTCATTCAAGTCCACCCAACCTCGATTCCTGGGGAAGACAAGCTGCGGCTGATGTCCGAGTCAGCCCGTGGCGAAGGTGGCCGCGTCTGGGTTCCTAAACAGCCGGGCGACGCTCGCAATCCCAAGTCTATTCCTGAGAGCGAACGCTGGTACTTCCTCGAAGAGTGGTACCCCAAATACGGAAATCTGGTTCCCCGCGACGTCGCTACGCGCGCCATTCATAAAGTTGTCTACGAGTACCACCTCGGCATTGATGGAAAGCCGATGGTCTACCTCGACCTGACCCATATTGATCGCAACGTCCTCGACCGCAAGCTGGAGGGTATCCTGGAGATTTATGAGAAGTTTGTGGGCGACGATCCGCGCGACACACCCATGAAAATCTTCCCCGGCATGCATTACACCATGGGCGGACTGTGGGTTGATTTTAAGCAGGCAACGAATATCCCGGGCATTTACGCAGCCGGTGAGTGCGAATACCAGTATCACGGCGCGAATCGCTTAGGTGCCAATTCGCTGGTGTCCTGCATATGGGGTGGATTCGTGGCGGGCCCTGAAGCGGTCAAATATGCCCGCAACGCCTCGGCGGCTCGATCCAACGGACACTTTGAAGCAGAACAAAAGCGTCAAGAAGACATCAATGCCAGGCTGATGAAGGCGGAAGGCAGCGAGAATCCATTCCTGCTGTGGCGCGAACTGGGCGATGTCATGACCCAGAACTGCACGGTCATCCGTTACAACAAGAATCTAAAGGCTACTGACGCTAAGCTGGTGGAGTTGCTGGAGCGTTATCAGAAGGTGAACCTAAGCGACCGTATGCAGTGGGCAAATACGACGATCGCATTTACACGCCAGCTCTACAACATGCTGCAACTGGCGCGGGTCATTGCCCAGGGTGCCGCCATGCGCGACGAATCCCGTGGCGCACACTACAAACCGGACTTCCCCGACCGTGACGACAAGAACTGGTTGAAAACTACCAAAGCGACCTTTGCACCGGACGTCGATGAGCCCCGTTTTGAGTTTGAGCCCGTGGATATATCCCTGATTCCACCCCGCGCGAGGAAGTATTAATGGCAGCTCGCCATGGTGGACGGTTATCGTCGCAAACGGAGCATGAGATGTGGATTTGAGCTAAGTGCTTAAGGCTAAAGAGCTAATGGCTGAGAACAAAACCGTCATCATAAGAATTAAGCGGCAAGACACCCCCGCCGCCACCTCGCGCTGGGAAGAATTCGAACTTCGCTGGAAACCTGGGATGAACGTAACCTCGGCATTGATGGAGATAGCCGCCAACCCGGTGACCCGCGATGGCAAACCGACCACGCCCATCACATATGACTCCAATTGCCTGGAAGAGGTGTGCGGCTCTTGTGCGATGCTTATTAACGGCCAGGCACGTATGGCGTGTTCGGCACTGATCGACAAGCTGGAACAGCCGATCAAATTGGCGCCCTTCTCGAAATTCCCCGTGGTCCGCGATCTGTCGGTTGATCGCAGCGTACTGTTCGAGGACCTGAAGCGCGTCAAGGCGTGGGTGCCAGTCGATGGCACGTATGATCTCGGCTCTGGGCCCCGCTTATCGATGGAAGATCAAGAAACGGCCTACCCGCTGTCGCGCTGCATTTCCTGCTGCTGCTGCATGGAGGCCTGCCCGCAATTCACCGAGAGTACGGGATTTGTGGGTGCCGCCACGATTTCACAGGTACGTCTTTTCAATACCCATCCCACCGGGGCGGCTTTAAAGCGTGAACGGCTGGCAGCCCTGATGGGAGATGGCGGCATCCAAGAGTGCGGTTACGCCCAGAACTGCGTTGCGGTTTGTCCCAAGGACATTCCCTTAACGCGTTCGATTTCCCAAGTGGGCGGCGAGGTGATCAAGCAAGCATTTAGCGATTGGTTTAGAAAGTGAGGCCGATTCGCGGGCGCGAGCCGAGGGGGAGCGCGTTCCGGCCTCTGTAGGGTAATCCCGGCAAGCGAGCTGTAAGTCGTTTATCGTACCCAGTAATCGACTGCAACCGAGTACCGACCGCTGTATAACCTTGGTAACGCCTTTTTGTTATTTTTTGGCAACTGTTTCTCCGGGCCTCTGGACTAAAATCGCAGCCTAGCTTGCACCCCAGGCAGGCTATCGAGCTGAGGTGAATTCGTTGCCGATTAGGTATCAACGACCTTACTGGCTGGTTGCGGTAGTCGCGCTGGCTCTTGCTGGCCGGGCTTTTGCTTTGCACAGTCACGTTACCTACCGGCATACGAGCGCACGCAAGCTTCATCGCAGCCGTCGTCATCGACGACGAATCGTCTGGAACCCGATGTTTCGCCCGTCGCACGATTCCCTGCTTCGCCAAAATGAGGAAATCGATCGTCTCGAATTGCCACGCATTGCCGACGATGATGAACTGGACATGCTTAAGTTACGTCAGGACCTGGTAGAGATCCCCCAAAGCCAGACTTTGCGCATTGATCCCCGCCTTGATCCGGCGCGGCGGTACTGCCGGCCTTGGACGCGCGATTTCGTCGAGGACCTCAGCGAAGCGTATTACCACCGCTTTCACGATCAGATTCAGGTGAACTCGGCCGTGCGCACGGTCCGAGTGCAGTATAGGCTTCGTCGCCATAATCGCAATGCGGCTCCAGAGTCGGGCGAGACTGCTTCCTCGCATCTTGCGGGAATCACGCTCGACCTGCAGCGGCGGGGAATGACCAAGCCAGAGGTTCGTTTCGTGGAAAGCTATCTGTTTTACCTGCGGGCCCTCGGCCTAGTCGAACCCGAAGAAGAACGCCATCAATGGGTGTTTCACGTAATGGTATCGGACCGGTATGGCGAGTGGCGAAACACGCAGACACTGTTCCCAGCCGAACTGCCGGAAACCGTCAAAACAGCTGAAGATCGCGTCGAATAACCTCACTATTGTTGGCGGAAATTTCGTTCCGCATTTGCTTACATGATCATCCTCATGGCCGGCCTCCCCGGAACCGGCAAGTCCACCCTCGCGAAGGCACTGGCCACTGAACTTTCCGGAACCATTCTGAATAAAGATGAAATCAGACATGCGATTTTCGGACCGCAGGTGGAATACTCAACCGCCCAGGACGACTTCTGCATGGAACTCATGCTGCAGGCAGCCGGTTACATCTGGAAGAAAGATCCGGCCCGACTCATCTTTCTCGACGGCCGTACCTTCTCCCGCCGTTACCAGATTGACCGTGTGATCAAATTTGCGAATCAAGAGCGACCGCGGTGGCGAATACTGGAATGTACCTGCAGCGAAGTGACCGCACAGGCTCGTCTGGAGCAGCCTTCGGAACACGCTGCCCGGAACCGCGATTATCCTCTATATCTTCGGATGAAGCGCCGCTTTGAATCGATCGTGGCTTCCAAGATGGCGGTCAATACCGACAACCCACTGGCAGACTGCATTCCCATGGCCATCAAGTTTCTCAAGTCCTAAGCGGGACGCTTTCCTCCGAGCAGCGACAACGTATACAATCCTTCCCTTGCGCCTCCATCGGCCCAATCACTTATGCGCCTAACTCCACTGGTTTTCATCTGGCTGCTTAGCGCCTCAACGATCGCTCAGAGCCCCGATCCCGCAACTGTTGTCAGCCCTCATGCCCGTTCCTTGCAGGGATCGGCAATTGTGGTGGACACGCACGCCGACACCCCACAGCGCTTTCTCGATCGTGGCTTCGACATCGGCAGCACCGACCCGAATGACAAGGGCCAGATCAGTTTGGACAAGGCTCGCGCCGGCGGGCTCGGTGCCGAGTTTTTCTCCATCTGGGTCGACCCGGCCACCACGAATCCCGTCGATTATGCCAAACGCGCCTCCGATTTGATCGATTCTGTCTATCAGCAAGTTGAGCGTCACCCGAATAGGGTGATGATGGCGTATTCTGTGGCCGATATCGAGCGCGCTCATCAGCAACACAAGCTAGCGGCGCTGATGGGCATCGAGGGCGGACACGCAATAGAAAATGATCTCCACCTGCTCGATGATTTCTATCGCCTGGGCGTACGTTACATGACCCTGAGCTGGTCCAATACCAATGACTGGGCTGACTCCTCCGGCGATATCAATGATCCCCAGGTGCAGCACCACGATGGCCTTACCGATTTTGGCCGGCAGGTAGTTGAGGAGATGAATCGTCTCGGTATGATGGTCGATATCTCGCACGTGGCGGATAAGACCTTCTACGACACGGTCGCCATTAGCAAGGCCCCGATTATCGCCTCTCACTCTTCCGCACGAGCCTTGACCAACGCACCCCGAAACATGACCGACGACATGCTGAAGGCCCTCGCCCGGAACAATGGCGTGGTTATGGTCAATTTCTGTTCCTGCTTCATCGACGAGAATTTTCGCCAGGCCGAGGAGGCCGAGCGGAAAGCCATGGATGCGGCGGTACAGGACTTTATTGCCAGGCAAAAGGCGGAAGGCAAAAACCCGCAATATATCGATACCGAGCCGCTTCAGGAAGAATGGCTAGCGCGGATCCCGCGCCCGCCCTTGAAGTCGCTAATTGACCACATCGACCATATCGCCAAGTTTGCTGGCATCGATCACGTGGGCTTGGGTTCAGATTTCGATGGGGTAAGCGGCGCCCTGCCCGCTCAAATTGATTCGGCCGCCGACCTGCCCAAAATTACACAGGCGTTGATGGATCGCGGATATGACGACAATGATATCCGCAAAATGCTTGGTGGCAATTTGCTGCGAGTCATGAAGGATGTCGAGCTCGTTAGCCAGCAATTACAAGCGGCACAGAATAGGAGAAAATAACCTGCCCTGTCGTACAATTCCCTGTTTTAGCGAAATGCCCGACAGAGCTTTCGGAATCGACAGAGACCCATCGAATTCCCTGTTGATTCATGAAAATCGGTGGATAACAAGGAGTCCGGTCATGCGCAATCTCGCTACCTTAACCTTGATCCTCTTAATATCGGCGGCCGTTTGGTCGCAGACAACCGGGACGAAGAGCTCTGCTCAGTCAGCCACTCACAAACCCGCCGCCTCGGGGAATCCGGTGGCGGTTTTTGACACGACCGCGGGCAAACTCCGCTGCACACTTTTTGAGAAGCAAACGCCCATCACCGTGGCCAATTTCATCGGTCTGGCCACAGGCACAAAGGAGTGGAAGAACCCGGTCAGCCACGTCACCAAACACAATACGCCGTTGTACGACGGCACCATCTTCCATCGGGTCATTCCAAATTTCATGATTCAGGGCGGTGATCCTGCCGGCAACGGCAGCGGAGACCCGGGCTACACCTTCAAGGACGAGATCGTGTCCAGCCTGACGTTTGATCGTCCCGGCCGCCTCGCCATGGCCAATTCCGGACCCAACACCAACGGATCGCAATTCTTCATCACCGAGGTAGCAACGCCGCATTTGAACGGACACTACAATCTTTTCGGTCAATGTGACGAGGCCTCGGTCGCTCTGGTAAAGCAGATTGCCCGCATGGCCCGCGATCCTAGCGACGATCGGCCGTTCCGACCGGTAAGGATTAATCACGTCACCATTGAAAAAACGGGTGCGGCCGCGAGTAAGCCGGCAACCAAGAAGCAGACAGCAGCCGCATCCCAGGGCACCCGCAGTCAATAACAGCAACTGAGCTCCCCGGCCACATTAAAGAAAAGACCAAATTAAAGAAAAAGAAAGGACTGTTATGTCACGCTCGCCCGGTACCTATGCCGTTTTCGATACTAGCGAAGGCCGGATTGTCTGCCGGCTATTCGAAAAAGAGGCACCCAAGACGGTCTCCAACTTTATCGATCTTGCGGAAGGCAAACGTGAGTGGACTCATCCGGTAAGTCGCAGAAAGAGTAAAGACCGGCTCTACGATGGCACCATCTTTCACCGGGTCATTCCAAATTTCATGATTCAGGGCGGTGATCCTGCCGGCAACGGCAGCGGAGACCCAGGCTATAAGTTCGAGGACGAAACCAAAGGTTCTCCCCACACGTTCGACCAGGCCGGCAAGCTTGCCATGGCCAACGCCGGTCCAAACACGAATGGATCGCAATTCTTCATCACGGTCGCTCAAACCACTTGGCTCACGGGCAAGCACACCATTTTTGGAGAGGTGGTGGAGGGTCAGGATACCGTCGACAAAATCACACAAGTTGCGCGTAACCGCCAGGATCGGCCCCTGAAGGAGGTGACTCTCAAATTGCTGACTATCGAGCGTGTTTAGATCGGTCGTGGCCAGTTTTTAGGCTCAGCCGGCCGATTCAGCTATACAATGTGCGCCAATCTTGGAGAAAGGATAACCCCATGAGGAAAGCTGGATTCCGCGACGCCGTCACCCTTGGAGCGATGGTTTTTGCGCTCGCATTATATTTCTCGCCAACGGCCTTATCCGCTCAAAATGGGCAGGCGACAGCTGCGCCTAACAAGCCGGCCCTCACTCCATCGCAGACGCTGCTTGAATCCTGGAATTATGTCGGCCGCAAGCTGATCGCCATGGCTGAAGACTTTCCCGAGAATAAGTACGATTTCAAACCCAACCCCGCTCAACGCAGCTTCGCAGAGCAATTACTGCATGCCGCCGGCGCGAACTATTTCTTCACCAACCCAGCCATGGGACAAAAGCCACCAGCAGTGGAGGATCCAAAGCGCGACCAGTACAAAACCAAAGCAGACGTGGTGGCATTCGTGAAAAAATCCTTCGCCGACGGAGCCGAAGCCATCAAGGCAAAGGGAGACAGCGGATTAAATGACCTGGTAGTCGATCCCGATAGCCATCAGCAGGTACGCATTGTCGACATGGCCAATGGGCTGATCGAGCACTCCGGAGAGCATTACGGGCAACTCGTAGTCTACTACCGCGTGGCTGGCCTGGTACCGCCGGAATCCCGCCCGAAAAAGTAAAACCGGTCTGGTTGCATGATCCCGTGCTCGCACTGCGGTGCGAATAGCTCTTCTTCTCCAGTTCGACCGCGCCATGGGCGATGAGCTACGGAATCATGAGCTCCAAAACACCTGACCGCAAAATACCTGACTGTAAGGTTTTTGCGCTCATCGAGAGGTTGTGAGATTTCGAATGAAGAATGGAGAGGTGATTAAGAATAAGTACGCCAACAGGAACACCCCAGATCCGAGGCAGACATTCCTCATCGCAGCACAGCAGGTACAGAACTCAAGTGGCGACCTTTGTTCGCGCTTACGATGAAGCTTCCTCCCACTCTGGAATTGGGAGAATACACCTGCCGGGAAGAGCCGAGTATTTACGGTTTCAGGCGCACAATTTGTCGGTGATCGGCTTCGTGGAGAGGTTCTGCCGCAAGCACGTTCAGACTTGCTCCTGGTCCGGGACGATGGATCTTCGCAGCAGGACGTGCGCCTGAGCTTGCGAACCGAGCGGCTCGCTGATTCTCATGACCTACTGTGACGTGCGCCATGCTCGGGGGAGATAAACGCGCGCATCGCTCGGGGAGAACCGGTCGCGCCGTCGGACTATCTGCAGACTTCGGCCTTTTTCGAAACTTCCACGCTGGCTGAACAAGATTGTTTCCATTGCGGTTGGCGAGCAACCCGATGGACCCGATGGCATGAAGCTTGACTTTCCACAGCCACTTGATACAAAGTGTCTCGGAGCGTCAAATTAACTACTCCTCCGAGAACTATTCCCCCGAGAACCACGTACTCTTTACGTTTGTTTGGTAGTACGTTATGTGCCGGAACCAGCTAGCTGACCAGTCATTCCGGTTCTCGTAGCGGACAATAACGTTATTCACACAGAACTACTCGTGTGGGCGATCGGAAAGGATCGTCGCACGCTGCTAGTTCCTCCCAAGGGGAGCTTCGGATCGGAAGGGTCTTGGTGTCTTTGTGAGAAAACGTCACTTTTGTTTTTCGTTCATGATCGCCTTCGCGGCAGTAAGTGCTTTTCCTCAGGCGAATGTGCAAGGGCAATGGTCGACATTGCCATACACTATGCCGATAAACCCGGTCCACGCGGCGCTTCTCAACAATGGGCAGGTTCTGGTTATAGCCGGTACGGGGAACAATCCACTGGCGCAGAAGCCAGGGGCGGCTGTCTGGGATCCACAAACCGGGAATATCGCCACCCAATCTATCGGCTGGGATATGTTTTGCAATGGGATGGTTGTGTTGCCAGATGGTCGGCCGATAATCGACGGCGGTACCCTTCAATATAATCCGTTTTTAGGACTCGCCAAAGCGGCGGTATTCGATCCGGTAGCGGATCAGTTTACCGACCTTACTAGTATGGCGAACGGACGCTGGTATCCGACCGTGACTGTACTCCCGGATGGAACTGTCCTGGCGTTTTCGGGTCTTGTGTCTACGGGAGAAACCTTCTCTCCGCCTACGTGGAGCTGGAGCTCGGCGCACCCAGCAGGCTGGACTCCTCCACTGTATCCTCGCCTACATGTCCTTCCAAACGGTAATGTGTTTTACTCCGCGCCGGGATACCAGTCACGCTACTATTATCCCGCGACCCACACCTGGTCCGGCATCGTGGCAACCACAAACTATGCGGCAGTGCGTCGGTACGGCAGTTCAGTTCTGCTCCCGCTGACGCCAGCCAATAACTACAAGCCGATAATAATGATTCTGGGCGGCAACAGTCCAGCGACCGCGACGACGGAGCTTATTGACCTATCAGCGGCCACCCCGACCTGGCAGTGGGGACCGAGCATGTCGCAAGCGCGCATCGAAATGAACGCTGTGATCCTTCCAAGTGGCAAGGTACTCGCGCTGGGCGGCTCGGCCTCAGACGAAAAAGCGTCGACCGCAAGTTACAACGCGGATTTGTACGATCCCACTACCAATACCTTCTCCTCGGCGGGAAGGAACGCCTATCCCCGCTTGTACCACTCGGTCGCAATGGTTTTACCCGATGCAACAGTATGGGTGGCGGGCAGCAATCCTCAGGGAGGCACTTACCAGCCGCACATGGAAGTTTATCAACCCGCCTATCTATTCGATAGCAGCGGCAATCTTGCTGTGCGACCCACGATCACCAGCGCACCAAGCTTTGTTAAGTACAGCCAGGCGTTTACGGTGGAAACCCCCGATGCTGCGGACATCGCCTCGGCTGTATTTATCAGGCCGGGGGCCGTGACGCACGCGTTTGATATGGACCAGAGGTTGGTCGGCTTGGCCTATACGACGGGATCGGGGACCCTCCTCGTGACAGCGCCGCCAAACTCGAACCTAGCGCCGCCTGGATACTACATGCTTTTTCTGTTGAATTCCTCAGGTGTACCTTCCGTTGCAACTTTTATTCAGTTGACCGCTGGTCCTGATTTTTCCGTCACGCCTTCCCCTCCGCGCCAGGTAATTGTGCCGGGACAAAACACGAGCTACAGCATCCAAACCGTCCCGTCGGGAGGGGAAAGTGGCACGATTAACCTGAGTGTGTCAGGCGTGCCTACAGGTATCAATGCATCGTTCACGAACAACTCGCCTTTGGCTGGAGCCTCATCCATACTCAACATCAATACTGCCAACTTAAGTCCCCCTAGTCTTCCACAGAGTTACACGATGACAGTGACGGGAACGGCGGGCACACTGACCCGCACAGCGCCCCTCAAACTCCTGGTGAATTCACCTGGTGATTTCTCTATAGCGGCATCAGCCGGCGCGATCACAATCACACGAGGAGGACCTAGCGGCCAAGTCACGGTGACACTGACGCCTGCGGAAGGCTTTGTTGGTGTTACGACCTTCAGTCTTAACGGTCTACCAGCGCATGTAACTGGGAAATTCAATCCCCTGTCCGTGACAGCGTCCGGATCGACAACCTTAAGCTTAACCGCGCAAACCTCCGCTATTGCGGGCACCCATACAATCACAGTTGCCGGCACCAGCGGAACTTTAGTGCATACCACGACGCTATCGCTTACTGTCCAGTGAGCTCGGGAGGTTGAAGTTTTGCGGAATCCCTCGTCTACTTTGCCGGTTGCACGTAGCCGCGGGCCGGCCGGCAGAAAGTTTGAAATTACATGCGATTTTCTAGACGATCGTTTTGCAAGTTATTAAGCACGGCAACAGGCCTGAAGTGGGCGAACGCTCTAACGGTGGGCACTGACGTCTTCGACTCGATTTTGCCCGAGGCCGGCGGTTTTGTTGAGCTTGATCGCAACGAAAATGCTTACGGTTCGTCAACAAAAGTGATAGATGCGATCCAATGCTCTGCGAAATTGGCCAATCGTTACGCCCGCGTAGAGCGAGATTCTTTAGCAAATGCAATTGCCCAATTTCATCGTGTGGACCGGGAAGAAGTGCTGCTGGGAGCAGGCTCGACCGATGTACTTCGCATGGCTGCCCAGGCATTTCTTGGCCCCAAACGGCCACTAATTGTAGCAGAGCCTACGTTCGGCGCGTTGGAACACTACGCGCGCTTCGCCAGAGCGCCCGTCATAAAGGTGCCGTTAACCCGAGACTTTGCACATGACCTCACGGCCATGCGCGACCGGATCAGTCCGGTGACAGGTTTAGTTTATCTGTGCAATCCAAACAACCCTACGGGCACGCTTACTCGTAGCGAAGAAATCGAGAAATTCGTCCGCAGCTTACCAGTGACTACGCCCGTGCTGGTGGATGAGGCGTACCACGAATACGCGGCGGGTGCATCTGGCGCGTACGCGTCGTTTGTCCATCAGGCACGGGGCAATCATCGACTTGTTGTGCTCAGGACATTTTCGAAGGTTTATGGGTTGGCAGGCTTGCGGCTGGGTTACGCCGTTGGTGCTCCCCAAACGCTGGCGCCGATGAGGGCCGTGGCCGCCGAGGATAGCATCAATTCAATTGTCGTTCGCGCCGGATTGGCTGCGCTTGACAGTCAAGACGCAGTCGATGAGTGGATCAAACGCAATGACGACGACCGTCAAGAATTCTTCAATCAAGCCACGGCTAGAATGTTAAAGCCCATTGATTCGCACACTAATTTCGTCTTCATGGAAACGCTGCGCCCGGCGGAGGTTGTTCTTCAACACTTCCGCCAACATAGGATACACCTCGGTCCCAAGTTCCCCTCGATGCCTAATCATGTCCGGATTTCCCTAGGTATTCCCGAGGACATGGCACAATTCTGGCGTGTTTGGGACCTTCTGCCCAGAATCGATATGTCCATGTGACAGCAAATCAATTAAAAAAAAAATGAATTAACGGGACGGGCGTGAACACTCAAAATCCTTGCCAAGGATCTGTCTGCCCAGAACAACACAAGGCCAGCGCCGCCTGGGTATCCAAGGGAGCGGTCAGGTTGGCATGTACCGGAATTTCGTCGACAGACGCCGTTGTGCCGGGCTCTTTAATCGGCGTCATCACCATGTGCGGGACGAGCGTCGCAGCGAGCCGGGAACCCTGAAGCTATAGGGTAGTTCAGATGAACCAGCACCATAAGCGGGGCGGGGAATTTCGCTTAGCTGGTCGCGGTAGAGAGTCTTTCCATTTTGGCCTGGTTGCAGGAAATCGGGCGCCTGCCCAACGCTGCCGCGATTGCATTTTCAAATTCACTCGCGCGCCGGTCCGCCGTGTGTTCGGCAAGAACTCTTTCTTGCGCCCGCCTACCGATTGCAGCTATCTCGTCGCTATCCATCTCAGTCAGATAAGCGACAACCTCTTCGGAGCGCTGTGCTAGCAGAATCTCTTGGGGGGGTGAAAGAAATGTCTCTAGACCATCCCAGTCATCGGAGATGATCGTCCGAGCGCAAGCCGCCGCTTCGAAGAGTCGCACTGAGGGCGAGTAACCGGCCACTACCATGGCGTGCCGGGTGACGTTAAGCGTCATGCGAGAGGAGGAGTAAAACGAAGCATGCGATTGCGGGTCTACGTGCGTGATTCGCTCCACGTTCTGCGGCCAACGAATATGATTGGGATATTGTGGCCCAGCCAGGAGAAATCTCTTGCCGGGCAACTCGCGAGCAGGTGCACAAAAGAGCTGCTCGATTTTCTGCTGTCGATCGGGAGCGTACGTACCCATATAGCTAAAATCGCATTCATACTCCGGCCGCACTGAAGCAAAGCGGTATTTGTCGGGATCGAAGGAGCAGTACAGCGGAACCGGCCTTTGCGCCCCGAACGTGGACTCGAGCACGCGGAGAAGCGGCCCGCCTGTGAAGCTGAAATAGACGTCGAATCCCGGCACTTGTTCCGGCCGCAGGTAATCGGCGCCGCCCCTGCGCAGACTGTTGACGGTGATGGGCGTGTCAATATCGTAAAAGGCTTTGACCGGTGCTTTGGAATGGAAGACCTCGGCGATCGCCGCCGGGCCGTCAGGGAAATAGGAGCCGACCATGGCGACATCGGCATCGCGTAGCTCGCTGCGAACCGAGGGCACAATTTGCCGCCAGGACTGGTACAGCCGCACCTGGCAGAACGGAGGTTCGGGCATGTCGCGGTTCGAGGCGTACCATTCGACGTCTTTCTCGAAAAAGACAATGCGGTGTCCGCGTGTCGACAGCGCTCGGGCCAACGCTCGAAAGGTTGTGGCATGACCGTTGCCCCACGACGAGGTTATCGACAACCCAAAGATGACGATTTTCACCGCGCCGATCCTCCTCAGGTAAGCGATTCTGCCAGGTTCAATTCGGATTCCGCTTCCCTCCGGCCTTGTAACACCTGATGAAACCTCCGCGCTCTGAGCTCATAGGTATGGTCCTTGAGGGCGCGCTGGCGCATTCCGGCCCCAATTCTGGCAGCGTCGTTGGGTGACAGATTGCGCAAAAACGCAACGATCTCGTCCGCGGAAGCGGCTACAAGAATCTCTGCGCCGGGGACGAAAAATTGATCAACTCCCCGCCAGGCGTCGGTGATGAGACAGGCCCCCGCGCCAGCTGCTTCAAACACGCGCGTAGGCGGCGAAAAGCCGACATTCGCCATGCAGTCGCGATTGATATTCAAAACCACCCGCGCCGAGCAGTTCACGCGGTTGTGATCGTTGCTAGGCACGTGACCGATCCAGCGGACATTCGGCGGGAGTAGTCGTCCGCCCCAGCCTTCGCCGCCAAGGATGAACCCCAGGTCAGGCGCGAGTTCGGCGGCGCGCAAGAAGAATTGCTCAACCCGGCGCTCGCGGTCGGGAAGCCGATGTCCCACAAAAGCAAGGTCGCACGCCAGCTTTGGATCCCGGGCGACGGGACGATGGGTTTCTGGGTCCAGCCCGTTATAGATGGGGGTACAGTTCTTGGCTCCCAGGCGTCGATAGCGCTCCACGACAGACGCTCCTCCGCCGTAGGTAAAAATATAGTCGTACTGTGGGATGAGAGAACGGAACGGGTCGGCGCCATTTTCTTCCGTGCGAGCGAGCGTTGCCGGTGCATCGACATCCCAAAAAACGATGCGATTCATCGCTGTCCTGGCAAGCAGCACAACGCGCTCCAGGATTTGGTCATCGGCGCCTACACCACTATGTTTGATAATGAGATCGCACTTCTTTGCCATCTCCAGGAGCCGGGGGATTTCAACGGGCGTTTGATAGACGATCACATTCGCGTAAGCAATGTGCTGGGTATCCCGATTCTGCTGGCGCTGAAAGATGTCAGGCTCGGCGAATGTAATCTCGTGACCGAGAGCCGCAAGGCTCTTGTACATGCCCCGGTAATACGTGGCGGCGCCATTCCAGTACGACGAAGTAAGACTGGAACCGAAGGTGAAAATCCTCATTTTCCGAGCTCCTCGCAAATTTCCATCAACTGCCTCGCCCGGTGCGCACAGGTATGCTTTTCCCGAATAGTCTTCAGGCCATGAGCCGCCATCTGTTCACGCGCACGCTCATCACCGAGAAGGTGTCGCATCTCGGCTGCCATGGCTCGTCCGTTCTCGACCGAGAGATAGTCTTGGCCTGAGGAGAATAGACCGTCCGTATCTTTCCAGGGAGTCGAAACGAGTGGTATTCCGCACGCCAAAGTCTCAAACACCCGAATGGTGGGAACGCCACTTAGGCCGTTCGAATAGAATCGTCGTGGAACATGCAAGGCAATCAAGCTATGGCCGTAGGCCCGAGGAGTCTCGAGATTAGGCAGATAGCCACGATATTCGATGCCAGCGCTTTCCAGCCGCGCCTGCGCCGGTTGCGGGTAACGAACTCCGTAGACTCGAAATTTTCGCCGCAGCTTGGCTGCGGGTTGTATCAAAAATTCCTCTAGCTCACCGGTTCGCTCCTCGTCTCCCCAGTTTCCCACCCAGATTACGTCTGTATCTTTCTCTGCCGGCACGGGTCGAAAATGAGCGGTATCGGCCGCCTCGTGTAAGGTCCAGGCACGCTTTATTCCGAATCCTTCGACATAGATTTTGCGAATGGCTTCGCCAAAAGCCAGGACAGCATCGAATTGCGGCAAATTGAATTTCAGGATCTCCTTCCGACTGGTGTAAGCCCGATGATGCGTATCGTGAAGAAGAGTGCGGAATCCCAGCTTGTTTTTTATCGCCAGCAAGCTATTTACTACTTCGGGATGATTCCATTCATGAACCAGGACGATGTTGGCCTCGCGCAGTTCTTGGCAGAGGAAATCAACGAATAGGGCATTTCTGCGATAGATACGAACATCGAGCTGGGGGAAAGCCTCTCTGAACCGATTAAGAGCCTGCCCTTCGGCGGCCGCCCCTTCTTGTCGCAAATTCATTCGTGACCAGCAGTCTGCTTCTTCGTAACAGCGCACCTGGTGGCCCAAGCTCACCAGTTCCTGAGCCAGGCCACGCAGAAAATGCGCATTGCCGTGATTCCAGTCCGAAGTCCAGGAATGGGCGAAAATTCGGAAGCTCAGACGTCCCGGCACGCGGCGGCGGCCTCCTCGACTACTAGCGCTTGGTAAAACCGCTCGTAGGCGTTAATCATTGGCTCAGCCTCGAAGTTTCGTAGCGCGTGACGGTATGCGCTCTCGGCGTATTGCTCGCACAGTTCGCCGTGATCAGCCAAATGGCGGATCGTCTCGGCAAGGCTCTCGGCATCGTTGGTGCGGAAATAGACGGCCGAATCTCCCCACAACTCGCGGAAGCTGGGAATATCATTGGCAATCAAAGCGCAGTGGGACAGGGCTGCCTCGACCGGCGCCAATCCGAAGGGTTCATAGCCGGAACAGGCAGCGTACATGGAAGCCTGCGCCAACACTGTGCGAATTTCCTGCTCCGATAGCGGGCCGGAGAACCTAATTCCAGAAGGCATCGCTGCCACATCGCAGGCGCTCGGTTGCTGGTCGGGATGCTCCTCGGATCCGACGATCAAAACTGGTGCACTGGGCGGGTGCTCGGTCAGCAGCGACATCTGTTTCGCCGTATCCCAGAGCCGGCCAATGGACACAACCTGATTGTGTTTTTCGGCATTGGGATCGAACCGGCCAGGGCTACGGCCGTTATAGATCACCTCTCCCTGAACCGGGGGGAGATAATGGGTTCGAACTTGGTTCAGCATCCAATGTGACGGCGAAATAACTATATCTGCCCCGGCTAGTCCGCGACTCACAATCTCCCGATACCATCCCAGCCATTGCGTTGCCGGTGCTTGTTCGCCTTTCACTGCTGCCCACCAACTTACGACATCGCTGTGGGCAACCACGACCTTGGGTAAGGACGTGTTTATAGCTCCATAGGCATACTGGTTGAAATGCAGCAGGTCGGGTTTGACTTCATCAATCAGTTGTTCCAGGTAATTCCTGGAAGCTGCGATATCTTCGGCGGAATCCCGCATCCATTCGAGCGCGTACGTAGTTGGACGGAAGTCGAGATTAGGCAGGTCCCCGATCCACGCAATTTGTGCGGGCGAGGGCAGCTTCCCCAAGCTGACCAGGGTGAGACGATGGCCTCGTCGTACTAAGCCGCTTACCAGTTCTCGTGTGTAGGTCCACACACCACCGACTGTATCCGCGGTCATCAGAACGTGCATTCCAGGTCCTCGATGGATGCGGGAGTCGGCGCCTGAATATCGCTGTAGCCCTTGTCGTCAAAGGTCGTCGTGTAGTAGTGGTGAGCCCGCTCCCAGGCGTAATCATCGATCGGGCCGAACAGTTGGTTATACAGTGGAGTTCCCGGGTATGGGAACATCGGTACCGGTTCGCTTACCCATACGCCTGCCGCCTTCAGTCGGCTCTGCCACGCTCGAATCTGCCGCCTATCGTCATGCTCGGTCAAGATGAGATTCGCCTGTACCCAGGGTATTCGCCGGCGAGCGTAAATGAGCAGGTCGCTTAGCCGATCAGTGGTTAGGCGACAGCCCTTGTTCAGATCTTCGCGGCCCGCTTCGGTGATTGACTCGACTCCGCACTCCATAGAAATGCAGTGCGCCCGCCCCAGCAGGTCAAGCGTCTCCTCATTCCACAGATCGATTCGCGTCTGCAGGCCGATGTTTATTGGGATCTTTGCAATCTCCTCAAGTAATCGTCTAACATCCTTGCCGACCCCGAAAATTTCATCGATCCAGTAGATATAGTCCACCCCTCGCGACAAGAGAGTGTCTATTTCCTTAAGAACTTCGTCAACATTGCGTTCCCGAAACTTATTGCGGAAGAGGGTCTTGTTGCAGAAACTGCAGGACCAGGGACATCCCCGAGCAAATTCCAACTCGGCTCCGCGTCCGTTCCCGGAGAACACGTGATGGCGGTGCGTATGCGCTTCGACATCGTAGTTCTCGAAACCGAGCGCCCCCAGTCGGCGCATATCCGCGACCGCCAGCGACGCGCTGATGTGCTCGCCATCCCTATCCATCCAGCAACAACCCTCGATGTCGGACCATGCGCGCGAAGGCAACTGAGCCAGTACTTCCTCGGGCTCGCCGCGAATGGCTACGTGGCAGCCGAGTTTGCGCAGCGTTGGACCCGGCGTGGCGGAGGCATGCGGTCCAATCGCAATTTTTATCGCCATCTGGTCAAGTTCTGCAAACCAGTTGAGCGGGACCCGCAATTCCGGAGGGGGGCATCGCCAGAATAAATACGACGGCGCTGTCGGCATCACCAGGAAATCGGGCTTAAACCTGTCCAGACGCCGCTTGGTTTCTGCCATGTTGAGCTTGTGCAGCTGAGCATCGATGAGCAACGGCTCGTGACCAGCCTCTCGCAGCTGGTCGAATGCAAACAGCAACTCCAGCGGATAGTGAGGTTCCCGGCAGCCGAAGTAGATGGAACGCGCGAAATCCCAGGCGGGATTGACCAGGGCGAATCTCATGACACGACCCCGGACGCGTGCTCGAACTCCCGAACGGCGAAACGGCGTGCGGTGGAGGCGGGCCGGAACAACTCCCTATTTTCCGTCCACCACTGGTACATGTTTTCGAGAGTTTGCGCGAGACTGATCTTCGGCTCCCACCCAGTGTGACGCCTGAGCTTCTCAAAATCAGTGATGTACAAGGCTTGATCGCCAGGCCGGACGGGTTGCCTCTCATATTGCAGGCGATGACCGGTAGAACGCCTTATTTCCGCGATCAATTCAAGCAGCGACACGGAATTTTTCAATCCGCCGCCCACGTTGTACACATCGCCTGCTGTGCGGTCCAGCCGATTGCGTACCGCTTCGAAGGCGCGCATTAGATCTTCCACCGCGAGGACATCCCGAACCTGCCGGCCGTTTCCATAAATTGTGATAGGCTCCCCGCGCAAGGCCGAATAGAGGAAGTGGGCCACCCAACCTTGGTCTTCATTGCCGAATTGGCGCGGACCGGCGATGCATGACATGCGGAAAACGACAGTAGGAAGCTGATAAATCCGGGCATAGTCATGCACGTACTGTTCGGCAGCCCCTTTTGAGCAACCATAAGGGGAGTGGAAGTCGAGCGGCTGCAACTCAGAAACGCAGTCACTCTCGTTGCAGCTATAACGGGTAGCCGCAGGAATGCCGGGACGATCTTGCAAACTGCCATAGACTTTGTTGGTGGACGTGAAGAGGAGGAATGGGCGCCGGCGTGTTTTTCTCGCAGCCTCCAACACATTGAAACTTCCTCCAACATTCACCTCCAGGTCGAACCGAGGATCCTCGACCGAGGTCGTCACCGCCACCTGGGCGGCGAAGTGATAGATTTCCCGCGCTTTTTCGACGGCACACTCGACCGCAGCCGCGTCTCGTATGTCGGCAATCGTGATCTCGAGCCGGTCGGAGCCGGCAGCAGCTTTTTGCAACCATTTCAGGTTGTGGTCGACGCCTCGGCGAGACAGGTTATCGAAAATGTGGACCCTGGCATCGGTGGTCGTGAGCAGGCGATGAGCCCAATTCGAACCGATAAACCCGGCACCCCCAAAAATCACCACCGAGCGAATCGGAACGACATTATGCGTATCCTTCATCACATTCCCTTCGGTTACGAGCAACCTCCCTCTTTACCCGCTAAGCGACCAGACCGCGAACCTCGAGTGTTTCGAGAGCATCGGCGACGCGATCTTCCGCGCGTTGCGATCCCAACCAGCCCACCAGTTCTCGGAGTCCATCGGCAAACTTAACCTGGGGCTGATATCCGAGCACCTGGGCAGCAGAGGAGATGTCAGCGAAGCAATGGCGTATGTCCCCTGCCCTGTACTTCCCTGTGGTCTCAATCGGCATCGGAACCGCCAGCGTACTGGCCAATTCGATTGCGATTTCCCGGATCGAAATCGGCTGCCCGGAAGCAATATTCAGGGCCATTCGATTTGCTTCAGCGCGCTCCATGGCAAGCACATTCGCCTGCACAATGTCGTGCACGCTAACAAAATCCCGTAACTGCTCTCCGTCTTCAAACACAACCGGGGAACGGCCATTCAGTAACCTGGAAGCAAAGATCGCGACCACCCCTGTGTAGGGGTTCGAAAGCGCCTGGCGCGTTCCAAAAATGTTGAAATAACGGAGCGCCACTGCCGGAATGTCATAGGTTCGCCCGAATAGCAGGACCATCTCCTCCTGGTCTCTTTTCGAAAGGGCATAGATCGAACTGCAATCGAGTTGCTTGGACTCGCGTGTTGGGATGGGGGAAACGGTCCGGCCACACCTTGGGCATGAGATTTCCCAGGCCTTGGCCTGCAGTTGTTCCAGAGATCGCCTACGCGGGGCGACTTCACCGCAGTCGC
>Ga0126370_10000282_pt1 | contig 19882 bp, 17 predicted proteins | sample PanSoiMetaPlot_3_FD_92586 | JGI IMG/M metagenome (GOLD analysis project Ga0126370, IMG submission 92586) | Tropical forest soil microbial communities from Panama - MetaG Plot_3 | ecosystem: Environmental > Terrestrial > Soil > Tropical forest > Bulk soil | place: Panama | collected 2016-02-17 | reverse complement strand
GACGAGGTCAGAATGCGCATGCTAATGGGCGGATCTTGGCACACGAATCAAGAACTGGAAGCGGCGGCCGGACGAGCCACTGAAGCACCTTCCGCGACACCGCCTCCTAAGCGCTGACTTGGTCCTTAAATAGTGCGTGTCGCAACGAAATATCCGTCAAACACATCCTCGCATTGGTGGCGGACTCATCGCCCGTTGCATCTGCCTAGAATATTTTTCTGATTGCTACTTGTGGCACCCCTGACAATCGGGGCCGCATGAAAAGCCGCGCCAAAAGGGCTGTTCCGAACCATGGGGTCTTTTTTCTCTGTTGTGATTATCCTTTCTTCTCTCTTGCGCTCGTTGCCTCATGCGAATAGGATTGCGCGCGCGGTTCGGACGTTTTGTTCGAATCCATTTCTCTGATCGTCAGCCTTTGTTCCCCAGGGGAACTAGGATCCCATTCACCAATCAGTATAAAAGGAGAGCAGATGAGAAGAATTGTTGCGATTTGTGCTGTTGTTGCTTTGTTCGCCACAGTCAGCTTTGCCCAGAACGGCGGTCATTTGTTGATCAACAATGACAATTTCAATGGCAACTCCGCAGACATCGATAGCGTTAGCGCGAGCGGCCAACTGAAACTACTGAAGACGGTCTCGACCGGCGGGACCGGACTCGGTGGAGGTTATTTCGCAGCTCCCCGCAATGCCGTCGCGCAGAACCTGAAGTGCTTCTGGGTTTCCGATGCTGGCAGCAGCGACATCGCATCTTTCCAAGTTGCCGGCCTGAAGAAGACTGGTAACTTCACGAACGGCGCCCTCAACGGTGCCCTTTACGGCATCGGCCTCACCCAAGCCGGCAACTTCTTGATCACGGCATGGTCAGCCAGCGCCAACATCGCGGTTCTGAAAATCAATTCCGACTGCACCCTGACCATGGTTGGATCTCCACTTAGCCAGCCGGATAACGTTGCAGACGTCACTTCCACCCCGGACGGCAAAACGTTCGTCGTCTCCTATCCCAACGCCGGCGGAGCGCAAGCCTACTCCGTCAGCAGCACCGGAGCCTTGACCGCGATCGGTCCTGAGCTCGTGTTCGCTAACGTGGTTTCCAGCTGCTCCACAGAGGGCTGCTTCCCCACCGCTCAGGACTTCGCCGGCACCGGCCAGTTCTGGGTTTGGGGCAACGCAACTCTGGCGGGCGCTTCGACGCTCAGCGCAGTGTTGGGAAGCTCGGGCTTCACTAATGCTGCGTTGCAGACATACAACAGCAGCGGTCTGCAGAACGTGGAAACTCCGTTGTTCAGCCCGGCTGGCCGCGCGGGCGTCGGTAACCTCTACCTCGGCGCGTCCGGCTTCGGCACGGGCTACCCGGCAGGCGTCATCGTGACCGCCTTCAACAAAGGGAAGATCACCTACGCCAGCGCAACCCTGAACGCTGCCGCCTTCTATGCCGGCAACGTTCAGACCATCGGCAACTCCGGCACTGGCAGCCCGCTCACTCAGATCTGGAGTGACGGAAATGCCAACAACACCGTGCAAGCCTACACCGTCAGCGGAACAACGCTAACGCCCGCTGGCCACCTGCAGACCAGTTCGACCGGTTCCTTCGCGTTTTCCACCAACGGAGTCGGCCACTAATTCCAGACCGCGTGCCTAAGCTTCGATCTGAAGCGAAGGTACCGGAGTAAATCTACAGGGGGGAACGCATTGAAGGTTCCTCCCTTTTTATTTTCCCCGCTCCTCGTTCAGCGGTTAAACATCGTACAGGCATGCGGCCACCCTTCCGATTTTGAAGGGGAATTTCTGCTGCACCGCAGCCGTTGGCTCTCAACAAGCCTGCCCCTCCGCTGTTTCAATTTCATTCCGCGACTGACAACTCTGCCAGTCGGGCGACGCCTCCGCATACGTTGACATGGCAAGAGACACGCCGAACACACGGCTTGCAAATGAGGGACAATGGCCAGCACCACGCAACCACCACTTAACATTCGTAAGGAATTCCATATTGGCAATCCGTTCACAAGGTTCTTTCTTTGGGCCTCCAAAACCGACTACCGCATCATCGGTCTATGCACAAGCTGGACGCGGAAGACGCACGTCGCCAGAGGGTTCTTTGTTCTTGCCACGTCAATTCTGGCTTTCGTCGCTATGGACTATGCGCTCTCCACGACTGGCCGTACCAGCAGGCTCGCATTGCCCTTGGCCCTTTTGTTCGCAGCGGTAATTTTCATGTTCGATCGCGAATTGGTCGGACATTGGTCACGCCGCTCGCTCTGGATACGCTTTATCCTGTCGGTATTTCTGGGAGCCACGGTTGCGGTTCCCCTCGTCATGTCGCTGATGCAGGAGCGTATTGACCAGCAGATCGAACGCGACTATGTCGCCAACAACAAGGAAGAAATCGGCCGTCTGAAGCAGCGTCAGCAAGAAGCGGACAAACACCAGACCGATCTCCAAAATCAGCTTGCTGAATTGCGTAGCCAGGCGCAAGAAGCTGGTCGGAATCGCGAGGCAGAAGTTGTAGGCCGCGTGATCGCGGGGCAAACGACAGGGATTGTCGGCGAAGGCCCGGCCTACAAAGCCGCGAACGAGCGCCTCGCATTCATCAGCGCACAGGAAAAGGAAATCCAGGAAGAACTCTCCCGCATTTCCGAGGATCGCAACCGCATTGCAGCGGACTACAAGAGCCAGGAGATCAAGCCCGTTTACGATTTTCCCAGCCGCTTCGAAGCGCTCGATCGCGCGACGCACTTTCTCACCCCGATGTGGAAAGTGTATTGGGCAATCACCCTGCTCTTAATCACCTTCGATACCATGCCCGTGCTGATGAAGATGTTGTCGCCGGTCACAGACTACGACCAGCTCCTGGCGGTTCAGGTAAGTGAGAACAACCATCGCGTCGGCAAGATCGCCGAATTCAATGTCGGCGCAATCAGCGAGGACTTCTTAAGCCCAAAGCCTTCTACCTTGGAGCTCTTTGAACGAACCTTTGAGTCACCCGATCCGACATTCTGATCGCTTTCCGAGCGGACGGATGGTGAGTCGCACCGTTTATGCAGTCGGCCTGGTGTAGTGCGTCAAACTGATCGTCATTTTATGGATCGCTTGTTTCCCCTGTGATCCTTTGTGCCCCTTGTGGTTAAAAGCCTTTGGCCTTCTCGCCCAACACATCCGGTTTATCTCTGCAGAAATCCGGCAGACCTTGAGTCAGAGACTCCAGGCGTCTCTGATCGGTGGGGGGAAAATTGAAGTGCTAGTGAGAAGCGTACACAAAACCTTATCGTGCGAAAGGTCCGCTTCATTGAGCGGAGGCCATAGTACGGCGGCATTGATCTTTCCAGTTCCTGGCAACTTCCGGCGTTATGCTGCTTTCACTATCTTCGATCGGAGACGTGTGAATTCATCGTCCGAGATGGACCCGGACTGCTTCAGCCGGTCAAGTTTTACTATTTCGTCCGCTGCACTGAAACCGATCACATTTCTGAGCTCTTCGCGTGCATGTTGAGCCCGCACGACCTTCCGTTCCGCCATGCCACGCCCTTGCGCAATCATGTACACCAGGACGCCCAGATATGGGAACAGAATTACGCCGATTACCCAAAGCGCTTTCCCCCAACCGGACACGTCATGGCGCTGGAACAGGTCGCTGAAAACAGATATTGCCAACCAGAACCAGATCACGAACGCAAATACAGTCAGCACATCCATCAGGAAGTTTGCAAAACTGAAGCCTCCGCCGAAGAGCATGTTCGCCTCCCCAATTCTCTTCCCGAACAATACCGGAGTGTTGACGGGTCGCCCACTGGCATACTTGACAGCGAAACGTCGAGAAACAGAGAGGTCTACGCTGCGATTTGTCATCGAGCAACGACGGCATTTTGAGACCGGTGCGATCCTTCTAGCCTCTGCGAATCAACGGATAAATTCAATTAAATGCCCTTTGGCTACGTTGTCTACAAAGACCTGCGTCTGGTTGTCAGCACCGGACTTAATCGTGTGAGTTGGACTGAGATCAAGGCCTGCCAAGATCAAACCAAGACCGATCCCAACTTTAATTCGGAGTTCGACCAGATTGTAGATTTACGGGCGACAACGAGCTTTGAAATGACAAGTGAGCAGGCTAGAGTACTGGCCCGTCGGATGATCTTCTCCTTCTCGTCGAAACGCGCTTTCGTGTCATCCCATCCCACCATCTTCGGCATTGGGCGAATGTGCGTAGCATATACGGAACTCTCCGACAATCCGTCACAAATTCAGGTCTTCTACGATCTCTCGCTTGCCTTGTAGTGGCTCCCCCTGCAAGCACTGCCCTGACCACAATCTTGGGATCCCTCAACTGTCCTACATTTCGCCAACCGAGATCGGTGATATCGCAAATTCCAAAGGAGCAGCGAATGCGCGTTCGCTGCTCCTGGCTTGTAACCACAGGTACTTTGCCAAACTAAGTTATTGCAACGGAGCGGTTGCTGCCGGGCAGGTGCCTACGGCGATACCGCCACCCGTTACGTAGCGCACCACGGCGTCCTCGAAAGAGCAGAAGGAGCGAACGCCGGTCTGGTTCGCAGTAACTGGATTCGCAGTAACGGCATAGCAGTTTGCCGGAGTGGAGGCCGTGCAAGCACCGGCGCCTGTCTGGAATCTATAGCCGCTCTTGGTGGCGGGATTGGCAGCCGACAGAACAGCGTCAATGAAGCAGCCGGTAGTGGACGACGGTGTGCAAGGAGCCGCTCCACCCAGGTTGGTTATGCTGCTCGTGAAACCCTGCGCCGGATACGAGGCGTTGTAGGAGATCTCGGCGGTGTTGATGGTGCGCACCGAGCCTACGGCAGACGCTTCGTTAGCCGACATACGTGCACGGATCAGGTTCGGAATGGCGATAGCTGCGATGATCAGGATGATGGCGACCACAATCAGCAATTCGATAAGTGAGAAACCCTTCTGTTTCCGCATCTCTATTTTTCCCCTCGTAAGTTTTGCTTTCTGAAATTGATCTGGTCACGGATGACGCAGCCAACGTTGATCTTCCGCAGCTGTCGGGCCAAATTCGTAGTTACCTTTGTACAGATCTGACCCCGAGCAAAAGCTTTGTTTTCAGTACGGAAACAAACTTCCGTCCTCATTGTTTAGAGTTTTTGGGCTAATTTTTCGGCTGAATCGCGGCGTCAGACTGACAATTCGTGTCAGTCTTGCAAGCGAGCCGTCCTACCGTGGCCTGGAAGTGCACGATCAGTACGGCCGGCCCGATTCTGTTCTATGCGGGAATCGCTCCCAACGTCTACTCCGCTATGATCTCAAAGGGAAAGGCTCCGTTCCGCAAAGGCATTGGGTCACAAGGCAAATTTGTGATTAAGCCGATAAAAATCGCGGCCTTGACCCAGCTACAATTTTCCGCGTGACCAAAGAACGTTGGGCTCAGATAGGAATCACGATTAACTTTCTTATCGTCGTCAGAACTTTGGGTGAGGTCTTCCGCCTCAGGCACGTACAAGACACGAGCTTCTCGATTGCAGTGGCTGCGCTCTACGTGGGCGGGGCTTTGATCGCGGCTTGCTCGTGTTGGGCGGGCGTGACCTTCTATTTCTTCCGACGCTATGTGCTGTCCTCCTGGATCACCCTAGGGATCGTGCCTGTTCTCCTCGTGTACAAACTTACGGTGATCGGCTGGTAGCGAGGTGCTATCTGGTTTTTCATCAATTGACAAGCACTTCGGAGTGGCAGGGGACCCAATACACAAAGGCGGCAGTGTCATGATGCTTAAGCAGCCCTCATCGTGAGGTATTCCTTCCCCTCCGCCGCTCACTGGCCTTCATCAGTTCGCCCATGTCTCCCACTGGCCGAATCTCGAAAATGCAGCCGTACTGCAGTACCGGATGCTGCGCAATGAGTTGTACGGCATGGTTCATGTCTCGCGCCTCAAGGATGCCAATACCACCGAGTTGCTCCTTGGTTTCCGCATAGGGACCGTCCGTGGTGGCGACTTTGCCATTCTTCCAGTACAGGGTCAAGGCGGTTTCCGGAGGTTGAAGTGCTTCTGCAACGTGGAAATGCCCGTTGGCGCGAAGATAGTCGTCGTATTCGAAGCACGCGTCGAACATCGCGTTTTTCTCGCCCTCGGTCAAGCTGTCGTGCTTGCCTTTGTCGTAGTATCCCAAACAGATGTATTTCACTCTTCCCTTCCTCTTTTCTTCTCTCTTGGGTCGAAGCCAGTAGCACAGCTGTCGCAGGTTTTCGCTCTCATTGTTTCAAGTATCGCAGTGCAACACTTCCTGATTTAAGAGTCTTTGTGTCAACAAGTTTTACTTGCAGTCTCTGCGGCAGGCTAACGCCTTCCAACAGCCGTCTTCCTGCTCCTGCAACGATTGGCTGAACGACAAAGCGATATTCATCCACCAGACCAAGCTCGATAAGTTGTGAAGGAATATCCACGCCGCCGGCCAAAATATTTTTGCCTCTTTCTTGTTTCAGTTTACGAATTTCGTCGTGAAGGTTCCCACGAACAATTCGCGTATTTCTGTCTTCAGCACGATCTAATGATCGTGAAAAGACAATCTTGTTGATGGCGTCAAACGTCCGAGCAAATTCGATCGACGCTTTTGTCTCCGATGGGTTTTTGGCGACTTCAGGCCAATAAGGAACCATCAATTGGTAGGTTTTCCGCCCGTAGACAAATAGGTCAACATCTTGCATGAGCTGCGTATAGTGTTCGAGTATTTCGTCACCAGCAATCATTTTGGTGTGGTCGCAGCAGCCATCCAGGGTAATGTTGATTGCGAAGATTAAGTTCCTCATTTGACTGTCCTGACCCTCTTTTGAACCAGCGCTTGACAGCTTCTTGTCATTCCGAGCAGCGCAGGAGTCTGATTGCCTGGCCTTGCGCGTTCGTTCGTCCATCCTTTCGATCGCTCATCCTCTCGGCCGTTCATCCTATAGTCGTGACGGACGCAAAAATTCGACAGCCGAGGTGAACTATTTATTCAATTCCTCGAGGGCTGGTGCTCAGCCTTTGAAATGCCGAAACCACCACTACTGAGAACGACCGCACCTCGCCGAGCATCGAGTAGATCAATGACACGTGTTCATCTCCTGGGTCGTGTCCATCAACATCGGCAACCCGAAGCGTGGGAAAGTGTCCGGCGGGAACACTACGATTTCCGTGATCAAGCCTTCCTCGATTCGAAGAACCTCCAGCGCCAGGGCGCGCCAGGTGGAATCGCCGGGCCGGCACACGTAAGCTGCGACCGCCGGTTGCAGGTTGGCGTGGGTCACAACGCAGCGCAGGTCACCAAATTGTTCGGAGCCGAACCCGCCTGCGACCCATAACTTGAACATCTCGTCACGGCCGTCAGCCATGCCGAAGTCGGGCGGCATGCGGAAAGTTGCATCCGCACGGATAATCGATTCGAAAGCCCGAAAATCCGCCGATTCGCTCGCCTCGACGTATTTCTTGAGCAGGTCGCGCTCGGCCGCGCTGGCATCCACGTTGGCGGGCCACGCCGGCTTGCGAGAATGCAACCGCTCGCGGAGCCTGGCCCGGGCACGCTGCAATGCGCTGTTTACGGCAGAAACACTGATGTCGAGCAGGTCGGCGGCGTCTTTGGCGGACCAGTCGAGCACGTCACACAGAATCAAGGCGGCCCGCTGCTGCGGCGTGAGGAGCTGGATTACCGTAAGGAAGGCGATTTCGATGGTTTCGCGCATCAGCGTCATCGTCTCCGGCGTCCTCGCCGGCGGGGTGGGTGGTTCGAGCACTGAGTCCGGAATTGGCTGCAGCCAGACGACATCTTCCGGCGTCCCCACCCAGCCATCGTCCGCCGCAGCCTTGGCCGCGAGGACCGCGCGCCGCTCGTCGCGAGCGATGGCATCGAGGCAAGCGTTCGTCGCTACGCGGTAAAGCCAAGGGCGCAGCGGCGCTCCTTCCTTCAGGCTGTCGCGATACCGCCAGGCGCGAAGCAACGTCTCCTGCACCGCGTCTTCGGCGTCCTGCGATGAGCCGAGCATCCGGTAGCAGTGGACCAACAGCTCGCGGCGATAATGCTCGACGGTACTAGCGAACTCGTTCACGGTGTACCTCCGTTTCAGCGACGCCGGTGGATCTGCGTCGATCCTACTTGTAATACCGGAACGGGATCAAAAACTCATCGCGCAGCAGCATTCCGAGTTTTCCCGAAAGTCCTAGCACACTGGTCGTCGCTAGCTCTCCATGGCAGCTTGTATCATCGGAGTGTAAGAGATTGCATCACTCGCTTTTCAAAAACACAGAGTTATTGAGCAGGGACTTCTTGAGTTCCTCCAGGATGACGGAAAATCCGGAAGTTATTTGCTGTAGTCAGTTGTCGTAAACAGATCGCGTTTTGACAATCAGCAACCGAGGGATGTTCACTCGTTGTGGAGTCGACTTGAAGCTACAGCTGTGTGGCGAGGGGACACCGTTTCCCACTGTGACCCGACTTATCATGTTCTTTGAGCATTGCGATCGCAAACCGTTCGGCTCTCGCAACTGCCTCTCTCTCGTCCGAGGCCAGGGCCTTGTGTGCTGCGAGTTTCCGAATGTCCGATAAATGTTGCTCAAGTTCGTTCTTGGCAAGGCAGTCCATTGCAATCCCCTTACAAAAACTCGGTGTCAGATGAACCCTTTCCTTCCAGCCTAAAGCCAACATCCTTGTGGGACAACCCCCCTTACGTGCCACGACCCACTGTGTTTTTGGTGCTAGAACCTTGGCGTCCCTGTCGGCTTCCCTACCGAAGGCTGACCCCATCCTTCGCGCATTTCGAAGGACGGAAATTCCGACCGCAGCGAGGTCATTGATAGTGAGGTCAAGAAGTGCGTCTCCTCTGACTCGACCGGCTGTCCCTTACTGCCCAATCATCCCAATCGCGCTCAGCCACGTCTCCACCAACTCAGGCCATCCTGTAATCGGAAATTTCGTGCGCCGCAAACCAAACGCATGCCCACCCTGCGCGTACAAGTGCATTTCCACCGGAACTCCGGCCTCTTTCAGCGCGGCGTAATACACCAGCGAATTCTTCACCGAATCAACAGGATCATCCTCTGCCTGGAGCAAAAACGTAGGCGGCGTCTGGCTCGTCACAGGAATATATGGATTCAACTGAAAATCCCTCGGGTGTTCTCCAGCATATGTCCGGGATAAAGAGCGACCCCGAAATCAGGTCGACAGCTCTCCTTATCAGCGGCATCCACAGCCGGGTACAAGCGCTTTTTGAAGTGTGTGCTGATTGCCGCCACCAGGTGTCCGCCGGCTGAAAACCCCAGCACGCCGATCTTGTGCGGATCGATTCCCCACTCCGCGGCGTGAAAGCGCACCAGCCCCATCGCTCTTTGTGCGTCCTCGAGAGCCACAGGTGATTTCGGATAGGCCCCCGATCGCGGAAACAATCTGTAACCAGGCACGCGATATTTCAACAGCACGCAAGTAATTCCCTTTGACGTCAGCCAGTCACAGACCTCGGTGCCTTCAAGATCGATGGCGAGAATCCAATAGCCTCCGCCTGGAAATACAACCACCGCAGCGCCAGTATTTTTTCCCGATGGCGAATAAACAGTCATCGTGGGCTTCGACACCTTGCCGATGCTTGCCACTGTCTTTCCGGCAATCAGTGAGCCTCTATCCTTGCCGTCGTTGAAAACCTCCGGCCCAGTGACAGGCTGCGCGTCAGGAACAGTACCGGGCCATATCGGCACCTGCGTGTGTCCGGACGACGGCTGCCAGACCGGAACCTGACCAGTCGCCGTGCCCACTAAGACGACAGAGAGAATGAGAATCCGAAGCTCTATCATCGTCCAAGCATTTTGCGCAATCTCTCTCAAACCTGCACGTGGTCTCTATGTACTGAAGAGGTGCACCCTCGCCGAGAGAAGCAATTGAGCAATCGCCAGGCTGCCCCACCCGTTCGCGGTTTTCGTAGGGAACTCGTATTGTCCGGAAGTCAAAGAGAAACCCACAACCTTATTTGCGAGAATTGTGATATCTGACCTTGCGCGCGAAGCTTAGAAAAGAACATCATGCAAGCAAGAGCGGCCAGCAAAAAAGCTGAAAGATCTGCTCTAACTCTTTGCGGCTCAAGATTTTGCCCCTAACTCATTGAACCCAATAGATTACTTTCAGATTTTTCGCTAACTTAATGATTCCAATAGATCACCAGGGGGGAGGGGGGTACCCGCATCCGTCAAGGATTCCCAAATTGAACCCGAATTGGAGCTTCGCGAAAACGTCCTGCGCTTTCAGCTAACAACAATAAAAAGGAGTCCCCGTTCAAGTGACTTTTGGTGCAAGAATTTCATCCTTCACCCTTCCTTTTCTTGACCTACCTGTCGAACAATAGAATCTCTAAAGATAGTCATTCTTGATGCCCCCTTCTTCACCAAGTTCCGGAGCGGTTTCCCTGCAAAACGCCGTCGATCACTACTTCCAACTGGCGCTCTATCTGCTTGTTCTGACTGGATTCGCCACGCTCGCCAGCACTGGAGGGCTCGATCTACCGTCTCTGTGTCTCGTCGGAGCCGCGCTGACGATACGCGGCTATTTGCTCGCCAGGCACCGTAACTTCGTGATCTCTGACCGCTGGACCACTCCTCTCTCGCTCGCTTATTTCGCTTTCTTCGCTATCGACTATCTCGCATTCTCACGCAGCTTTCTGCCTGCGACTATTCACCTCGCACTGTTCGGCGTAGTCGTGCGCATGTTCTCGGTACGCCGCGACCGCGATCACATCATGCTGGCGATCCTGGCCTTCCTCATGGTGCTAGTCTCCGCCATTTTGACCGTCGACAGCGTTTTCCTGTTCTCATTTGCCGCCTTCATGTTGATGGCAGTCGTGACATTTATCCTGATGGAAATGCGGCGTTCAGGTTCTGCCGCAACAATCCAGGCACGGAATTCCCCCGGTCCCTACCAGCACCGCCGGCTTGCCTTTGCCCTGGCGCGAACTGCGCCCGTGCTCGTGATGATGATCCTGATCGGTGGGTCCGCGCTCTTCTTCGTGATGCCGCGCAGCATCTCCGCCGGATACTTCGGCGAATATTCCTTCGGAAGCAATCTCTCCTCCGGATTCAGCGACCATGTGCAGTTAGGGCAAATCGGACAAATTCAACAATCGAATGCGGTCGTGATGCACGTGCAGATTGAAGGCGATGAATTAGGCCGCTATGACTTGTATTGGCGTGGAGTGTCGCTGGCGGAATTCGATGGCCACACTTGGTCGAATCGCAAGGGCCAACATATTCTTTCCCGTCGTCCGGATACCAGTTTCGATCCGCCGAATAATGACGCACCGGGCCTTGCTAATGACGCCGCGAGCGTTGCACGTGAAAAAATCATCCATTACCGCGTCCTGATGGAACCCATCGGTACCAATGTATTCTTCCTTGCTCCCTGGGCTCGCAGCGTCCGCGGCAACTATCGCGTGCTCTCCGGTGACTCCGGCGGTGCAGTCTATAACTCTGACTCGGATCACACCATCAGCCGCTATGAGGCAACGTCGGATATCGCGAAGCCCTCCGCAGACGAACTGCGTAAGGCAGGACTCAATTACCCTCCGCAGATCTCGGGAACCTATCTGCATTTCTCGCAACTCGATCCGAGAATTCCGCGACTTGCCGCCGACATCACGCGCTCGGCCAAAAACGATTACGACAAGGCCGCAGCCATTGAGAATTATCTGAAAACACGGTTCGGATACACACTGCAATTGCCGCAAACAACCGTGAAGGATCCACTGGCTAATTTTCTGTTCGAGCGCAAGCAGGGACACTGCGAGTACTTCGCATCATCGATGGCGGTCATGCTACGCACGTTAGGCATACCGTCGCGAGTGGTGAACGGCTTCCGCAGCGACGAATTTAACGACATCACGGGAAATTACGTCGTCCGCGCCAAGGACGCGCATAGCTGGGTCGAAGCTTACTTTGCCGGTTATGGATGGCAAACGTTTGATCCCACGCCGGGAGGAAATGGAGCTAGTCCGCAAGGATGGAATCGTCTCGCCCTCTATGTTGACGCGATGGCTTCGTTCTGGCGCGATTGGGTTGTCAGCTACGACACGTCGAATCAGTACGTGTTGGGAAAAGCAGCCATCACCAATTCGCGCAATATGTGGGAAGGCGCTCGCGCGTGGGCGCGAACGCATTACGCATCCATGTTGAAGTGGGCAAGACGTAGCCAAGATCGGGTGGAAAACTCACCACGGCGCTGGACGATCATAGGGATTGCAATCGTCGTGGCCTTGGTCCTGCTAGCTAATCTCGGTCGCCTTGCTCGCACCCTGCATGAACGCTGGCTGAAAGCTTATCCCGAGCGCTCTCCTGAACAGGCCGCGTCGATGTGGTACGAGCGCATGACACGGATCTTGGCGAAACACGGAATGCGCAAGCCACAGGCTGAAACGGCGCAGGAATTCTTGAAGAAGATTGACGACGATCGCTTACGCGAGCCGATTGCACGTTTTACCCAGGTCTACGAGTCTGCACGGTTCGGCAATTCCGCGGAAGACGCCCAACGGCTTCCTCAGTTGTACGAAGAGGTAGAGCTGGCTACGCGATTCGAGTAGTTCCAGGATAAAGCCGCGCTGGTTCAATCGTCGACTGCACGCCAAGCTGCTTCAGGTAAGAATCCACGCCGGCTGCTGCCTTGCGGCCCTCGGAAATCGCCCAAACCACCAGCGACTGGCCACGACGCATGTCTCCGGCAGCGAAGACTCCCGGGACTGACGTCATGTAGATCTCGTCGGTGGCAACGTTTCCACGATTGTCCAGCTGAACGCCAAGTTGTTCGATCATCCCGTTACGTACCGGGCCGAGGAAGCCCATCGCAATCAGTACGAGATCCGCATCGATAGTGAATTCTGATCCAGCGACCGGTTCGAACCTTGGTGGAGGACCGACTCTCACGGCATGAAGTTGCTTCACATTCCCGCTCGCATCGCCGGTGAAGCTGGTCGTTGCAATGCTCCAGTCACGAATGCCGCCTTCTTCGTGCGCGCCTTCAGTCCGCAGTTGCATCGGCCACAATGGCCATGGCGTTTGCGGAGCACGCTCGTCCGGAGGCTTCGGCATGATTTCAAACTGGTGAACTGAGGTCGGCTTTTGTCGATGACACGTGCCCAGGCAGTCTGCGCCAGTGTCTCCACCACCGATGATGACAACGCGCTTGCCGGTCGCAAGAATATCGAGAGCGGGGTCGAGAACATCGCCATGGCAGCGCTTGTTCTGTTGAGGCAGGAATTCCATCGCGAAGTGGATTCCCTTCAGTTCCCTGCCCGGAACTTTGAGATCGCGCGGATGCTCAGCACCGCCCGCCAGAACGATGGCGTCGAAGTCGCGTCGCAGGTCTTCGACCAGCACGTTTCTTCCAACCTCGGCATTCGTTACGAACTTCACACCCTCGGCAGACATCTGATCGAGACGACGGTCGATGATGTGCTTCTCGAGTTTAAATTCGGGAATTCCGTAGCGAAGCAGTCCGCCAATTCGATCAGCCTTTTCGTAGACCGTAACCTGGTGTCCGGCACGACAGAGTTGCTGTGCGGCAGCCAACCCAGCAGGACCGGAGCCGACAATCGCAACCGATTTTCCGCTCCTATATTTCGAAGGAGCCGGACGGATCCAGCCCTCGAGAAATCCTCTCTCGACGATATTCTTCTCATTCTGCTTAATCGTGACCGGTGGCTGAGTGATACCCAACACGCACGAAGCCTCGCACGGTGCAGGACAAATGCGTCCGGTAAACTCCGGGAAATTGTTGGTGGCGTGCAACTGACGCACGGCTTCTTTCCAATTCCCGCGATAAACGTGGTCGTTCCAATCCGGAATGAGATTGTTGACGGGACAACCGGTCTGACAGAAAGGCACACCGCAATCCATGCAGCGCGCGCCCTGTTTGCGGAGCTGGTCTTCCGGAAAGTCCTGATAGATTTCGAACCAGTCGTTCACGCGCTCGATAACCGGCCTGCGCGGAGCCTGTTCGCGGTTGTAATCCATGAAGCCCGTCGTCTTACCCATGTTGCACCTGCACTGCACTAGCGAATGAGGGAATGGGCTCGCCAGGAATATACGCGCGCTCACTTCGTGCAACGCCGAGCACTCGCTTGAATTCGTGCGGGAAAACTTTAATGAAGCGCGAAACAGCATCCTGCCAGTTGTCGAGAATCCACTTCGCGCGTGGACTTTGGGTAAGTGACAAGTGCCGCGAGATTAAGTCGCGAGCGATTCGCAGGTCCTCGGGTTCAATCAGCGGCTCAAGGTCGACAGACTCCAGATTGCAGCGTTTCTCGGCAAAGTCTCCGCGCTCGTCGAACACATAAGCGATGCCACCACTCATGCCAGCAGCGAAATTTCTGCCACACGAGCCAAGGACCAGCACCAAGCCGTTCGTCATGTATTCGCATCCGTGATCGCCAACACCTTCGACGACGGCAGTCGATCCCGAGTTGCGAACTGCGAAACGCTCGCCTGCGACGCCGTTAAAGAACGCTTCGCCGCTGGTCGCTCCGTACAGTGCAACATTGCCGATGATGATGTTTTCTTCGGGAGCGAACGTGGAAGTCTTGGGCGGATAAACGATGATGCGGCCGCCCGACAGGCCTTTGCCCACATAGTCGTTGGCTTCGCCTTCGAGCGTGATCGTGATTCCTTTGGAAAGAAATGCGCCAAGGCTTTGGCCCGCCGATCCCTCTAAATGGATCTTGAGGGTATCATCCGGCAGCCCCGCTGAGCCGTACCGCCGAGCGACATCGCCGCTCAACATAGTGCCGACAGAGCGATGCACGTTGCGCACGGGAAGCCTGATTTCGAGCGGACTCAGCGTGAGCAGAGCATCCAGCGAATGCTCGACCAATTGATGGTCCAGCGCTTGGTGCAGTCCGTGATCTTGTGACTGAATGCATCTGCGAGCAACGCGCGACGGTATCGGAGGGTTGTAAAGGATCGCAGAGAAGTCTAGCCCTTGAGCTTTCCAGTGGTTCACTGCCGGTTCGACATCGAGCATATCAACACGACCAACCATCTCATCCAGCTTGCGGAAACCAAGCTCCGCCATGTGTTGGCGGACTTGTTCGGCGATGAAGAAGAAGAAATTGATCACGTGCTCAGGCTGTCCCTGGAATTGTTTGCGCAGAACCGGATCCTGAGTCGCAATGCCGACCGAGCAAGTGTTGAGATGGCACTTGCGCATCATCACGCAGCCCATCGCGATGAGTGGGGTCGTGGCAAAACCGAACTCTTCGGCGCCAAGCAAAGCCGCGATCACTACATCACGTCCGGTCTGCAACTTTCCATCGGTCTGCACACGGATGCGGCTGCGGAGATCGTTTAACAGGAGCACCTGCTGCGTTTCGGCGAGCCCAAGTTCCCAAGGAATACCCGCATGCTTAATCGAACTGAGTGGAGACGCTCCCGTTCCGCCCGAGTCGCCACTGATTAGTACGACATCCGCATGAGCCTTCGCCACGCCTGCAGCAACTGTTCCTACGCCGACTTCGGCGACCAGTTTCACCGCGATCCGCGCCTGCGGGTTCACGTTCTTCAGGTCGTAGATAAGCTGCGCCAGGTCTTCGATCGAATAAATATCGTGATGCGGCGGCGGAGAAATTAATCCCACACCCGGAATCGAGTGGCGCAGCCGTGCGATGACCTCGTCAACCTTGTGTCCAGGCAACTGCCCGCCCTCACCTGGCTTTGCGCCTTGAGCCATCTTGATCTGCAGTTCATCGGCGTTCACCAGGTAGTTCGCCGTCACTCCAAAACGCGCTGACGCAACTTGCTTCACCGCGCTGCGCCGCAGATCACCATTCGCATCAGGCTTGAAGCGCTCTTCATCTTCCCCGCCCTCGCCGGTATTCGACTTTCCGCCGATGCGATTCATGGCGATGGCGAGAGTCTCGTGCGCTTCTTTGCTGATCGAACCGAATGACATCGCACCGGTCGTGAACCGCTTGACGATTTCTTTCGCGGTTTCAACTTCTTCCAGCGGCACTGGCGAGTCGCTCTTCTTCAGCTTCATCAAGCCACGCAAAGTGCATAGATTCGCGCTCCGCTTGTCGATGAGGTCTGTGTATTCTTGGAAGGTCTTGTAACTCTCTTGCCGGACCGCTTGCTGCAGCTTGCTGATCGTCTGCGGATTCAGCAGATGATATTCGCCGTTCACGCGCTGATGGTAAGTGCCTCCGACGGAAAGCTCGGTCTCAAAATCACTGAGCGGGCGGAACGCATATTCATGTTTGATTTGCGCTTCAGCAGCGAGTACGGAAAGACCAACTCCTTCCAGGCGCGAGGTTGTTCCCGAGAAATAGGAATCCACTAGTTCTTTATTCAGGCCGATTGCCTCAAAGACTTGGGCTCCCTGATAGCTCTGCAACGTAGATATTCCCATCTTCGAAAAGGTCTTCAGCAAGCCTTTCTTGATGGCCTTGAGGAAATGCTTAATGGCGATCTCTGGCGTGATGCCATCGCCCAGTTCTCCACGCCAGGCGAGATTTTCGACGCTCTCGAGGGCCAGGTACGGATTGATAGCGCTCGCACCATATCCGCTGAGTAGAGCGAAGTGCATGACTTCGCGCGGTTCTCCAGACTCGGTGATGAGAGCGATCTGGGTACGGGTCTCCTCACGCACGAGCAGATTGTGCACCGCGGCTAGCGCCAGAAGGCATGGGATGGGGGCGTAATCTTTATCGACGCCGCGATCCGAGAGAATCAGCAGCGAGTATCCTGCTTTTACCGCCAGCGAGGCACGTTGGCACAGTTCATCGAGAGCGCGCTTGAGGCCCGCTTCACCTTCGCTCGCGCGAAACAGCGTGGACAGAGTGGTCGCAAGTAGGTCACGATTCGAAACGCGGCGCAACTTCTCGAGATCGCGATTGGTAAGCAGCGGATGCGCCAGCTTCAACATGTGGCAGTTTTCCGGCGCCTCTTCAAGGATGTTGCGCTCGCTGCCGATGTAGCTGATCAGCGACATCACCATTTCTTCGCGGATAGGGTCGATCGGCGGATTGGTGACCTGTGCAAAGAGCTGCTTGAAGTAGTTGAAGAGCGATTGCGGTTTGTCGGACAAACAGGCAAGCGGCGTGTCGGTCCCCATGGATCCGACCGGCTCCTCGCCCTTGGTCGCCATCGGGGAAAGAATCATCCGCAGGTCCTCATCGCTATAGCCGAAAGCACGCTGCCGACGAAGAAGAGCCTCGGCGTCGGGATGGTGCATGCGAGTTGGCTCGGGGAGTTGATCGATGGTGATCTGGTTTTCCGCCACCCACTCGGCGTACGGATGCTGCGAGGCTAGCTTGTCTTTGATCTCCTTGTCGGAAACGATGCGACCCTCGACCGTATCCACGAGGAACATCTTCCCGGGCTGCAGACGTCCTTTGCGCTTCACCTGCTCAGCCGGAACATCGAGCACTCCGGCTTCGGAGGCCATGACTACCAGTCCGTCGTGAGTTACGACGTAACGTCCGGGGCGAAGGCCGTTCCGGTCGAGCGTTGCGCCGATCACGCGTCCGTCGGTGAATGCAATCGCAGCAGGACCGTCCCACGGTTCCATGACGCACGCGTGATATTCGTAGAAGGCCCGCTTCTCCGGCTTCATGTGCGGATTGCCCGCCCAGGCTTCTGGAATGAGCATGGCCATCACGTGCGGCAGGGTGCGTCCGGCCTGATAGAGCAACTCCACAGCATTGTCGAAATTGGCTGAATCACTGCCGTTCGGCGCAATGATCGGATACAGCTTTTTCAGGTCGTGGCCGAACAATGGCGAACCCAATAGAGATTGGCGGGCGTGCATCCAGTTCACGTTGCCGCGGAGTGTGTTGATCTCTCCGTTGTGCGCGATGTAGCGGTATGGATGCGCACGCTCCCAACTCGGAAAGGTATTGGTTGAGAACCGCTGGTGGACCAGGCAGAGTGCGCTCTCTGCGTCAGGGTCGGCGAGTTCGCGGTAGAAGTTCGCGATTTGATTCGCGAGGAGCAGGCCTTTGTAGACGATCGTCCGACAGGAGAATGAGGGGATGTAGAACATCTCCGCGTTTTCTACGTCCGATTCGCGAACTTCGTTTTCCGCCCGCTTGCGCACTACGTACAGCTTGCGCTCGAAGGTATCTTCGTCCATGCCCGCCGGACAGCGCACAAATACCTGCTGGATATACGGCTGTGAGGCGCGAGCAATGCGGCCGATGGCGGAAGCGTAGACCGGCGTATCGCGCCAGCCGAGCAAAGTCAGGCCTTCTTCTTTAATGATTCGTTCCAGAATTCCCTCGGATTGCAGGCGAGGGTGCTTTTCGACTGGCAGAAAGGTCATCCCGACAGCGTATGCACCGGGCTGCGGCAGGGTGAATCCGAGCTTTTCGCACTCACCCGCGAAGAACTTATGTGGAATCTGGATGAGAACGCCAGCGCCATCGCCGGTTTCCGGATCGCAGCCGCACGCGCCACGATGCGCCAGATTCAAAAGGACCTGGATTCCCTTCGCGATGATGTCATGGCTCTTTTCGCCATTGATGCTGGCGACGAACCCGATGCCGCAGGCGTCATGCTCATGCGCAGGGTTGTAAAGTCCTTGCGCAGCAGGCAGACCATTCGGCGGGTTGAGAGGCGTCATCGCGGACTCCATCAAAAAAATCGCAGGTTGTGAATTTTTGAGTGGACCGATTTCGACTGCAACGCGATCGGGACACTAATCCTGTCCGGCGGAACAGGCCAACCTTAAGTTAATACCGCCTCGGGGAGTGCAAAGTACAATAAAGAATTTTGATGCCTTCCATGCAAAAATCAGAGGGCGCTTCGTAGCTTTGCGAGTGCGGGTTATTCATCGAGATTTCTAAGGATTTCGCTATAATCTCGCTCATCCCATGGACTTCGATCAACTCATCACGTTTCTGGAAGTGGCCCGCCAAGGTAGTTTCTCCCGCGCTGGCGAGAAGGTTTTTCGCTCGCAATCTGCGGTCAGCGCGCAGATACGTCAACTCGAACAGGAATATGGAGACCGCTTGCTGGACCGTTCGGGCAAGACCGTCAAATTGACGCCGGCGGGCCAAATCTTCTACGAATACGCCGAACGGATGAAGAACCTTCGCGAAGAGTCTCTGACCGCGGTGGCCGACCATAAGGGGACTCCGCGAGGAACGCTGCGGGTCGGAGCCAACGAGGCTACGTGTTTGTACGTTCTGCCAGAGGTTTTTGCTGAGTATTGCCGCCGTTATCCGCCGGTACAGATCAGCATCTACCGAAATTTCAGCTATAAGATCGTCGAAAAGCTGGAAAATGGCGCGGTGGAAGTTGGTATTCTGACCTTGCCCATCCAGTCTCCCAGCCTGAAAATACAGCCGATTTTCCGCGATAAGCTGATGCTGATGGTAAGCCCGAAAAATCCGCTTGCCAAGTTCAAAGTCGTGCCGGTCAGTGAGATCGCGAAGCACCCACTGCTATTCCCCAAGACCGGACATACGCGGCGACTGCTGGATAAGCTCTTTCGCCCATATAGCTCGGAATTGCAGGTCCGCATGGAGCTGCCGAGCATTGGGATGATCAAGAGCTTTGTGGCCGCGGACCTGGGTGTATCGCTGATCAGCGCGTCGTTCGCGCTCGATGAGATGGAAGCGGGCAGGGTCAAGCTCATCGATCTAGAGGACGCTAATCTATATCGGGAGCTTGGCCTGGCGTACCGGCGAGACCGCACGCTGTCGGTGGCATCGACCGCGTTTGTGGGACTTCTGCGGCAGTTTGCGACGCAGATGAAGAAGGCTGACGCCTGACTTAACCTGAAAATTTGATGCTATCCATCATAATTTTGAATTTTGAGGTACCTGGATCCCACAGTATCCTTTAGCTGGATTCTTTCATGATTCCCTCCATCCAGAAGGCGAAGCGAATTACATCGACAGGCACAGGCATGTCGACACGAATT
>Ga0126370_10000280_pt1 | contig 19955 bp, 16 predicted proteins | sample PanSoiMetaPlot_3_FD_92586 | JGI IMG/M metagenome (GOLD analysis project Ga0126370, IMG submission 92586) | Tropical forest soil microbial communities from Panama - MetaG Plot_3 | ecosystem: Environmental > Terrestrial > Soil > Tropical forest > Bulk soil | place: Panama | collected 2016-02-17 | reverse complement strand
CTCGCCGGTTTGGCTACACCGCTGGTGCTATCGGTTCACACCGTAGTCAGCTTTGATTTTGCCGTCGCCATTCTCCCCGGCTGGCATACCACCATCTTCCCGCCCTACTTCGTGGCCGGGGCCATCTATTCCGGATTTGCCATGGTCCTGATGCTGGCTATCCCCATTCGCAAGCTTTACGGCCTGGAAGATTTCATCACCCTACGCCATCTCGATAACTCGGCAAAGGTCATGCTGGCGACCGGCATGATCGTTGCCTACGGATATGCAATCGAAGCATTCATGGGCTGGTACAGCGGAAATCACTTCGACGCGTTTCTGCTGTGGAACCGTCTGCATGGACCATACCGCTTCATTTACTACGCCCTGCTGTTCTCGAACATCGGTTTTCCTCAGCTGCTTTGGTGGCGAAGCTGGAGGGTAAGACCGGTGCGCTTGTTCCTGATTTCCACCGTGATCCTGACTGGAATGTGGCTGGAACGCTTCGTTATCGTCGTTATCAGCCTCCACCGCGATTTCCTGACGTCCTCCTGGGGAATGTACTACCCCACCAAGTGGGACTGGATGACCTACGTTGGCACTATCGGCTTTTTCCTTTTTGCCTTCTTCCTGTTTGTCCGCATCCTGCCCATGATCTCCATCTTTGAAATGCGTACCTTGTTGCCGGAAGCGGAGGTCAAAGAAGCAGAATGAAGCGCACGCGGATTTACGGGCTGATGGCCGAGTTCGAAACGCCTACGGACATCGTGAATGCCGCCAAACGCACGCACCAAGCCGGCTATCGCAAGATCGACGCTTATTCTCCCTTCCCCATCGAGGAATTAGCCGAGGCGATCGGCTTTCATCGTGACGGTGTGGCGCTGATCACCCTGATCGGCGGTTTGCTGGGGATGTTCGGGGGATACTTCATGCAATACTGGATCCATGCCATCAACTATCCGACCAACGTAGGCGGCCGGCCGTTTAATTCGTGGCCGGCCTTCATCGTGGTCACGTTTGAATTGACGATCTTATGTGCCGGCCTGGCAGCCGTGTTTGGCATGTTGGCGTTGAACGGCCTGCCCATGCCGTACCACCCCGCATTCAACGTTCCACGATTCGCCTTCGCCACCAAGGACCGGTTCTTCCTGATAATTTTTTCGTCCGACCGAAAGTATGACCGGGCCGAGACTTGGCGCTTTCTCGAAAGCCTCGGACCGCGAACCGTTTCGGAGGTCCCGAGCTAATTATGCTGAGCCTCCGCAAGCTGTTCCCGCCGGGGATTGTCACCGTGCTGCTGCTGGCTGGATGCCGGCAGGACATGCCCAACCAGCCTCATCTCAAGCCGCTGGCCGAAAGCGATTTCTACGCGGATCTGCGTTCCGCGCGACCTCCGGTCGAGGGCACCGTGGCTCGCGGTAATCTCGAGGCGGATTCTTATTTCTATAGCGGCATGCTGCCCGGTACCAATACTCCGGGCGACTACATGCCTTTTGCCATAACCAATCAGGTCTTAGCTCGCGGCCGACAGCGCTTCGATATCTATTGTGCGCCATGTCATTCAAGGCTTGGCGATGGAAACGGAATCGTTCCCTCCCGTGGTTTCGCGCGCAAGCCGCCCTCCTACCACATCGAGCGTTTGCGCAAGGCCCCGCTAGGCTATTTCTTCGATGTCATGACGCGAGGCTTCGGCATGATGCAGGACTATGCCGCGCAAATCTCGCCCGAGGATCGCTGGGCGATCGTCGCCTACATACGCGCTCTGCAGTTGAGCCAGAATGCCTCTTCGGCCGAAATTCCGCCCGGCCAGCAGGTACCATCCCGGCCACCCGAGTTTCGCGGTGAACCGCCGAACGGGGGAGTTCTTCCGGAAGTCGAGCCGCCGAGTAACTCGGCGCAGGAGCCCAAGTGAGCAGCATTATGTATATGAATCAAGCCGATCTGCTGGCCCCACCGTTTGCGCGCAGAATTCAGATGCGCTCTTTGGTGATCGGGCTGGTGTTCACGCTGCTCACGGTCATAGCCGCCTGGACCGCTCCGCACCGACAGTTTTGGCATGCCTATCTGCTCGGCTTCATGGGCTGGTTGGGCCTGAGCCTGGGAAGCATGGCTTTCTTGATGCTGTGGTATTTGACGGGCGGACGCTGGGGCATTACGGCGCGGCGAATCGTCGAAGCCGCGATGCGGACTTTGCCATTGATGGCCGTTCTGTTCATCCCGCTCGCGGTTGGCGCGCGCTGGCTCTACGATTGGGCCGATCCCAACAAGCTTGCGCACGGTCGCGAACTCCACGAGGTCAAGCTGGTATACCTGAATCTCACCGCATACCGGCTTCGCGGCATTCTCTACTTCGTCCTCTGGCTGGGCCTGGGTTATCTGCTCAGCAAATGGTCAGGCGAGCAGGACCATCCTCCCGTGCGCAATCTCAGCCGACGCTTTTCACGGTTGAGCTCCGCCGGCGTGATCATCTACGCCTTCACCCTGACCTTTGCCGCGATCGACTGGGTCATGTCGCTCGATGCGAGCTGGATCTCCACGGTATACGGCCTAATCTTTCTTACCGGACAGGTCCTGATCGCCATTTGCTTCCTGGTGGTGGTCGAGACCATGCTCGCCAACTACCAGCTGTTCTCCGAAGTCCTGACGGCAAATAACCTGGCAGACCATGGCAACCTGATGCTCACGTTTGTCATGTTGTGGGCTTACATGTCCTTTTCTCAGTTGCTGATCATTTGGTCGGGGAACCTTCCGGAAGAGATCCGTTGGTATTTACCGCGCTGGCACAACGACTGGCAATTCGTAGGGTTGTCTCTGGCGGGTTTGCATTTCGCACTGCCCTTCGCTTTGCTGCTTTCCGCGCCGCGGAAGCGCAACGCCCATCGCTTGGTGAAAGTGGCGGTTTGGTTATTTCTCATGCGTTGGGTGGATTTGTTCTGGTTCATCGAGCCTAGCGAGCACTCCCATTTCTTCGTCGACTGGCTTGACATTGTCATTCCGGTAGCGATGGGAGGATTCTGGCTGGCTTACTTCTTCTACAACTTGAGATCGCGTCCGCTGTTGGTCTTATATGACCCGCGCACACAGTCAGCGCTGGAGCCGGCACATGAGTGAAGAACTGGAAAATCCGGAAGTGGCCTACGAACACTCCGACCTGAGTGCCCCCGCCATTCTCGGGTTTTTGGTGGGTCTGGCCGTTGTCGGTGTGCTGATGCATATCATTTTGCTGGGCATGTTCCACTACTTGGATCGGTACACGGAAACGCACCAGGCGGCAACCAACCCGCTAGCTCCCGCCCCCGCAGCCGAGTCGCTGCGCAATCCGGGGCCGCAAGTAGCCAACCGGTTCCCGCTGCCCAGGCTGGAGACCAATGAGCTTGAGCAATTAAACGATCAGCGCCTCGAGGAAGAGAACATTCTTACGACGTATGGCTGGGTGGATCAGAAGGCCGGCGTGGCCCACATTCCGATTGACCGGGCCATCGAGTTGCTGGTCGAGCGCGGCTTGCCTGTGGCGCCCCCTAATTTGGCGCAGACGAGCACCGCGCCAACCGTAAACCATCCCGCCGGGCAAGTCCGGCGGGAGGGTAGGAGTCGGCAGGCAATCAGAAGCCGATAAACCGACTTCAGTAGCGGCTCGGGAAAAAATGAGTTTTCGAAGCGACAGAAGGACGAAGTGAGTAATCGACTACAAATCGCGTTATGGATCCTGGGCACGGCCGCTTCCTTATGGGCGCAAGGCATGGGTCCCAGCATCGAATCGCCACCCGCGAATGTGCGCCCGCCCGGTCTGAAACATGTCGGCATCGAGCAACACCTGGATGAACAAATTCCGACGGACCTCCCATTCCGCGATGAGACGGGAAAGTCGGTTCGCTTGGGCGATTACTTCGGCAAGCATCCGATCATCCTAAACCTCGTTTATTACAAATGCCCGATGCTGTGCAGCGAGGTCCTGAGCGGCCTGACCAGCGCTTTGAAGGCGATGAAATTTAATGTCGGCCAAGATTTCGACGTGCTCACGGTCAGCTTCGATCCGCGCGAAACGCCACAAGATGCGAGCGGAGCGAAAGCCACGTGGTTGAAACGCTACGGTCGTCCAGGCGCGGAGAAGGGCTGGCATTTCTTAACCGGCCCCCAGGCATCGATCGATGCGCTTACCAAAGCCGCCGGATTCAGTTACGACTACAGTGAAAAAAGCGGCCAGTTCGCGCATGCGACCGCCATTATCCTGCTTACCCCGGACGGGAAAATCGCACAGTATTACTACGGCGTGGAATTCTCGCCCAAGGATCTGCGGCTGGCCATGGTCGAGGCTTCGCACAACAAAATCGGCAGTCTCACGGATCAGATCCTGCTCTACTGTTATCACTACGACCCTAACGCCGGACGCTACAGTTTGCTGATCCTCAGAGTACTGCGCCTCGCAGCAGTCGCCACCATGGTGTTGCTGGGAGGGTTTCTGTTCGTGATGTTTCGCCGCGACGCCCTGCAAGGGAAATCGCAATTGGGACGGATTCCGTAACCTATGCTCTCGAATACTTTTCCACTGTGGCCAACGCGGGCCTCGACCATCTCGGGGCAGGTGGATGCGCTCTTCATATTCCTGCTGATGCTCTGCGGGCTGATGTGCATGGCCATCTTCGTTGCCATCGTAGTGTTTGCCATTCGCTACCGGAAACGGCCCGGACATCAAGCCACGCAGATCGAGGGCTCCAATGCGGTCGAATTTACCTGGACATTCATTCCGGCGGGCATCTTTCTATTCATTTTTGTGTGGGGCGCTTACATCTACTTTCTGGAACGGACTCCTCCCAGGGATTCGATGGATGTTTACACCGTCGCCAAGCAGTGGATGTGGAAGTTCCAGCATACCGAGGGCCAGCGCGAGATAAACGAGCTGCATATTCCGATTGGCCGTGATGTGCGCATGATCATGACCTCGCAGGACGTGATCCACAGCTTTTACGTTCCTGCTTTTCGAATCAAGCAGGACGTCTTGCCGGGCCGTTACACTATCGCTTGGTTTCGCGCCAGCAAAGCGGGAACCTACCACCTGTTCTGCGCCGAGTATTGCGGGACCAATCACTCGGGAATGATCGGCGACGTGGTCGTGATGGAACCGGCGCAATTCCAGAGTTGGCTCAACGGCGGCGGCCCCATGGGCTCTTTGACGCAGACGGGTGAGGGACTGTTTCAATCGCTCGGCTGCTCGACCTGCCATCGCCTGGATACCCAAGGTCGTGGTCCCAATCTGATAGGCGTCTTCGGTAAACCGGTTCTTCTCGAAGACGGTAGAACCATCACGGCGGATGAGAACTACGTTCGCGAGTCGATTCTCAGCCCGGCAGCCAAGGTCGTGTCCGGATTCAAGCCGATCATGCCCACCTTCCAGGGGATCGTAAGCGAAGAAGAACTGAATGCGCTGGTGGCTTACGTAAAGTCGTTAACCGCCCAGCCCTCGGGCGCGGCGCAGAACCCAACTTTCCAAGGCCCCGCCGCCTCCAAAGCGGACACGACGCGGCAAAGGTGAATGAAGTATGGCAAGCACTCTAGTAGCGGCGCCAGAACGCGAGAATTACTTAAATAACGAGTACGGCATCTCCTCGTGGCTGTTTACCACGGACCACAAGCGCATCGCCCTGCTGTATCTGGTTACCATCACGTTTTTCTTCTTCATTGGCGGTTTCTTTGCCCTGCTGATTCGATTGGAATTGTTGACTCCGGAAGGCGACCTGGTGCTGGCGGATACCTACAACAAGCTATTCACCATGCATGGCCAGGTCATGATTTTCTTTTTCCTGATTCCGGCAGTCCCGGCGGTGCTCGGGAATTTTCTTATCCCGATTATGATTGGGGCCAAAGACCTGGCCTTCCCGCGGATCAACCTGCTGAGCTGGTACCTGCTGGTCATCGGCGGATGCTTCATGACCTATACCATCCTGTCGGGTGGCGTGGACACGGGTTGGACTTTCTATACTCCGCTGAGCACACATTTCCTCGATACCCACGTGATTGCTGCGGCGCTGGCAATTTTCATAGCCGGCTTTTCTTCTATCCTGACCGGCCTAAATTTCATCGTGACGATCCATCGCATGCGCGCTCCCGGAATGACCTGGTCGCGTCTGCCATTGTTCGTATGGGCGAACTATGCAACCGCAATCATCCAGGTATTGGGCACACCGGTGCTGGCGATCTCGCTGATGCTGGTCGCCTTGGAGCGTATCTTCCATCTGGGCATCTTCGACCCGCGGCTCGGCGGCGACCCGCTCCTGTTCCAGCACCTGTTCTGGTTCTATTCCCACCCTGCGGTCTACATCATGATTCTCCCAGGCATGGGTGTGATCAGCGAGATCGTGACTTGCTTCTCGCACAAGCGAATCTTCGGCTACCAGTTTATGGCCCTGGCATTGATTGCCATCGCCGTTTTAGGATTCCTGGTCTGGGCGCACCACATGTTTGTGGCCGGCATTTCCCTCTACGCGGCGATGGTGTTCTCCCTGCTGAGTTACTTTGTGGCCGTGCCCTCGGCAATTAAGGTATTTAACTGGACGGCCACCATGTTTAAGGGCTCTATCACCTATTCCACCCCCATGTTGTACGCCTTCGGTTTCATCGGGCTGTTCACCATGGGTGGAATGACAGGATTGTTTGTCGCCGCTTTGGGCATAGATGTTCACGTGACCGATACCTACTTCGTTGTCGCTCATTTCCACTACATCATGGTAGGCGGGATGGTAATGGCATATATGGGCGGGCTGCATTTCTGGTGGCCAAAATTATCCGGACGGATGTATCCAGAAAATTGGGGCCGCCTGGCGGCATTGATCATTTTCATCGGCTTCAATCTGACCTTCTTCCCCCAATTTGTTCTGGGCTGGCTGGGTATGCCCCGTCGCTACTGGCAATACTCGCCCGAATTCCAGGTTCTGAATGTGCTCTCGACCGCAGGGGCGACGATCCTGGCGGTGGGATATCTACTGCCCATGGTGTATTTCCTCTGGTCGATGCGGTACGGAAAACCCGCGTCCGATAACCCCTGGGGCGCTGCCGGCCTGGAATGGATGATCAGCTCGCCACCCACCACCTTTAATTTCGACCAGACTCCAACCGTGACCTGGGAAGCCTATAACTACGACGAACTCCAGGAGGCTCCCGTTGAGCGATAGCACTCCGGCCGTCGTCGAGCACAACCCGGATCTGCGCCACCACTTCGCCAACATGGAGCAGCAGACCGAAACTGCCGTTATGGGCATGTGGGTCTTCCTCATCACGGAAATCATGTTTTTTGGTGGCATGTTTGCCGGCTACGTGATCTACCGCCACTTGTATTACTCAGCCTGGCTGGAAGGCAGCCAGCGCATGGATTTCTGGTGGGGAACAATCAACACCGTCGTCCTGCTGTGCAGCAGCTTAACGATGGCATTGGCGGTGCGTGCCACTCAATTGGGACATCGCAAGTCCACCGTTACGCTTCTAATTATTACCATCCTGTTCGGCCTGGCTTTCCTCGGAATCAAAGGAATCGAGTACTGGGGACACATCGTCACGGAACACCAGTTTCCGGGACCGGGTTTCCGCTTCGCGGGACCGAATACCTCGCAAGTCGAAATATTCTTCTCCTTCTATTTCGCGATGACCGGCTTCCACGCTTTGCACATGATCATAGGTGTGGCACTGGTTTCGTTCATTGCCTATTACGCTTGGAAGGGCCGCTACGGGGCGCATTACTACACCCCGGTCGAAAACACGGGACTGTATTGGCACTTTGTGGATATCGTGTGGATCTACCTTTACCCTTTGTTCTACCTGATCAGCCACGTACATAGAAAATAGGACAGAAGCATGTCAGCACACATTGCCAGCAAAAAGCTTTACATCACGGTCTGGGCGAGTCTAATCGTTCTCACCGTGCTCACGGCAGCCGTTTCCTACCTCGAACTCGGACCCTTCAATATCGTGCTGGCTCTCGTCATCGCCACCTCGAAGATGCTTCTGGTAGCACTCTTCTTCATGGGAATCAAGTACATCAGCGATAAGATGACGATCGCGGTAATTGTCGCCGGCCTCTTCTGGCTCTTTATCTTGCTCGCGCTCAGCATGACCGACTACGCCAGCCGAGGCTGGGTGTAACCACCGACCTATCACCGATAAAATTGTCATCCTGTCTCAAGCAACAAAGAGCAACGACCATGGTGTTAATTAAGGGTTGAAGCAAGACTGGCACGCAGTTTTGCCATAGCGCCATCTCGCTCGCGTTGAAGATTCTTACCTTAGGACTAAGACCAAGAAGCGCGTTTTCTGAATCACCTGTGACCGGCCCCGCGCTCCACGAACCTAGATTCGGTCTTAATTAACTTTATTGGCGAACATGATTGTTCAATTGTTCGTGCCAACTCCCGGACTCTTTCCCGTTTCCTGGACACTACCTTTCTTGTTCTCCCGCTCCACGCCGGAACACAACTCTGCTGACAAGCATCATGTGCTTGCGCCGCGCACTCATTTCCTGGAAGATGTCAGGCGGGGACTCCATGCCTGACGGTTCGATGCCCGTGCTCCAACCTTCGTCGCCTACCGGCTCGCGCACGAAATCGAATATCGATAGTGAGGCTCTGGCTTCCGCTTTGCGCCGCCATATTCGAGGTGACGTCCGCTTTGACAACGGCAGCCGCGCGCTATACGCCACCGATGGCTCGAATTATAGGCAGGTACCAATCGGTGTAGTGCTGCCCCGTGATGTCGAGGACGTGATTGCAACCGTGGCTCTCGCCCGAGAGTTCGGCGCGCCCATTCTTTGCCGCGGCGGCGGAACCTCGCTCGCGGGTCAGTGCTCGAACGTCGCCGTTGTGATGGACATGTCGAAGTACCTTAACCGGATTATCGAGATTGACCCGGAACACCAAATCGCCCGCGTCCATCCAGGCGTCGTTCTCGACGATCTGCGCAACGCTGCCGAGAAACATCACCTCACGTTTGGCCCCGATCCCGCCACTCACGATCGCTGTACCCTGGGCGGAATGATCGGCAACAACTCCTGTGGGGTGCACTCGGTGATGGCCGGCAAGACGGACGACAACATCGAGGAGCTCGACATCCTCACCTACGATGGCCTGCGCATGAAGGTGGGCGCGACCAGCAGCGAGGAATTGGAGAGAATCACCCGCGAGCCGGGCCGACGCGGCGCGATTTATTCAAAATTGGCGGCTATCGCCAGCCTCCATGGAGACCAGGTCCGCAAACGATATCCCAAAATTCCCCGCCGGGTTTCCGGATACAACCTAAATTACCTTCTCCCGGAAAGCGGATTCCAGGTCGCGCGGGCGCTGGTCGGGTCGGAGGGCACCTGCGTTACCGTACTCGGAGCCACTTGTCGGCTGGTGAAGAGTCCGCCATTTCGCACGCTCGCGGTGGTCGCCTACCCGGACATCTCAATTTGCGGCGATCGTGTGCCGGAAGTTATGTCCTACGGCCCGATCGGGCTTGAGGGCATCGACGAATTACTTGTCGAGTTTACCCGCCGCAAGAACCTGAATCCTGAAGGACTCGCTCTTCTTCCGCCAGGCAATGGCTGGCTGTTGGCCGAGTTTGGCGGAGACACCCAGAAGGAATCCGACGAGCGTGCAGGCCGGATGGTGACCGAACTTCAGAAGGGTTCGAATCCCCCGAAGATTCGTCTCTATGAGAACCGGCACGAAGCCAAGAAAGTTTGGGAAGTTCGCGAGTCCAGCCTGGGCGCCAGCTCCCACGTGCCTGGAGAACCGCTTACTTGGGAAGGATGGGAAGACTCTGCGGTCCCGCCGGAAAGACTCGGCTCTTATCTTCGCGATTTACGCAAGCTGATGAATGCCTATCTGTATTCGGGTGTTCTGTACGGACATTTCGGCCACGCATGCATTCACACGCGTATCAGCTTCGACCTAGAGAGTGCGGCGGGGATTCGGAAATTCCGGTCTTTCATGGAGGAGGCTGCTGACCTAGTCGTCCGCTATGGCGGTTCACTCTCCGGCGAACATGGCGATGGCTTGGCCCGTTCCGAACTTCTTCCCAAGATGTTCGGTCCGGAACTGATCGATGCTTTTCGACAATTTAAGACCGCTTGGGACCCAGAGGGGAAGATGAATCCCGGAAATCTGGTCGAGCCCTACCGCATGGACGAGAATCTTCGCCTGGGGGCCGATTACAAACCCTGGACGCCGGCGACTCACTTTCATTATCAGGAAGATCATGGCAGCCTCGCTCGTGCCACTTTGCGTTGTGTCGGAGTTGGCAAGTGCCGCCGCTCGGAAGGCGGCATTATGTGTCCGAGCTATCGCGTAACCCACGAAGAGGAGCATTCGACTCGCGGTCGTGCCCACCTGCTCTGGGAGATGACGCAGCGTGAAATCATCACCGAAGGGTGGCAGGATGAGCATGTCAAGGATTCTCTTGACCTGTGCCTCTCCTGCAAAGGTTGTAAGAGCGATTGCCCGGTTGGCGTCGACGTCGCAACCTACAAGTCTGAGTTCCTCTCCCACTACTACGAAAGGCGGCGGCGGCCTGTGAGTGCCTACGCCTTCGGCTACATCGATCTTTGGGCCCGGCTGGCATCGTATGCCCCGGGCCTGGCGAACCTCACGACGCAGCTTCCATTCTTTAGCGATATCGCCAAACTGGTCACCGGTATGCCGCTCGAGCGGCGAATTCCTGCCTTCGCTCCCGAAACGTTCAAAGACTGGTTCAGAGGGCATAAGCCGGCAAATCCTGGTGGCCCTCCTGTCCTCCTCTGGGCCGACACCTTCAATAATTACTTCTTGCCGCATACAGCCATCGCCGCCGTGAAAGTCTTAGAAGCTGCTGGATGCGAGGTGCTGGTTTCAACCGAAAGCCTCTGCTGTGGACGGCCTCTCTATGATTTTGGCATGCTCAGCCGCGCCAAGGACCTCCTTCTGCTGTCCCTCGATACGCTTGCGCCATACCTCGAAGAGGAGGTCCCGATTGTGGTCTTGGAGCCGAGTTGTGCCGCCGTCTTCCGCGACGAGCTTCCGAACCTCTTCCCCAGGGATCAGCGCGTCGGCCGACTCTCGGAGCAGACATATCTCCTGAGTGAACTTCTGGCCAAGCGCGCGCCCGATTTCGACCTGCCACGCCTGGAACGCAAGGCAATTCTCCATGGTCATTGTCATCACAAGTCCATCATGAAGATGAACGATGAGGAGGCGGTTCTCCGAAAAATGGGGGTCGAGTTCACCCAGCCCGCTCCAGGATGCTGCGGAATGGCCGGCTCGTTCGGGTTCGAAAAAGACAAATACAATGTCTCGCTCCAGGTCGCCGAACTGGAGTTATTACCGGCCCTAAGGCGTGCACCGGCCGATACACTCATCATCGCCGACGGCTTCAGCTGCCGGGAACAGATCGCCCAATGTACCGACCGTCATGGCCTGCACTTGGCAGAGGTGATCAAGATGGCTCTCGCCTGCGGTCCGGACCGCTCTTCGCAGTCCTATCCTGAGCGGTTGAGGGTGCGGGAGAGAGAGAAAGCGGTGCGTGCCTCGATGGTGCGGGCCGGCTTGAGCGTGGCCGGGATAGCCGTCGGTGGTGGTTTGCTATGGCGGTTAACCCGCGGCCGGAAGTGATTCCTGCAGGGGCCGGATAGCTGATTTTGCCGTAATTTCAATAACTTACATCATCATACCTCGCCATTCCGCCTTGCCGGTGGGAAAATAGATCGGTTGAGCCGGTAAGGCCCGGTCTCGCCCCAAACCCTCTGCCGCTCCGCAGGGTATTCGATCATGGAACAGGAAACTGCAGCCCCGCTTGTTGTTCAAGACATTTCGACCAAACTTCGAGAGCAGCCCATTAGCGAACGCTCGCTTCATGGTTCCCTGCTGGTGCTTATGCAGTTCGACGTCGGCGAAGAGATCCGTTTAGACCAGCTGCGCGAGATTTTCGGTGCCCGACGCCTCGAGGCTACCTTCAAGCATCCGGCTCCCGGGTACGTTCGCTATGAGAGGCCTCCGGTGGTCGAATCCATAGAGCCACTGGTCTTGGAGACGGGTGAACGGCTGGAAGGTCAAATCAAATATTACGATTACGGCGTCCTCAGTTTGATTTTCGAGCTTCCGTTTTCAGGCGACTGGGACAAGCTGGTTCAGCTCGCCAGCCGATGGGTGTGGAACTCCGACTTCGATCGCTTTGCCTCGCGGATTGCCCACGAGAAGCTGGAGCGCGCCGCTCCGGCGATCGTCAAACCCTATAGGGAGTGGCTCAACGAGGATTACTTTATCTTCCACGTGCGCGAAGTGGCTGGATCGCCCTCGGCAGCGGATTTGCTTGCCAAGCACGGGGCGCAGGTCGCTCAAATCGTCCGCGGAGAAACCTCTCCCTTGTCCGACGGCGAGCTCCAGGAGATCCTGCAGGGACGCATCTCTTACTATCCAAACGATCTGGCCGTGATCGGTTGGAACGGCGCTTTCATTTACGACTCTGCCGCCGGTGCAGAGACTGCTATCCAGCTCCTCGAATACGCGAATTCCCAGCTGCTTGAGTTTCGCCACTACGACGACTTCATGACTCGACAACTGGCCAGCGTATACGACTCGCTCGAGGAGGGCACTGGAGTTCTGGGACGCTGGCACATGGCGGGCAAAGCATCTCGCCTGCATACGACTCTGCTCGAGGTCATGGAGCTAACAGAGCGCGTCGATAACGCTATCAAATTCCTCAGCGACATGTTCTCCGCTCGCCTCTATCGGCTGGCGGCCACCAAGGTCGGCGTACCCGATTACAAGGATCTCGTCAATGAGAAGCTCCGGACCGCCGAGGAACTCTACCGCTTCATGGTCGACCAATTCCATCAGGGCCGTGCTTTCGCCCTTGAGTTGATGGTGGTCATCATCCTTATTGTAGAATTCATAGCTCTGTTCTACGGCAAGCCTCTCTAAGTTCAGCTCTGTTCATGTCCTATGTACAGACGGTCGCTTAGTGGGAACCTGCCTTGATGGCAGAGGTCTCGCCGAGCGAGGCTCGCCTATGGTTTTACGAGGAGACTGATGCGTGGTCTGGAAGGAAAACGTGTGCTGATCACTGGGGGCGCCAGCGGTATTGGGGCCGCGGCCGCTGCCCGGTTCTTGGAAGAGGGCTCAGCGGTATGCGTACTGGACCGGGATGGGGAAGGCCGGCGACGCATCCAAGCCGAGCTTCCGGACCTTGCCGGGACCGTAGATGCCGACGTCTCCAACCTGAAGCACGTCGAGGCAGGCATTGACGACGCGGTTCGCCTGATGGGCGGGCTCGACGTCGTCATCAACAATGCCGGCATCAGCATCCGTCACAATTTTCTCGCGATCACACCCCAGGAATGGAGCAATGTTATAGCCGTGAACCTGACCGGCGTATTTTATGTGGCTCAAACTGCCGCTCGTCATATGGTGCGACATGGCGGAGGCGTGATCCTGCAGACCGCGTCCACGAACGGATTAGTCGGACAACCGTTCTATGCGGACTACAACGCCACCAAGGCTGGTGTGATCGAGCTTACGAAAAGCATGGCGCTCGAGTTGGCGCCCAAGATCCGCGTCTGTGCCGTTGCCCCGGGATATGTCCTCACCCCGATGCAGCGTGCCGAGTATACCGAGGAGATGCTAGAAGAGGTAAATCGTAAGGTCCCGCTCGGCCGTCACGCTAAGCCCGAAGAGATTGCCGCCCTGTTTGCGTTCCTGGCCTCAGAGGATGCCGCCTACATTACCGGCCAGGTGTTCACAATTGATGGAGCGGAAACGGCGGGTGGATTGGCCAGCCGGTAATCTCGCACCCAGGAAAAATGGAACCCCGGGGGTTTTGATCCACGGGGGTGCGGGCTTCTCGAGATCTTGTCGATGCTGCCGTGGTGATCAACGACTTCATCGCCAAGAATCAGGCAGTTACCCTATAGCCTCGTTTTCCGAGCTCGAGGCGGCTGGAATTCAATTCGAGCTGTGGCAACATGTGGACGGAAGCTGGTCGTGGCTTGCTCGCCCGAAGAGCACACACCGCTCGGTTTCCCGACACGGCTATTTCCTTAATTTCAGTCAGCCAACTGGGTGTCATGTACGATCCCACGCGTAATCTCCTGAGCGGCAAAGTGGCCGTCGTGACCGGCGGTGCTTCGGGCATCGGTCGCGCCACAGCTCTGCTTTTTTCCCGCGAAGGCGCCGCCGTCATCGTCGTTGACCTGAACGAGAGTTCAGGCGTCGAAGTTGTGAACGAAATTTCCACCATCGGCACCCGGGCAAAATTCATGAAAGCCGATGTAAGCCGATCGGACGATTGCAAGCGAGTTGTCGAGAGCTCCTTGGCCGAGTTTGGCGGCATTGACATCCTTTTCAACAACGCCGGCATTGTCTGCCGCGCCACTGTCCTGGACCTCTCGGAAGAAAACTGGGACCGCGTTATGAATGTTAATGTAAAGTCCATCTTCCTGATGTCGCGTTTTGTGATTCCAATCATGGCGAGGAACGGCGGCGGGTCGATCATCAACACGGCTTCCGGATGGGGCCTGACCGGCGGCGCAAAAGCGGCGGTCTACTGCGCGTCCAAGGGCGCTGTCGTCCTGCTGACCAAGGCGATGGCCGTCGATCACGGCCCCGAGAAGGTCCGCGTCAACTGTATCTGCCCCGGCGATATCGACACCAGCATGCTCCGTAATGAAGCACAGCAACTCGGCCAGCCCGCGGATCGCTTTCTCACCGAGGCCGCGCGGCGCCCTATGGGGCGCATTGGCACACCCGAGGAGATCGCTCAGGCAGCTTTGTATTTGGCCAGCGACGCTTCCTCATTCGTGACTGGAACCGCACTGGTCGTCGACGGTGGTGGCCTGGCCGGTTCGGTTTAGCGGCGCGAACCCACCCGAGCGGCGGCGAAGGACCCGCTGTCTCCCTCCAAAGGCAGAGTCTGCGACTCACGAAAACTATGGCGATCGATCACGGTCGGCAAGGCATTCCGAGTAGACTGCATCGGTCCAGATTGGCGTGGATACGATTTGTCACGACCAAGGACTCAACTGGTAAGGAACAAGACGGCTTGGGGGGCTGCGGCTTCGACCCATCGACGACTCGCCACACTTGTAATTGCGGAAGGACAAATTCCGTGGAATCAGGTGGCAGGACTAGCTACCGCGCTTGTGGTGGACGACGGTGGCACTGCCGATTAGCATGATTCGGTGAATTCACCCAGCACAACCCGCCGGCGTCAGCGTTCACAGGAGTGGTTCGAGTGCGCCCAGCAACTCCTGGTTGAGGGAGTCAATTCTCCTTCCCGTGGCGCTGCCGTCTATTCACCCGGACCGGTGGTGCTCGAAAGGGGCCAGGGATCCGAGGTCTGGGACGTTGATGGCAACCACTACGTCGATTTCATGATGTCCTTCGGCGCCCTGATTCAGGGTCATGCCCATCCTAAAATTGTTGAGGTAGTGTCGCGAGCCATGGTGGAGGGCTCCCATTTCGCAGCCGCAACTCCGGCCGAAACCAAGGCGGCCGAGCGCTTCCTTCGTATGGTTCCGAATGCCGAGGTAGTCCGTTTCACCAATACGGGGAGTGAAGCCACCATGCTGGCCTTGCGCCTGGCACGAGCCCACACCGGGCGCACCAAGTTCTTGAAATTCGAAGGCCACTATCATGGCTGGTACGACCCGTTCCTTCTGAACGCGAACAGTCATCCGCCCGGGCAGCTTGGAACAAAGGAAGATCCAGCCAGAATTCCGGACTCGGAAGGCATTCCGATCACAACCTTTGACCAAGTCATTCTGGCGCCTTGGAACGATGGCACTGCTTTGGACAGGGTCATGAAGAAGCACGGCCATGAATTGGCGGCCGTGATAAGCGAGCCCATCATGGCCAATATGGGTTGCATTCTTCCTGAAGACGGATATCTCCAGCGCATCGGTGAACTCACGCGGGAATGCGGGGCGCTGTTTATTCTGGATGAAGTTGTTACCGGTTTCCGTTACGCCCCCGGCGGAGCACAGCAGGTTTACGGCATCCAGCCCGATCTCAGCACCTTTGGCAAAGCGCTCGGCGCAGGTTTTCCCGTCGGTGCCGTGGCCGGACCGCGATCCATCCTCGACCGCATGCGGTGGAGCGAGAGGATGGTTTTGCATTATGGAACCTTCAATGGGCATCGGCTTACTATGGAAGTGACCGCGGCTAACCTTGATCTGCTCTCGGCGCATGGCACTTACGCAAAACTGCACGCGATCGGGAACGCCGCTATCGCCGGGCTACGGGAACTATTTCGCCGTCGCCGTTTGAAAGCCGTCGTCCAGGGATTCGGCCCCATGTTTCAGATCTACTTCAGCGAGCGTGACGCGATTCGAGACTACCGCGATTACTGCGCCTACGCCGACACGCAAGCTTATTCGCGTTTCGTTCATTCTCTTCTCGATCAGGGAATCTACATGACGCCATCCAACGGGCTGCACTGGATCATCAGCACGGCCCACACCGAAAGCGACGTCGAAAGCCTTATACACGCAGCCGATCGGGCCTGCCAAAATCTCTCATGAAAGCTACTGTCTTTCTGGGAGCTGGCCGCATCACTGCCGCCTTGATTGCCGGCCTCAGGCTTGCGAACTATGCCAACCCCATCCTTGTTCATGACCGCCATGCAGAAAAGCTGGAGGAATTGGGAAAGCTGTATAGGGTTACGGCCGAACCATGTCTTTCGCGCGCCGTTGCTCGCGCCGGCCTGCTCATTGTGGCAGTACGCCCTAACTCGATCATGGGCCTGTTGCGGCAAGTTGGCGAAGTCAATCGGCCACTGCTGGCCGTGAGCTTGGCTGCCGGAATGCCCTTGTCAAAATTGCGCAAGACCCTTGGACCTCCGGTGAGATGGGCGCGCGCCATGCCGAGTCCGGTCTGCCGAACCGGAAGAGGTCTCACCGGGCTAGCCTTCTCTGGGCTGCTCCCCACCTCGGATCGGCGCGCTGTTACGAGATTGTTTGCCGCCGTGGGTGCGGTACTTGAGGTTCCCGAATCGCAGTTCGACATTTTCACCTCTACCTATTCATCCAGCCACGGCTATCACGATCTGGCCACGTTGGCGCACGTGGCCGAGAAAATCGGGCTGGATCGCCGGATTGCCCTCGCCGCCGCTGCCCATGCTCTTGCCGACGGCATACTTTCCTGGCGCGAAGGCAGGGTCCCGCTCGACGAACTGATTCAGGAGGCAGCCACCCCTGGCGGCATTGCAGCCGCCGTAATAACCACGATGGACAAAAGTGGCTACGCCCGTCTGGTTGAAAAGTCTCTGCGAGCAGGTGTCGCGCGAGCGCGCGCCAATGCCAAAGCGCAATGACAGCCCCCTGCCGCAGGGATCTAGCCGGCGCAAAAGCTTGGGCGAGCTCGAGAAAACAAGCATAGCTACAGGCGGCGCAAGCAAAGGACGATCCCTTTACCCACAGCTTGCACTGATCGCGCGTCCCCAGCCGTACCGCCTTTGTGCCTGTGCTGTGAAGACGACGCTGTCGGTATTCGAGTAGTAGCTGCTTCACAGTTCGAAATTGTTGTGTTGAAGTCGAGCAATGCCCTGCAAAATTTCTGATTCCTGGGATTGGTATTATTCATCGATAGTAAGGTCCGATTCGGTTGACGGCGATTGCCGCTCAACCGTAGAATGCGGGATCGATGCAGGTTAGCCTAAATCGTCGCCAGCTGTGCATGTGTGCTTGTTGTTGTTGTTGTTGCGCATGCGCGAACACTGGCGGGGGCAGGCGGCTGACTTAGACATCTCCTAGTACCGGAATCATCCACCCATCGCCAGAAGAAAGCTGGCGGTGGGTTTTTTCTTTTTATGGCAAATACAGTTCAGGAAACGAAGGCGCAGCGAGTCGAGCGGCTGAAACGCGAAATGAATCCTTGGCAAGCGATCGAGGAGATTCGCCGGTTCGCGCGTGAAGGTTTTGAGTCAATTCCCCCGGAATGGATGGGCACGTACTTCCGTTGGTGGGGCGTTTACTCCCAGGGAGACGGAGCCGGGGTCGTCGGCGGCAAGTCCGGCGAAGGACGGGCTCTCGCCTGCTTCATGGTTCGAATCCGCATTCCCAACGGTTTTCTGAGATCGGAACAACTACGCACTATTGCCGACTTAGCCGAGCGGTACGGACACGGGGTGGCCGACATTACCGTAAGACAGAACATTCAACTGCACTGGATCACAATTGAAGCTCTTCCAGAACTAATGGAGACACTCTGGCGAGTGGGACTGAATACGGCTGGTGCGTGCGGAGATGTTACCCGCAACGTCACCGGATGTCCGGTGGCCGGAGTGGATGCCGACGAGGTCTGCGATGCTTCCCCGCTGGCTTTCGAGATCGACCGCATGCTGGCGGGAAACGCCGATTTTTACAATCTGCCGCGCAAATTCAAGATTTCGATTGCTGGCTGCCGCGTCTGGTGCCCTTATCCGGAAATTAATGACATTGGCTTGACCGCGGCGACTCGCACCCTGGCTGGCCAGAGAGAAGTGGGATTTTCGCTTCGCGTGGGCGGCGGGCTGTCCACCGAGCCATTTCTGGGAGCTCGCCTTAACGCATTTGTGCGTTGGCAGCAGGTTTTGCCGGTTGTGAAAGGCATCGCTGAGTTGTTTCGCGATTCCGACCAGCTGCGCGAACATCGCGAGCGCGCCCGCCTGAAATTCCTTTTTTTGCGGCATAGGTGGACGGCAGAGGATTTCCAAAAGCGACTCGAACAACGGATCGGATTCGCGCTGGATCCCGCCGTCCCCGAGCAGCCGCCGGCCGATGTGTACCGCGACCATGTAGGCATTCACCCGCAAAAGCAATCTGCTTATTGCTACGTCGGCGCAGCGGTGGTGCGCGGGCGAATTACCCCTCAGCAGATGCGTGCTGCGGCTGATCTGGCCGACCGCTTCGCCCTCGGCGGGCTGCGTACCACCAACATGCAGAATCTGCTGATCGTCAACGTACCCCGGCTGAACGCAGACTTTCTCGCGAAGGAACTGAACGCGGTGGGATTGCCGGTGGATGGCTCCCCGTTCTGGCGCGGCGCTATCGCCTGCAGCGGCACAGAGTTTTGCAAGCTCGCCATTACCGAAACAAAGAGTTTTTCTCGCTGGTTGGTGGACAAACTGGAGGAGCGCCTTCCCGGCTTTGATCAGCCCCTCAAACTGCATGTCACCGGTTGCCCAAATAGCTGCGGCCAGCACTGGATCGCTGATATCGGGGTCGAAGGAAAAAAGATAAGGGTCGGCGAGCGCATGGTAGATGCCTACTACTTCTGCCTGGGAGGCGCCCTGGGACTGAATTCAGCCACCGCACGTCCGGTCGGATACCGCTGCGCGGCGACCGAAGTGCCCGATGCCATTGAACGCCTCCTGCGTCGATACCTGGAAAAGCGGGACGCAGGAGAGAATTTGCGGCACTTTTTCGCACGCCATAGCGAGACCGAGCTGCGCGAGTTTCTTGCCGGCGATGTGGTAGCCCCCGTTCTTCGCGATGTGCCCGCAGGGCGTGTACCGCACGGGTTGGAGGGATAAGCAATTGAGCAGCCTCTTCCCCATATTCGTGAAATTCGAGGGATGGCGATGCCTGGTGGTGGGCGCCGGCAAGGTCGCGGTGGGCAAAATTGCCGGTCTCGTCCAGACCGGCGCACGCGTCCGCGTCGTTGCGATTCAGGCGGAGCCCGCGGTCAGGGAATGGGCTGCTTCCGGTCAAATCGAACTGGAGCTCCGCCCCTTCAAAGCCGACGATCTCGACCAAACCCGGCTTGCGGTCATTGCCACTCCCTCGCCTGATCTGAATGAAACAATCTTTCGCGAAGCCCAGCGCCGCGGCGTGTTGTGCAATGTGGTGGATGTTCCGGAGTTGTGCGACTTCTACTATCCCGCAGTAGTTCATCGGGGAGACCTGCAAATTGCCATCTCCACCAATGGCAAGAGTCCCGCCCTAGCCCGGCGCCTCCGCGAGCAACTCGAACAGCAATTTGGGCCTGCTTACGCGGAATGGATTG
>Ga0126370_10000277_pt1 | contig 20119 bp, 22 predicted proteins | sample PanSoiMetaPlot_3_FD_92586 | JGI IMG/M metagenome (GOLD analysis project Ga0126370, IMG submission 92586) | Tropical forest soil microbial communities from Panama - MetaG Plot_3 | ecosystem: Environmental > Terrestrial > Soil > Tropical forest > Bulk soil | place: Panama | collected 2016-02-17 | reverse complement strand
GGCGGTTCCAGCGCCAAGCCACCAACGCGAAAGTACGAGGTCATCATGCGCTGGCCGCTGACCATCTCGAACATCTTCAGGATCTCTTCGCGCTCGCGGAAGCAATATAAGAAGACCGTCATCGCACCAATATCCATGGCGTGCGTGCCCAGCCACACGAGATGTGAGTTGATCCGTGTCAGCTCGTTCAGCAGCACGCGCATCCACTGCGCTTTCGGCGGGATTTCCAGCCCAAGCAGTTTCTCTACTGCCAGCACGTAACAAAGATTGTTGGTCAGAGGGCAGAGATAATCGATGCGGTCGGTGAGGGGAACTACCTGCTGGTAGAACTTCGCCTCGCAGGTTTTCTCAATCCCCGTGTGCAGGTACCCAATGTCGGGCATCAGGCGCACCACGTTTTCGCCGTCGATTTCCAGCAGCAGGCGCAACACACCGTGAGTCGATGGATGCTGCGGACCCATGTTCAGGATCATCGTGCGATCCTGACCGGGTTCAACGACGGGAGTGGGCGTCAGATGTGCCATCTTTATCTCGAGATCAGCGGTAGCCCTCCACGGGATAGTCCTTACGTAAAGGATGACCTTCCCAGTCCTCAGGCATCATGATTCGCCGCAAATACGGATGGCCCGCAAAGCGCACGCCGAAGAGGTCGAAGACCTCGCGCTCAAAATAATTGGCTCCAGGCCAAACCGACGTAAGGGAATCAACAGTCGGGCTGGAACTATTCAAGCGAACCTTTAGGCGTACTCGTTCTTTCTTGGGAATCGACAGAAGGTGATAAACGACCTCAAATCTCGGTTCGGCCGGATACCAATCCACGCAAGTTACATCAGACAGGAAGTTGAAAGGGCAGGCAGGGTCCTCTCTTAGGAGGGCACAGGCTTCGCGGATGGCTGAGCGGTCCACGACGATCGTCATCTCGTCACGGTCGAACTTGACACCCTGAATCGCTTGCGGATTCCAGCCCTGAATTCTGGCCACCGCCGGATGATTTTTCAGTTGTTCAATATCTGTGATCGCGGGGGATAGGGCCATCAACTTCTCTCCCGTCCGGTCGAAGTCTCACCCCAGTCCAGCACACCCTTTTTCCAGACGTAGAAGAAGCCAACCAAAAATATTCCGATGTACACCAGCATTTCCCACAGACCAAAGTGTTTCAAATCCCGCAGGATGACGGCCCATGGATAGATGAAGACCGCCTCCACATCGAACAGAATAAACAGCATCGCCACGAGGTAGAATTTCACCGAGAAGCGCTGTCGGGCGTCACCAACGGGGGTCATGCCCGATTCATAGGGCATCAATTTGGCGCGGGTGGGTTTACGCTGCCCGATCAGCCAGGAGAGGGTGACAATCGCAACCGCAATGCCGCCCGCCATGATCATGTGGATCAAGAAAGGGAGGTAGCGAGCGAAGTAATTGTCTGGCATGAGGAGACGTATATATAATTCGCGCGAATGATTGCTTAAACGTTCTAGATTATGGGGTTACACTCGCGAGTGTCAAGCGAGCGCGCTGTGAATTTTGGAAATTGAATGAGAGGAAAATTTGCGATTGAGTGATCTGATGATCCGGCGATTGAAAACAACGTTCGGTGTGTTTCAATGGCTCGATCATTCAATCACTCAATCACTCAATCCCTATGATTTTCGGGTTCAATACCGACGTAAAGCACGGTGACACGATCTATCACGTGCAGAGTGAGGCGCGTGAAGGGGAGCTTTTGCTCCAAACCCAGGTATTCGTCCGCGGACGCTGCATCGGGAAGAAGGCGACTTCCTACGCAAGCAAAGCGGCCGAAGCTCAATTTGGCGACGCGCAGAAGGAGCAACAACTTCGCGAGCAGCATCGCTTGGTGCTGGATGCCATCCGCGAAGGCAAACTGGAGAGCGTTTTCGATCGTCCGGAGCCTGAAGCGCTCGCCGCGGTGAAGGAGTTGGAAGTGCAATGGCTCAACTCCGAATCAGTGGTCGCGGAGAACAACTTGACAATGCAGTTGCGCGTCACAGAGGGTGGGACAGCTGCTTCCGGCGCACGGCTGACATTCCGCTTCGCGCGTCCAGGAGCCGCACCGTTCTACACGCAGGCGGTGGCAGACTCCGGAGGCGCCGCCGAGATCAAGATCGAAGTCGAAGAAGCTCAGCTACCGGACTCTTCTCTGCTGGTACAGGCCAACTTCGAAGGGCGCACCGCGACAAGAAAGTTTGTCCTGCGCAAGACTGAGTAAATGGAGGAGCGGACGCATTCGTCCGCTCCCGGCCCGAAGCGCCGGTAGCGAGACTCGACTCTCGCAGCGGCCGCCTATTCCCCGGGGCTTTGAATCGCGTTACATTTGGATACGGTCCATGAAACTCCAAATCAACGGGGAAGTTCGAGAATTTGCAATTGTGTCCGTCCCATTCACACTGGCGATCCTGATTGAAAACCTGGGCATGAAGGCCGACCGCGTGGCCGTCGAACTGAACCGCGACATCGCGCCCCGCGATAGTTGGTCTGAAACTCCGCTCAAAGATGGAGATCAATTGGAGATCGTTCATTTTGTCGGCGGTGGTTCGTGAGCTGAGGCGTGATGTTGCTGGTCACCCAAGCTAACCCGCGCTAAGATACCGGCGTTGTCCAGTTCGATGGAGACGATAGAATGTTCGAAGGACTGTTTCAGCCGTTTCACCTACTAGTCATCCTATTCATTACTGTCATGAGTTATGGTGCTCCATTTCTCGCCGGATTCTATTTAGGCCGCTACGTGGAATTGAAGAAGTCCAAGAAATCCTAGCCCGCAAGCACCGCGCAGGAACTCTCTTAGTCACTAACTCCTTCATTTCTTTGCTTGATCCACAGCCCACCATGCCTAAAATGGCTGAAACATTTTGCATCATTTTTGTTTTAAACATATTTAAGACGAAATGGCAGAACGCTTCACATCACAACAAGTAATTCAGTCGACAGGGATCACCGCCCGTCAGTTGCAGTGGTGGGACGAACGCGGCGTCGTAAAACCCGATCGGGAGGGGCACCGCCGCCTTTACTCGATGAATCAACTGAGCGAAATTGCGGTCATCTGCCAGTTGCGTCGCAAAGGATTCTCGCTGCAAGGCGTCCGCAAGGTCATGCGTTTTCTCGACCGTGAATTCGGCAAAGGCCTGGGAGAAATCGTCAACCAGGAGTCCGAATTGCATCTCTTGACCGATGGAAAGCGTCTTTATCTTGAGACTTCTGCTAAGCAGATTGTCGACATTTTGAAGAACTCGAATCAGCCCATTATCGGCGTGTGCCTGAGTGATGCCGTGCGGCAGGTTCGAGCCGGTATAACAGCGGCAAAGGCAAGTACCTCAGTAACTTCGCGGGATTACCTGAAGCGTGCTAGAAAGGCTTCGTAGGGCTTTTTAGGTCCGAGCATAAACAGGGAGGAACACATGGTCGGTGAACTGGATGTCCTGAACGAATGGATTCCGGAACAGATGCAGCCTGGTACCGTCTTTGTGCTCGAAAACGCCGGTGAGATTGGCGAAAAGGAAGATCCCTACTGGGCTGTGCTGTCATGTCCGTCCTGCGGCATGCTGGGCCTAATCACGCGCAAACAGATCAACGGATTGTTGCCGGTAATCTGTGGCTCTGAGAGTTGCTCGGCGCAGTTCTTTATCCGCGACAGCGAAGTTGTGGTGCGCAAGCCGTTCTAGCTTTGTGTGGTGCGGGCGCCCCCGCCCGCGAAAAAGTCGACTTAGTTTGTCTAATTTCATTTTCTCATCTGTACATCTACCTCTTACCTCTTTAGTTCCGTCAAACTCACCGGCACTTGTTCGACGATTTCAATGTCGAAACCTTCGAGGGCCGCGACTTTCTTCGGGCGGTTCGTCAGCAGGCGGATGCGTCGCAGGTTTAGATCCGAAAGGATCTGGGCGCCGATGCCGATCTCGCGCTGGATATGCTTTTCTGTGTCGTAGAGCGACGGAAGCGAACGACCTCCGTGAAATTTGAGTGCAGTGCGTTCGCCGACTTTTTCGATGGAGAATCCTTGCGATGTCTGGTGCAGGTAGATCAATGCACCTAGGCCTTCGCTCGCGATGCGGCGCAGGGAGCCTTCAAGCGTGGCGTGGCACTCGCAGCCGGTGGCGCCGAAAACGTCGCCCATCAGGCAGTGGGCATGCATGCGGACCAGTACCGGAACGTCGCTGTGTTCGATGTCGCCGCGAACCAAGGCCACGTGTGACTCGCCGCCGTCGACTTCACTCGAGTAAGCGATCAGGCGAAATTCTCCGAAGCGTGTGTCGATGAGCGCTTCGCCTACACGATTGATGTAACGCTCGTGCGCCATGCGGTAGCGAATGAGTTCGGCGACGGTGAGCATCTTCATGTTGTGCTCGCGGCAGAACCCGATCAGATCGGGAACGCGAGCCATGCTGCCGTCGTCTTTCATGATTTCGCAAATGATTCCTGCGGGGATCATGCCTGCGAGACGCGCGAGATCGACCGAGGCTTCGGTCTGTCCGGCGCGGACGAGGACTCCGCCTTTGCGTGCGCGGAGAGGGAAGACGTGTCCGGGGCGGGCGAGATCGGATGGTTTCGTTGCTGGATCAATCGCGACCTGAATCGTGCGCGAGCGGTCGAAGGCCGAGATACCGGTGGTCACTCCCTGACGGGCGTCGATAGCTTCGCAGAATGCGGTGCCGTACTGCGATGTATTCTCCGCCGTCATCGGACCGATGTTGAGATGCTCGAGCCGCTCCTCTGTCATGGCGAGGCAGACTAGGCCGCGTCCATGCTTGGCCATGAAGTTGATAGCCTCAGGCGTGACCTTTTCAGCGGCGAGGGTGAGGTCGCCTTCGTTTTCGCGGTCTTCGTCGTCGACGACGATGATCATGCGTCCGGCGCGGATTTCTTCGATCGCGTCTGGAACATCGGTGAATGGCGGTTGGGGGCTCATAGTGCGAATTCTAGCAAGCTCGTCGATTTTGTTTTGTCACATGATTGTCGCGACTTGCTGAGCGAATTGGAGGTCAAGGGGCATTTCGCCATGATTTTTCGCTTCGGATGGCAAATTAATCATTCCATTATACTTAAATGAATTTGGTGCGCACGTATGCTCGCAAAATCTTGAATTCAAATGGCTTACTCGTAAAATACTCCAGAATATGGAGTTAGCATTAAGCCCACGCTTTGCAGATCTCGTTCGTTTATCGTAAACTATTGATTCTATTACGGTTGATTTCGATGCTTTTGAGGACGGCTTGTAAAATATTGAATCCGAATAGGTTATCGGTAAAATATTGATAAATAATAGCTTAGACGTGATTTGGCAGGCGGCCGCCGGAGAGAGCGCGTCATTGTTGAGACTACCCGTTTTGTGAGCTGGAAGACGCACGGTCCCACTATGCGCCGTCCACATTCTCAGTCAAGGTTACACGTCACAAGTTCGGGGATAATTTTCAGGGAAGCTGTGGAAAAGTGATGGGAGCATAAGGACCACTGATTTCTGGGCTCAGCTTGACCCTGAAGAAGAAACACCCTGCATGCCCTCGCGATTCCCGCCCTTGCAAAACACGCAAGAGCGTGGCACCCATTCCGGTGGTGCTATCCGCGAAACTAAAAGCCTGGGCCCCCTCACCTTTAGCCATGCGTTTCTTGATAACCTCGAAAAATGCCAGGGAGAGTAGCCGTTGCCTCCGATTATTAACGTCCAAAATATCTCGAAAGCATTTGGAGCGAAGCCACTCTTCGAGGATGTGTCTTTTACTGTTTCGGGGACTGACCGAATTGGGCTGATCGGCCCCAACGGCTCAGGGAAATCTACACTGCTGCGAATTCTAGCCGGGACGGAACGACCAGATAGCGGCGATGTGGCAGTACGAAAGCGCCTACAACTCAGCTACGTCGAACAGGATTCGAGGTTTGTCGCGGGAGCGAGCATCCGGAATGTCGTCGAGCGAGCGATCGAACGCTCGCTTACGCCCGACGCCCAAGGGGGCGCCCACTTCGCAGAGACGTTGGGCCGGGCGGGTTTTGAGGATATCGAACTGGAGGCGGCCAAATTGTCAGGAGGCTGGCAAAAGCGCCTGGCGATCGTCGAGGCGCTGGTTCAGACACCCGATGTCTTGTTGCTCGATGAGCCTACGAATCATCTTGACCTCGGCGGAATCGAATGGCTCGAGGATCTACTTCGCCAGGCGAAGTTTGCCTGCGTGGTCGTAAGCCACGACCGGTACTTTCTCGAAAATGTTGCAACCGACATGGCAGAGCTTAGCCGAGTGTACCCAGAGGGCCTGCTGCGCGTGCACGGAACCTACAGCGAATTCTTGCAGAAAAAAGAAGAGTTCCTTCATGCTCAATCGAAGCGGCAGGAGGCATTGGAAAACCTGGTTCACTCCGAAATTGAGTGGCTTCGGCGTGGAGCCAAAGCCCGCACACGAAAATCCAAAGCCCGCATCGATAAAGCCGGCGAGCTGATCAGCGAACTAGCTGACCTGAATGCCAGAACTCGCAGTTCCACCGCGCAAATTGATTTCTCCGCCACCGATCGAAAGACCAAGCGGTTGATCGAGTTGCAGGATGTCGCTTGCGAAGTTGGGAATAGAACATTGTTCGAAGGGCTGAACTTCATCGTCTCCGCGGGAATGCGGGTCGGTGTAGTAGGACCCAATGGCAGCGGCAAGACAACGCTATTGCGGATGCTGCTTGGCGACGTGGCTCCAAAGAGCGGCGAGATTCGGCGCGCTGACTGGCTGCGCACGGTATATTTCGACCAGAGTCGCCAACTCGATCTGAGCTTGACTCTGCGTCGCGCCCTCGCTCCTGAAGGAGACTCAGTCCTATATCAGGATCGCGTTGTTCACGTCGCATCCTGGGCCGCCAAATTCCTGTTCAGCGGCGAACAACTGGACCAACCAGTCGAGCGGCTTTCCGGAGGCGAACGCGCGCGGGTGCTGATTGCTCAACTCATGCTGCAGCCAGCGGACATTCTTTTGCTGGATGAACCCACCAACGACCTCGACATCCCCACTCTTGAAATCCTCGAAGAGAGCCTGCTCGAATTCCGTGGTTCTCTCGTCCTGGTCACGCATGATCGCTATCTCTTGGATCGAGTATCTACCGTCGTACTTGGCCTCGATGGTGACAGCGGAGCGGAAAGCTTTGGGGATTATGGTCAATGGGAAACGTGGCAGGCAGAGCGCAGGCGGGCCCGGAACGAGAGCACGGCATCGTCGCCGCCTGCTTCAAGTTCCCCTGCTCCGGTACAAGCACGGACGAAGCTCTCCTACCTCGAGGCACGCGAATATGCCGGCATTGAGGAGCGTATTACAGAGGCGGAGCAGAGACTACAAAGCAAGCGTGCCGCACTCGAAGATCCCACAATTGCCAGCGACGGACCCAAGCTCGTTGCCGCTCAAGCTGAAATGGACGCGGCACAAAAGGATCTGGACACGCTTTATACGCGTTGGGCGGAGTTGCAAGAGAAAGCAGAGAGTTTGTCCCCCCGGTGAGTCAGATGAAATTCCACTGAACTCAGACTGTGATCGTCCAGGCATGCACCGTTTCTGTCGCTTCTTAGGAGCTTGCCATGTTTTCGGGCTTGGACGGCAGGGTTTGCGCCGTGGGCTGCATTCTTTCGCCGCTTTGCGGCTGAACTAGAAAAACCCGTCACCATACGATCGAGACGGCTCAGTGTTCATGGCAGCGCGATGCGACTCGCTCGTTGGAGGGATTGGTCGGGTGTTCAAGATGGAGAGCGCCATGAGTTGGGTAGGGATCCTTCGACTGCGCCGATGCTTCGCCTTGCGAAGCATCGGCTACGCTCAGGATGACAGATCACGAGGACGGATTAGGGTGACAGGTCAGGATGACCGATATAGGCGGCCACGATCCTTTCATCTGTCCGAAGTGATTCACCTTCAGATTAAGAATCTGCAGCTAATGACGTAGCCAACAAGCGACTGCCCAGTGTTCGTGTCCATATGCTTCCGAGGGGCAGACAGCAGGCATAAATCCAACAAACGGCTAACTGGCTGTTCGCTTTCGAACATCCAAGCCCCGACGGTGGACATCTTCGATCTCTTTTGATTTCACGGGCGATCCCCTTGTTATGTGCCGTCAATGAGTTACGGTTTACAGGAGATTGGTCACAGTCTTGCGACTGAGAGGCTAACTGTGACGTTTCGCCATGGCATTGGTTTGCATACTTGATGTGGCTGTGGAAGGGGAAAGGTCGAACCTGAGATGAATGGCTTCGTACAAGATCTTCGATATGCGCTGCGGCAGCTGCGCAAGAACCGGGGTTTCACGATCATCGCCGTGCTTACTCTCGCGCTCGGAATCGGGGCGAACTCTGCCATCTTTAGCGTCGTTAACGGAGTCTTGCTCAACCCGTTGCCGTTCCCCAACGCGTCGCGCATCGTCTCGATGTTTCAGGACAAGCCGAATTTTCCGCAAGGATCGATCTCTTATCCCAATCTCCTGGATTGGCAACGCGAGAATCGAACGTTTGAGGCGATTGCCGGATATCGCTGGGGCGACGGCACCATCACCGGGATGGGCCAAGCGGAAAACGTGCACTCCCAGCGCGTTTCTGCAACATTCCTTCCGATCCTCGGAGTGAGTCCGATTCTGGGGCGCAACTTCGTTCCGGAGGAGGATCAGCGCGGTGCCGGTGCCAGCGTCATGATCTCGGAAGGCTTGTGGAAGAGAAAGTTTGCCTCGAACCCGAACATCGTCGGGAAACAGATCATTGTGGCCGGCCATGTAAGAACGATAGTGGGCGTCATTCCCGCATCGTTTCACCTGCAAATTCAGAATTTCAGGACTGCCGACATTTACGAGCCCCTTGGCAACGATTTTGATCCTGCGTTCTACCAGCGGGATTCGTTCTGGGGCACGGATGCGATTGCGCTTCTCAAACCTGGGGTCACGATTGAACAGGCTCAAGCCGACATGAAGGGCGTCAACGCAGGTCTGGCCTCTGCCTATCCCGATATCAACGCACACATCAAGTCGACCATTGTTACTCTGAAAGAAGAAATCGTCGGCGACGCACGGCGCATGTTGCTGGTGCTGCTTGGCGCTGTGGGATTCGTTCTACTGATCGCGTGCGTGAACGTGGCCAATCTGCTTTTGGCGCGTTCCATGGCTCGGCGGAGAGAATTTTCGGTTCGAATCGCGCTCGGAGCCGGGCAAAAACGCCTTGTTCGCCAACTCCTGACTGAGGCTGTTTTGCTTGCGCTATTGGGAGGAGGATTGGGACTTCTTCTCGCCAAGCTGGGAACTCCTTTGGCGATCGCGGCCGTTTCGAGCGGCTCTTATGGCCCAACCATACCACGTGCTGAGCAGATCGGGCTGGACGCGCGCGTTGTGTTGTTCACATTTTTGATTTCAGTTCTAACCGGAGTTGCTTTTGGTCTGGTGCCGGGATGGCAAGCCTCTCGTGCCAACGTCAATGAAACGCTGAAAAGCGCCACCCGGACAAGTTCAGGCCACCACTCGAGAGCGCAAGGATTGCTGGTCATCGGAGAGATGGCGATGGCGCTGGTGCTCCTGGTGGGTGCCGGCTTAATGATTCGTACGCTGATGCAATTGCGGGAAACGAATCCGGGATTCGATGCTCACAATGTTCTTTACTTCAACCTGACGCCACCTCCTTCTCTTGCGGACCGATCTCCGGATGCAATCCGCGCCGCGTTTCGTCAATATGACTCTACTGTCCGTGGAGTGCCGGGAGTGGAGTCGGTGTCGTTGCACGCTGGTGCGACCCTCATGGAATCTGACAGCGAAAAGTACTTCATCACCGAGGGGCAACAACCAACATCGCGGCAGGCTGACTTACCCTGGGCGCTCGACTACATCGTGGAACCGGAATATTTCAAGGCTATGCGGATTTCACTGATGCATGGCCGCCTTCTGACGGAAGATGACAATGAACATTCCGCACGCGTCGCGGTGATCGACAACAGCTTTGCGCAAAAATACTTTGCCGGCCAGGACCCGATCGGGAAACACATCAGCATTTTCGACTTTGACTTCAATGCCAACGAACGGACCTGGATTCCTCTCACCATCGTGGGCGTGGTAGGGCATGCCAGTCAGTTTGGACTCGCCCGCGATATGACCGAAGCGCTGCACGCCCAGCTCTATCGGCCGGTTATGCAAAGCACCGATCGCAGTCTGAAAGATGATGCGACGGGAATGGACGTATTCGTGCGCTTCGGATCGTCTCTCAACGGTGAGGCAGTTTTCCAGGCGATTCGTAAGCAGTTGACGGCGCGCGATGCGGACATAATCGTGTCAGGCAACGACGATGAAGAGAATGTTGTGGCTCGATCGATCGCGAGCCAGCGCTTTTCGCTCATGCTGCTGGGAACCTTTGCAGCAGTTGCTCTGTTGTTGGCTGGTATTGGAATTTACGGTGTGCTTTCTTACCTGGTCGGGCAGCGTACAAGGGAAATCGGTGTGCGCATGGCGTTGGGAGCGCGACGTCTCGACGTCTTACGTTTGGTGGTGAATGACGGGGCTCGCATGACACTGATTGGCGCCGCGATTGGTTTCTTTGTCGCCTTTGGCCTGACCCGGCTGATGTCGAGTTTGTTGTTTGGAGTCGAGGCTACTGATCCCGTTACTTTTGCGGCCGTTGGGATCCTGCTGTGCGGCATTGCACTCATTGCGTCTTATCTGCCCGCTCGGCGGGCGTCGAAGGTCGATCCGATGGCGGCGTTGCGATATGAGTAAACGCTCATCCGCAAGGATCTGATGCAGCTGGACGGTCCACGTTTTTTAACCTTTGATGTAATCCATCTTGGTGTCTCCTGATGGCCTGCGCTCTTTTGCAGGCCGGGAAACCTATGCAGTTCCCGGGCCGTATGAGCACTGCAAAGAGAATTGCATAGGTCCTCCGGCGCCAAAAAGCGGCGCCATCAGGGTGACAAGGGCGGATGGTATACAGCAATTCCTAAAATCGATCGTAAAACTGTTCTTATCGCGCTAGTGTTCGTCGGCGGACCATCCGAGTTGGGTGTAGCCGCGGCGGTCGGTGCCGCGGAGGGTGAGGCGGAGGCCGCGCTCGGCGTTGACGCGCAGCGTGGCGCTCCAGTCGACAGCATACGCGCTGATCACGGCGTTACCTCCACCCGGGAGATCGTAGATAATGCGTCCATTTTGGTAGACGCAGTCGCCCACCGGACGCATGGCTCCCGACTTCATGACGAACACTGAGACGCCGGCGGGGACCCCCGCGCCGGGACTCGATGATTCGGGCACGTAGAGCGCGCTCGAGTTTTCCGGAGAGTCGACTGCCGTCTGATCGTTCAAAGGGAGATCGGGAGTGGCCGGCTTGGGTGCTTCACGCCAAGGTTCGGGCGTGTATACACACGGCGGTTGTCCAAAGTAATGCCATCCCGGCCCGAAGGTGCGTGCGCAAGGGGGAAGTCGCATGTTGCTGGAGGGGTATTCTCGAATCGCGGGCTGACGCAGTTGCAGCTGAGGCTCAGCCTCGCGGAAGGACTGTGGCCGAAGAGTCGGCTGGCGTCCATAGGTCTGCGCGACCGTGGGGATCTGCACGTCGTCCAAAAGCCGCAAGCTGAGAGAGGTCTCACCTTTCAGCTTGGGGCGCGGGCCGCGCGCTGGTAAGGAGACGACTTTCCAAGGCCAAAGGGGCGGGAGTATCCACTCGGCGACGTCGCGCTTGGCGTGTCCTTTGCCATCGATCTTGCCTTCGCGGTCGACTTTGTAGCCGCGGACGGCGATGATCTTGGCATTCACCGGAAAGTCGCCGCTGGGCAGCCCCATGCGGTCGAACTGCAATTTCAAATTTCCTTTGCCAAAAAAATGGCCAGGATCTTTCGCAGATTCCAGGTGCCCGACCAGATAGCTGCCTCGAGGAAAAACCTGCTCGCCGAATTCGGTGACTTCACGCAAATGACAGAGCACAGGATCGCCAGTTTCAACGGTAGCGGTAGAAAAGTTTGGTTCGTTAAGAACGCACTGCAGAATCGTGCCCGCAGGCAAAACGACATCCCGCGCGCTGGCGGCAGTGCTCAAAGTGAAGACGGCGACAATTCCCAGCGCAAATATCGCTAGGCTGGTGCAAACCCTGGACATCATGGACTCACCTCTCACCGGAAACCCGCAACCGACGACCGCTGTGAGAAGTGCCAGCCCCGGCCTAAAGGATTTGCGGCTGTGCCATTAATACTTTCTTGGTGTTGGACTGAACACTGTAAAAAGTACTGGAAGGGATCGGAGGACCGCGCTGCGAGCGGCATTTCATTTGTTTATCGGGATGAAATGGGTACTGTCAAAATTAACAGTGAGAAAAAAGATGAAGCAGAATTGACCGATGATTTAGTCACCGCAATAAACGACGGAACGACCAGACCAGACGAAAACATAATCCCGGTGGTCGACGGTGACGTAGTAGCGGACGGTGCCTTTGATGTGGCAGCCATCGATGGAGCAGAGGACCGGGGATTCACGAGGATCTTTGGTGACGAAGGAGATCGTGACAGCCGTTTTCGGACGCACGGTGAAGACTTGGGGCGATGATGCGGCTGTGAAGAGGGCGTCGCTTGGTGCGAACCGGGTTTTAAAACAGCTGAGCTTGTTCAAATCCCAGATCTCTTTGCGATCGCGGCTGCTCGGGTCGCGGGCAGGATTAATTGCAAGGGGAAGGGTTACGTGTCCGTCGACGCTGGCGCCGCCATATCGGACTGAAACGTTGGATTCGCTATTGTTCGCGACGGTCGTAACGTAGTTGAGGAGTTTGCCCGCCTGATCGGGGCTGACTTTCTCGTATCCCAAACGTGAGCTAACTTCGATTCCTCCATAGCTCAGCTTGTGAATCTCATTTCCGGTGAGTGGGTCGTGAAGGGTGGACGCCGCGTCATGGGCAGGAGCGTTTTCGTCCCAGATCAGGGCGCTTTTGGTCTGAGTCTTGAATGTTGGGATGTTGTCTTGTGCGGATGTGCTCAACGTGAGCAGGAGATAGATGAGCACGAATGTGCGTTTCAGATTCACGGCTGAGTCATGGCTTGCACAAGATGCGAGAACGTTTCCCTTCCATGCTTTGATCGGCTATTGATGGCTCCGATTCGGAACGGCTTTTTCGGGGGCAGTACTACGACTCACGATGGGTACGGCATGGGACCGGCCGAGCATGTCGTTGTAGGTGATGGTTTTGGGGCCGACCGAAACTAGAATTTCTTGTCCGGCGGAATATTGAAAGCCATAGGTGCCGGGAGGAGGAGTGTACAAAACGCTGTAAATGGTGTTGCCGACTTTTATGGCAATGTCATACCGTTTTGGTGAGTCGGTGGCGGCATTGAGCTCCGGATGTTGCTCGACAGACATGATCAAGCCGGGTTGGTACTTGGATGAAGTCGACTGGGCGGAGGCAGAGGCGACAACCGCGCACATCAATAGAATCCATAAGATTTTTCGCATACACGGCTCCCCTGAGAAGGATCATAGTCAGGGGTAGGGTGTGGCCAAACTGTCATTCCTGACAGCGCGGAGGCAGAGAATTGGAGAGTTATTTGAGCTAAGGGTCTTTCCGAGGTGGCGGATCTTTCTTGACGGGCATGCGGGCAAAGGGGAGATCGAAGCTTGTCTGGAGATGTAGATCGCTGACAGTAAGGGAGTAGCTGGGGTCGAAATAGTCATCAACCGCTTCACCATTGCGGAGTTTTTGAATGGTTCCGTCTTCCTTGAAGACCCAATCGGTAACGGACGGGTGCTGAGCACCGGCGAGAAAATCATGTCCGCTCATCAGGCGGCAGGGGAAGAGGTACTCGCACTCGGTTGGCGCATACCAGACGGCACGAATGCGGACAAGTTGGCCATCATCGTCGTAGCAGTAGTCGAGGCGTTGCTGGGTAGGAGATGGTTGGCCGTGGCGAGGATTTTCCACCATTGTGACGCGAACAATGAGGGCGTCTTTGAACCACACGAAGGCGAGAGGCGCAGGGCTGCCGGCGGCTTGCCATTCGTCTTTGCTGGCAAACTCACTCCAGGTAATGTTTTTCGCTTCTCCCACTGACTCGACTTTTGTCTCGGCGAAGATACGCGGCGGTTGCTGCTTCATGGAGGCATCGAGCATATCGCAATAGTCCATGACGGAACGCACTTGGTCGTCAGTGCCTTTGTAGTCGCCGAGATCCCGTTCCTTGAGCTTGCGTTCCTGTGCGCACAGCGGAAGGGCGAGTACGAGGATGAACCCGGCGAAAATGAGGCTGCGCATGTCCGTTTATCCGGTGGACAATCTGGCCGCTGACCCGGCGGTGCGTGAGATTCTAGCACCGGTCCCCGTCTTTATCCGGACTATTTTGGGACCTGATAGCGCAAGCGGACTACTCCGTCGGGGTACTTTTGGGCCGCGCGCAGCCATAGAGAGATGTCGCGGTGGCGCGGCGCTATCAGAGGGATGCCTTGGCCGATGAAAACCGGCATGACATTAATATCGAACTCGTCGATCTCGCCTTGATCGAGAAATGAGGCGATGATCTCGCCACCACCCATCATCCAAATGTGTTTTCCGGGCTTAGCACGCAGACGTTGGGCAAAGGCTTTTATGGGTTCGGAGACGAATTTCGTCCCGGGTGCAGCGGTTTGAGGCGGCTTGTGCGAGAAGATGTAGTTGGCCATCTTCTTGTCAAACATACTGTGCTTGATGCCCATCTTCTTCTGGTAGTCGAGACTCCAGTCGTAGGTTTTGCGTCCAAACAGGATCGTGTCAATGGACCGATAGAATGCGCGCATGCCGTAGTCGAATTTGTGCGGCAGGCGATTGAGCCATTCGACATCGCCATCGGGGCGAGCGATGTAACCGTCAGCGCTGGTGGCGATGTAGACGATGATCTTGCGGGATTTCATGTTTCCCATTGACCGGTTCGGCTTGGAATACGACAAGGAATATACGACATTTTAGGAACTATCGGATGGGCGAGTCTGCGACGCGGTCAGGCGATGAGGTGGGAAAGTCAAAGTCCACCGTTCCCGCAAAAGACGCGCCAGGAATGGGGCACACGCAGACCCTAAACTTTGAGAAGAGTGGGATCATTGGAGTACAGGGGAGGCTTTCTGGTTAGGACTGTGGAGAGGGTAGGGATCCTTCGACTGCGTGGATGCTTCGCTGATCGCGAAGCATCCACTTCGCTCAGGATGACAGGTGCGGAATAGTTGTCTGGTTTGCAGTCACTCGCGAAAACATGAAGCTCCACTGCGCACTTGACGCGAAACGATGAGCAGGAGCGAAATGAGATCGCCGATCTCAATGCAGTTCTAGGACAGTTCCAGTCCTGAAGGTTCGGTAAGATTTCCTGATGCGTGTCACTCTCGATGATTTGCGGCGGCTCACTGTGTCGCAGAGTCTATTCCGTCCCACGACGTTGAAAGGTGCCCTGCAGCGGATGGGGTTTGTGCAGGCGGATCCGATTCGCGCACCAGCGCGGGCACAGGATCTTGTGCTGCGCCATCGAGTGAAGGATTACCGTGCCGGGGACTTGGAGCGGCGGTACACCAAGCTTGGTGTCGAGGAAGATTTCTTCATCAACTACGGATTTGTGACGCGAGAGCTTTGTGGGTTGATGCATCCGCGGGCGGATTGCCGGGTTCCGGCCGAGAACCGTTTGCCTTGGCCTAAGCCACGATGGGAAAAGGCGCAACTGCTGCTGGATTTCGTTCGAGAGCGGGGAGTAGTGCATCCACAGGAGGTCGAAAAGCACTTCTCGCATGGGAAGGTGAAGAACTACTGGGGAGGCAAGTCAAATGCGACGACGCATTTGCTGGATGCGATGCATTATCAGGGATTGCTCCGGGTGGTGCGGCGCGAGGCGGGCATTCGAATGTACGCAGCGCATAAGCATGCAGATGTGATGCTCGACAAAGCGGCCTCTGAGGCGCGACTGGATGCGCTGGCCGACGTGGCCATCAGGATTTATGCTCCGCTTCCCTTGTTTAGCTTGCGATTCTTGTTGCGGCGGTTGCGGTATGCCGCGCCGCAGTGGGAAGACGATATTCCAGGAGTGATTCGGAGGGCGAAGCATCGACTGGGGCACGCGCATCTTGATGGCGTGGATTGGTACTGGCCGGCGGATTGGAAGATTGGACGCGGTGAGCCGGGGAACGAGGTGCGACTGTTGGCTCCGTTCGATCCGGTGGTTTGGGATCGCTGGCGGTTCGAGATGCTGTGGGGATGGGTGTATCGGTTTGAGGCTTACACTCCGGCAGCCAAGCGGGTGCGCGGATATTACGCGCTGCCGATGTTGTGGAGAGATCGGGTCATTGGATGGGGGAATCTTCCGGTGAAGGATGGGGCGTTGAGGGCGCAGTTTGGTTATGTGGAATCTGAGCCGAAGGATCGAGGGTTCAAGCGGGGGATGAGTGAAGAGTTGGAGAGAGTAAGGACATTCCTGGGGATCGATGGAATCAATTGAATGAGAATCAAAATCCACAAGACGAGACGCGAGAAGGGTGCGGCACTCACCTATGCATGCTGACTGACGGTGCGAGAGATGTCATGCATGGATCTGTTTTTCGGCGCCGCTGAACAGAGCACGCAAGGCGCGGATGACCAGTTTTGCGAGCAGGACGATGATCACGATGAAGATCACAGCGAGAATTCCCGCTACGTACGGATGTCGCGTTGCCAGCCAGGTGAGACCGATGGCTACGACATCTTCTCCGAGACTGAGGCCGATGTTTGACACTGGTTCGGGTGAGGGCGTGACAGCGGCACGGGCTGCCGTTTTGCCCCCGTGGGCGATGAAAGCGACCCCTGCGCCAAGGAGCGCCGCGAGTAATTGATGTTCAGGAGTGAGTTGGCTGGTCGCACGATAGGCAAGGAGTCCGGCGACAGGTACGCGAATGAAAGTGTGGATAGCGTTCCAGACAAGGTCGAACGCGGGGATCTTGTCGGCGAAGAACTCAATGATGAAAAGGGTAATACTGGCACCGATGACGATCCAGCTTTGAAGCGGTTGCAGTCCAGCGGGAAGTGGGAGGTGGCCGAAACGCGCGAGCAGTCCGAGGACCGCGACGGTGGCGTAAAGGTTAAGTCCCGCGGCAAAACCGATGGCTACGAGAAGGGCGAAGAGCTCCGCCGGCGGGATTTTCAGAACGTCGAGCATTGGAGCGATTGGTCTGAATCCTCTTCAATATATTACGGCGCATTACGGCGCTCGACGGAACAGTGAAGATGGACAGGGGATGTGGAGATTCCAAAGAAAATCCCTACTGTTCCCAAAGACCGGGAGAAGTGGGGCACCCATGACGCGTTGGAACGGCGAATGAGGAGAAAGAGAAAGGGTCGCTCTGGGAGCGACCCCTCAGAAATTTGCTGAGTCCCGTTTAGAGTGTGGACTCGATCTCGAAGCCCCAGGCTTCCAGAAGCGGCTCAGGGATGTACTTTGAGTTCTTGTTACGGCGAGCCCACTCACGCAGCCGGGTCGACCGCAGATACTGATCGGGCGAGAGTTTATACTCGCGCACAACCTGTTCAAATTCGGTAATGGTGGGGGTAACGGGGCCGATCGGCTCGGGCTTGCCCCAGTTCGGATTTCCGCGTCGTTTCGCCATGGACTATTGCCTTTCGACTTTGGGGAATAAAAGCTACAAAAACCGCTCTAACTATATGATTCTCGGACGCTGCTTCGGGATTCCGCGAATGTACGAAAGATATAGCGGACAAAGTTCTGGCGTCGCAACCGCAGAGGTCCGAAAGCTAGTCTGGAAACCCCATATCTTACGAACATCCTGTCGGCAAGTCAACGGAAATCTGCGCGGTCGCGCACGAGAGTTTCGATGTAAGACTAACAAAATAGAGGCGTTGTTGAATGTCAGGGGAAATGGGAATGGGGTCGAATTGATGGGGTTGCAAGTTCTTGCAACCTGCTGAAAATGAAAACAATTCCGGGGTTACGGACGTAATCCTGCGGGCGGTTGAGCCATTGATTGGGACGGTCGATCGACTTAGAGTGCAGTTAGGTCTGCAGCGCACTCGGGAAGCGCGGGACGAACGTTCGACAGCGCGGATTGCGGCTGCTTCTCGCTGAATCAGGCATTCTCATGGGGCTTAAGGCCTTATTACTCTGCTCGGATGAAAAAATCGTGCGCGTCTTGCGCCGGGTCTTGGGCGACCTCGACATCGAAGTTCAGTTGTGTCCGAACGCGGAAGCGGCGCTGCGCAAGCTTACCCGTCAGAGATTCGAAGCGATCGTAGCTGATCTTTCCGACGAGGGTGCATCCGGAGTAGTGAGTAGCGCGCGGAATGCGCCGTGCAACAAGCAGGCCGTTGCCGTGGCAATCGTTGAGCAGAACGTTGGATTGAAGGCGGTGTTCCAGACGGGCGCCCATTTTGTTCTGTACAAGCCGGTCTCAAGCGAGAGAGCGAAATCGAGTTTCCGTGCGGCGCGAGCGCTCATGAAGAGCGAACGCAGACGCAACATTCGCGTCACAGTACAAATCCCCGTGGTCATGCGCAGTTCCGAAGCAGGCGGCAATATGAAGGTGACCACCGTCGACCTGAGCGAGGGAGGCATGGCGATCGAGCTGCCAAATCGCAAGCGTCCGGTGGGACGGTGGCGGATTGCTTTCACTTTGCCGGGTGCAGACAGGGAACTGGAGATTCCGGCTGAGTTTGCGTGGGAAAGCGCGAAGGAACAAGGCGGATTGCGTTTCGTCCAGCCATCGGCGGAGACGACGATGCAGTTGCGCGATTGGCTACGGCAGAATTCGCCGGAGGCGGAACAAGACGATCCGCCGATCCGATGTCAGTTGACGGATCTGAGTCTGGGCGGATGCTATCTGGAGATCTCGTCGCCATTTCCTGCGTCAAGCCGCGTGACACTCTCGATGCGCGCAGGTGGAATTGAGGTTCGGGTGCAGGGCATTGTGCAAGTCATGCATCCGGACAAAGGCATGGGAGTGCAGTTTACACAGAACACGCCTGAACACCGCGCGGCTCTGGAAAGATTTCTTGGCGTACTGACTGAGAACCGATCACTGATGCCGGAGTTGCTGGTTCAAGCCGAAGGATTGGAGAGGGATGGGTTCCAGCGCCAACCGTCGGCGGCAGATACCGAGGACCCGCTACTGCAATTATTCTACGGAGAACCGTTGTCGGCAGAAGCGTTTCATGAAGCCTTGCGAAAACAGCGTGCGGTTCCGCCTGCGGTGGAGAGCGGCGCATCCACAGCGCACGCCTAGAAGCCAAAGAGTCTCCCTTCCTCGCGTCGTTTCTATCTGAGGAGTGCAATCCAGCGAAGATTGCTGGCGGCCGCGTCGTGCCCGGAGCGGGTCATTCAGTAAGGATCTAGTAATGATCGGGGAGCCGGGATGGCGAAATTGGCAGACGCAGCGGACTTAATACTCCGTAGGGGCCAAGAGCCTTATGAGGGTTCGATTCCCCCGCCGGGCACCATCCGAATCGGCCGCGATGACCTGTCGAAGAAATGACTCAATCCGGGAGACCGGAAACTCGGTGGAGGAAGGTGGAAGTCGAATCACAAAATTAACGTGACTTTCACTAACGCTTGTGGTTCCTGATGTGGCATACTTCGGGGAACTGGTTGCACCTTCGATTGTGCATTTTAAGTACTGCTCTTTTTGGGAGTGTGCCTTGGGGTTCTCGAAAATCTCACGATTGGTGCCAGCTATGACCTGTAAGAGATGCTCTTCGAACGACCTGAGCACGTTTAACACAGAAATAAACATGCATTTTCCTGGGTGGGAAGGACTAGATATGGCATCGGTATGGGCCTTCCCAAAGGTGCGCGTCTGCCTGAATTGCGGGTTGGCGGAATTTGATGTTCCGGATCGCGAGTTACGTGTGCTGGCCGAGGGCGTTGGATGGACGCGATCGTCGAAAACCGCCTAGCGTTGGATGTATCCAGTGTTCAGAATCTTCGTCGCACTTTGGGAGATCAAGCGAAGATGCAGCCAGGCTCTTGCTTAGGAAAATGCGATTCTCTTGAACTGCTTCGATAGCCTTTAGCAACTCAATAGCATCCGATTTCACGATGTAGCCATTTGCACCAAGGCGCAGAGCTTCCTGAATTATTTCCGCCGAGCGATGTTCAGTGAGGAAGAGCAATTTCGCGTCAGGACACCTCTCGCGGATGAGCCGGGCAGCTTCGATTCCATGCAGCTT
>Ga0126370_10000276_pt1 | contig 20119 bp, 22 predicted proteins | sample PanSoiMetaPlot_3_FD_92586 | JGI IMG/M metagenome (GOLD analysis project Ga0126370, IMG submission 92586) | Tropical forest soil microbial communities from Panama - MetaG Plot_3 | ecosystem: Environmental > Terrestrial > Soil > Tropical forest > Bulk soil | place: Panama | collected 2016-02-17 | reverse complement strand
ACTAACGATAAGGTAAGGATACGATCAATGGCTTGAGCTTTGCTATTGCATCTTGTATTGGAAGATGTGTTGAGTAAATCATTAATGTGGTTGGTCCACTTATATCCTTCTGAACAGTTTTACTCAGGAAATTAAAAGTAGACAGAACTTGAAAGCCTGCAGAGGCAAAGTCTGTTTTATATTTTGATAGAGAGGAAGTGGGGACGAAAAATCCACCCAGAGTCAAGTCGCCATTAGATTGTTTATTACTGTTAACAGTTATCGTCCCTTTCATGTTTGAATATTTTTTGTCAGATATACCATAAGAACCTGGATTTAATACTTTCACATCCGATGCTCCAGGATGTGTTACCGGAGTAGTTTGCCATACTACCTGTCTTGTTTTATTATCCTTTAAGATCTCTACGTGGATATGATTCGGATCTCCGTGGACAAAGGCTATGCTAGTCCCAGTTGGAATAACAAGATTGGTTGGTATGTAGTTTGCATTACTTGGACTAATTGTTTTATTATCGGAAGGTGGGTGATGAGCCTCATCTGGTATGTAGATTATGAATCCTTTAACAGTTGGTGGCAGCGAGAGCATTCCAGTATTAAAAACTGATTTTGCATCTGGTACAGCCACACTTGTAAGGGCATCACCAGCGTTCGAATTTGATTTGTCTATGGTTTGAGAATAGGCAGAATTATTGGTCAATGGAGATGCAAATAAAATAATTGTTAGTGACGATATGACAGCTATTGACATGTAATTTGCTAATTGTCTATAATGAAATAACTTGTCAAATGACTGTAGAAAATCTTGTTTATTCATAATCCAGGTCAGTTATCGTAATATAATAAAGATAGCTTAACTAAGATAACTAGTTATGTGACGCTGCAATAAAAATGATATCTGGTATTTCGTTAGATTATATAGTGATGAGATGATAATGATCTTTATTTTGGGTTCATAATCCTAATCATCGTGATTCATACTAATTATATATTAGTCGTAAAGTCTTTTATCAACTTCTATTCATAATTAACATTTATATCATAATTAGTCTGAACAAATAGACATTAGTTGATTCACAAACCTTTACTATTGGTCATAACATTGATCTTCTTAATACGTGTTTTTTCGAATAATCTAACGAGCTTATCATATTCACAAACTCGTAGCATTCAGAAACCAGTAAAAAATACTATGATGGCAAAATCCAAAGTTAATGGCATAAAAATTACATTCCCAAAACAAGGACAAAGTATTCATAATGACAAAAATTTTACAATATCCGGAATATCTACATATGATCATCATACCAATTGTCGAGTTTCAATTGTTTTGAATAACGTTAGACCATATCAAAATGCTATTGCAACTGGTCACAATGGATCAAATGACTATTCAACATGGAAATTCTCACTTTCTTCTAAATATACTACTGTCAAACCCGGATTAAACAGAGTAACAGCAAAGTTGACTTGCACTACTAAACCGACCAACATAACAAGATTTTATAGTGCGAATTTTAATGGTCAATTGACCAGTAAACCTGTATCGCAAGTCCAATTTCACGCTTCAAAGAACAATACTAATAGCACTAGTTTAGGCAAAAGCAATACCGCACTGCTATCTATAACTGGAAAGAAAGAACCTAATAAATCAAGTATCGTTACGTCATCAACTTCTGAAATTCAGAACAAAATACCTAATAATGAACAAAGGATTCACACTACTATCCAGCCTAAAATTATTTATGAAAACAAATCATCGATAAGTCCTGAATCTTTCGAGATATCATCTATGAATAGGACTAGTGGTCAACTAGTCCTGACATTACCTTCAGTTAAGGATAATTTTTCTGCATCCACACCATTATCATCCGCATCTGCACCATTATTGCCTGGAATGACGTCAGAAAATCATGCAAGTAATAATGTTCAAGGTTCTAATCATAACAATAATTAATTTATTCTCAGACATGTCATATCTATCAAGTCTAACAATTAACTATCTGAAAGAATAGATCATTACTAACATACAGATAATTATTTAAATGACGCCTGAAAACAAGGTTTTATCCTTGACATAATTGATTAATAATCTCGTAAACTATCCAAAGTTATGACACTGTAGTTACCCTAAGTGATTCGAACATCTTTTTCGCTGTTTGCGCAAGTTCTGCATAACTAGATGGCTCTGCATTAAATGTGGCAGAATAAATCCTATTTCCGCAAAGAGTTGCACTATCCATAGTGATGGTTTTCAACCCGTTATATGTGCTAGCATATACCATTGTATAGACATTTCGTCCCGCAAGAATGGAATTGGTTGTTGAGGAAAGTAATTTAAAATCTGAAGTATTATTATCATTCTTGATAATGTTTATGTTATTTTTCATCAGAGTATCCAGAGACATGTTTCGAATATTATTTTGCTCGTTAATATCCAGGTAAGTACTACCATCGCTTGGATCTGTATCAAATGATTTATGAATATCAAATGCTGGTGTTAGCCGGATAATGGTGACTATAGGCCAGTACAACCGATTCTCAACCTCCTGTAGATCCCAGTCAGAGGGAACCTGCATCTTGATACCAAAGGTAGAATTGACATAAGTGAAAAAATCTGATACTATAGAATTCCGTGATGCTAAACTAATATTAATGCTGTTGGACAGTATGACTATAAATGTGAAACTAGTTAGGAATACACATATACTAATAGTAGCAGTCATTTCAGTTCTTGATACATTTGCGTGATTAATCGACATCTATTAAAATTTAGGTACACATGACTAAACGTGCACGCAATATTACATCATTATTATCATAATTATGGTATCATTTGGTTGTATTAATTAGCGAAGCGTACCTTAAGAAATTAAACTAGGATATGGATGATAATGCTTCACCTTACATGCAAAAGAAAATAAACATGACAATATACAGTATTCTAGCTTTAACTACAATTTCAGTAATAATATCTGCAATTCTTTTGCATCCATTTACATATTCTTTAAAAAATAGTCACAAAAATAATGCTAACATGGTTCCTATATCTCTCGCAGGTAGTAATTATAACAAGCAGATCTTGCTCCCTTTTCTGACCTATCAAGATCCAATTTATGGAATAAAGATTCAGTATCCCTCAGATTGGGAAAAAATACAGGCTGATGGGAATTTTATTATTGGTTTTGTATCTAGCTCTAAGCAAGTATCAGGATTGCTGCCTAATCTGATGATTACAGTTTTAAAATCACACTCTCCAAGCACATCTTTAAATGATTTTGGTAACGCAAGGATTTCAAACCTTGAATCGCAATATCATGATTTTCATCTAGTAAGCTCCGGTTCCTTCACAACTTCACTAGGTTCGCCAGTTTATAAAATAGAATATACCCATATGGATGACAAGTTGCCAATCACTACGACGGAAGTATGGTCATTGAAAGGAAATGAAGCCATTATGCTTTTGGCTAATGTCGGCACATCTGAGTCGTCAACGTATATGCCTATTTTTCAAAAGATGATAAATTCATTTAGTTCATTCGCTTTTTTTACATCACAATCAAAGAAGGAAAATATAGTATGAAGATAAGGACCAATTCAGTCGTACAAACTATATCTGTTCATACATTTACTTATTGGAACCTTTCATTCGCATTATAATCACAATTGAATATTAAATATTGTGCAATATCAGACATCATCATGAGAGGAGATATTTAGATATCCTGTCGTTCTTTTAATTATACTATTTCGTATTATGAAGGATATGATGTAGCTTGACAATCCTACTTGAATTTTCTGTCACAGCATCTGGTACAATTTAGCAAGGGCAATGAATAGAGAAAAAACAAGAATTCATAACTGGCAGGTTTATAGTGCTTATACTCTGATTCCCCTTATGACGACATGAAAAGCCGCCCTGCACATCCAAACATCATTATCACTGACCCTAACTTTGCATACCACAAAGATTCTGGCCTTATCAGTAATACCAGTCTTATCAACATCTATGTCCCATCCAGCAAAAACTGCGTGATGTTCGTTATAGATCTTAGTGAAAAAGACAGATGCTAAAATTTATCAGCACTTTGCCAATCGGAAGGCTCTGGAAGTTCGAGCAGAAGTTCATCCTCGAGCTAGCCTCCATCCGTTTGTGAGCATCCTCCAGTCGTTCTTGTACCCACCGCCCCTTGAAACGCAAATTCGATCGTGCCCCTTGCAAATGAGACCCCTTCTTGTGGGTTACTGCCGCCAGATGGCATCTCAAAATAATCGTAATCTCTAATGGTATATGATATGGTCAAGATTGAGTTACCTCTAATTATTTATTAAAATCTGATGTTCAATAACTTTGTACTACAACGTGTAGAAGTTTTAGTCTCAAATTCCTTACCAAAATTAGATCGGAGTTTGTTCTTTATAATATACTTGGCTGCTCCAATACTTCTGCATTAATTGGATTGACGCATTTCTTGTGGTAATCATGATGAAACCAATATTTCTACAGTATTATGTGATGATTATATATCTAATATCTGGTAAAATTCGTTCTAATAAAGGTAGTTGTTTTTGAGTTCTATATGGACATTAACATGATATGATACTCAAGAGACAGGCTTTAACTATGTTAACTTAGTTTAGCATGACTTTATTAAAACTTATTACTTTACTACATTTATTATGTGGAAAAATCAATCCCTTGTGAAAATTAGACCATTCAAATACAATATGTCTAAGAGGAAATATGCAGACAGACATGGTACTGCTCTGCAGCATGAGAACAAGTTAATTCATGAACATGACTTTGTTACCATAGGGTTTAAAGAAACAAATAGTTCTCTTCTTCGATGCATTAGTTGTGACGAGTACTACTGTGACCTTTGCGGCAAGACTTTGTGATAAGAGGTCCACATACGCTTTTTATTACTAGATTATCATATACCAACCAGACCAAAGTCTAGTGGTACAACTATTTTGTATTAATATTTGTTAAAACTTACACACAAACTGTGCGCATACTTGTGCGCATCGATAGCATGTTTGGACTCTAATCTTAGTCAGATTTCATTTAGCATAATTCTCTACATTGGTGAATGTTACTTATTCTCGAGCTTGCTTCGCTACTATAGGCTGATCTAACTTCGGCGTTTATAGCATTAATAATTGTAGTTCTATTTAGTCCTTTTATTGCATTGATAGTGTTAGTAGAATTTGCTTGCTGTATAGTAATAGTCAAATTTTGAGCATACACAACAGTTACTGCTGCAAATGATAATACAACTACGATAGAGACAGCAGCAATTATTGTGGTCACAAGAATGACTTTGGATTTTCTCACACCAAATTAGGAGGCTCTGACTATTTATTAGTTGATTAACTACATCTTAAATTCTTCTACTTATTTATGGCTATCCGAGACTAAAAATAAAACCACCCCGGGTTGTCAGTAGGAATATCACCGTAGTGCTAACCATCAGAATGATATTTTCTAGCCTGGTCTGGATTAATAGATAAATAACACACAATACAACTTGGGATAAAACAATTTGCTAATTAGCAATGGACTAATAGACAATTATTGCTATACAACAGTCTGCTAGCAATCATTGCCCCGGGAGCAGTCACATCAGCTGACACTGGAAATAATCCTATAGATATGCAGATCTCTCCTCAACTCACAGGCTCAGAACTATTCGAAATGCAGGAGAAATTTACTGGTCTGATTAGTACTGATTCAGAAAACCGTTAAGTAATTTACCTGATTAATTAACGATGATACAATAAAAAGATGGTAAGCCTATGAAAGACGAAACTCCGAAACAGCGCAGAGAGCGTTTTTTATTAGAATTTGAAAATCCATTCGAATGTAAAATATGTAATCGAAGATTTAAGAAGAAAAAAGACTTAACAGAACATAAAAATGAAGACCATTCTTTATGATTTCGATATATCTTTTATTCCGTAAAATAATTTTTATATGATTAGTAGTGAGTGACATTCGCTGTTGATAAATTACCACACATTGTAATTGAAATGAACCTTAATGTGGTATATGTCATTGTTAAAAAATAATGAAAATAGATTAAAGATATTAACTAGTATTCCCATGAGTATACTTACAGCATTGCCAACGTACTTGGATGTTCATTCTATGGGTACAGCCACCGAAGAGGAGCTTATAAATGCGCAAAATGCTCCGAGAGATGAGCTTGGAGTAAAAGTGGTAAATATCCTGTACAATTTAGAAGCGGCATCTATTTATCGCATTCTAGACGCACCAGATAAGGAAGCAGTCAAAAAACATCATGATAAAATAGATGTAAAGTGTGACTTGATAATGGAAGTAAAAACCACACAGAAAATGTGATGCGCGCCAAATCTGAAGTCTGTATCAATTAATTTCAGACAATACTGGAGGCACTACACCACTTTCTGTCCTGGTCAAGAATGCGTTAGTTTGAGAAACTAAATTTGATTCTTAGATCCTCCAGAGGATTCAGCCGAAATAGAGTTTTATCATATCAAACGTTGATTTGATTTGGAGTATTCTGTGCCATCTATGGCAACGAAATTCACTATGTTTTTTCCAAAGAATTTATTAGATGTTATAAATACACGTCGTGCATCAAATTTGTATCTTATCAAACCTTTGAAAACTTTATCGTTCAAAGCAGCCATAGACGAGAGTCTATGTTGATAATCATCTATGTGATCGGGGCTAGGACCGATTATCTGTACAGAATTGATCTATATGTCCGACATCTTCTTGTAGTCTAACTAAATACGGTCTGCAGGGCAAGCTCAAACTGCCGTTAAGAGCAACCAGACAAAGACCTGCGCATCATTCACAGCAGTTCAATGATGGATGCAAAGGGATTGCTCACGGTTATGGGGCCGAACTCCTAATTCGTGCGCCATCGTCTTGTCTCCTTTCAATTTCTTGCAATCTAACTGATAAAAACACAAGTTGATCTGATAATTGTGCTATAACATCATCCTTTACTTTATCGCGCTGCCTTAGTGATTGATTTAATTCTTCCAATTCCTCCACCTTGGTTTGTATGTCAGCGTCCTTTCTTTCTAGCTTATGTATATTTAGAAATGTTAATGTTCGACTTTGCGGAGGATTTCTCATTTTTTGAGTCTTTTTCGCGTCTGTATGTAGAACTGGAAGCGTCATGTAACATTATATCAGACAAGCCTGGCCCATTCATTAATATCTCATTATGCTAGTATTTCCTACTTATATTGGGACAGGACACATTTATGTCAAATAGGCTCCGATAAGCATATTATGATTGTTGTAGGGACTAATCAGAATTTTTGCAGTAAATTTATGCCGCAGGAGTCTTTACATATAAGTCTCAACGATTTGAACCCCTTTTCCAAAAGTAAGCCCAATCTAGCACTTGCTTTTTGCAGCCTAACCTTAAATATCATATCAAACACCGTTAAGACCTCAATAGCGATACACTATTATTGAGAGACTAACCCAGAAAATTTATAGTAACAAATTGGGAGCTAGAAAACATATTTTGTAATCATTTTTTACTGACAAGATGAACCTGTGTGTAACATTGGTATGACTTCAAATAATACTAGATCATGATTTCTGAGAGTTGGTTGATCATAATGTTAGTACGTTTTAGACGATCATGTCTTTTCTCTAGTTGTAGAACACTCAAACTAGTATAATTTCGAAATTGGTTCAATCAGAATTACTCCCCAAAAGCGATTGCCAACTTGAATCGGTTGATAAATAGTAAAATTCTTCTTACCATTAATTGTCTCCAGTAATGATCCTGCTTGTCCATTTACTACCGCATTTGTACTTTTAAGATGACTAAAGTCCATTAATTTAGATGTGGAAGATGAGGATGTATAATTATTATTTGTAGCATAAGCTGGCGAGTAATCTATTATTGCCGAACCATTATGATCAACAACCAGAATCCTTTCATTATTCGTGATATTGAGGTTTCTAATATCTTGCAGTATGCTACGTAGATCCAATATCCCTACCCAATATCCTGAAATTACTTGGTTAGTTTTATTACTAATATTATTAGATACCACAGTATCAGTTATCTGAATTCTATCTACCGGAACAGCAACTGCAATTGCTGGACTATGTATAGAGGCCGAAATAAAAATCGCGCTTGTGTAGGTATTATTAAACTCCTTAACTCCCTTATACCATTCTCTATCTGCGTAATTTATCTTCGGAAGTTGCTTTTGGTAAGAGAATGGCTCTCCCATGTACACATTGGCATCTGGAGTTAAAAAGTATACATTTCTTATATCTTTGTCTCTTTCCAAGATATCTAGTGCAATTTTCCTCTTTGCTAAATCAATATTGGTTGGAATTCCCATGTATTTTTTGTCTATGAATTTTACAAAAGATGCATTTTGTACTGCAGGATCTTTACTTGTTAATTCCAAAAGGTTAACTGCGTGATTCAAAGTGCTTCCAACTATATCGGCTAATAGTTTTGCCATATTTGTTCGATCATTTTTTATTATTGAATTTTGGTTCTCTTCCATCGAGCTTTGATTCTGAAGTTGATTGGCATTCGTTGCATTTTTCACAGTCAAATTATATGTGGTCTCAAAATTCCATCCTGAGGGAAATGCAAAGGAATCAGCAGTAGATTTTCTTTCTGTTTGTGGTTGTACTTCTCCTTTAAAAATTATTTTATGAGCGCCAATTGAAAGAGGTTTTAAAAAGGCCCAGTTACCATCTGCTATGGCCTGTGTACTAGTGTTAGCTGCAAGCCCAAGAATATTTTCAGGCGGTAGAGTAAAATTAAATGGTTGCGATTGGATACGATATTTTTCTAGTTGGTTCAGAGAGATTCCATCAACAGTTGCATTAACTTTAGTCACTTTGTCTTGAATATTCTTGGCACACATGCGTAATTCAGAAAACGTCTTAAGCTTGGGAAATTCAGCAAATGAGCATTCTGAGTTTAATATGGGTAATAAAATCGCTTTTCCTGCAGGAATACTGCACTGACGAATAACTGGATGACCGTAAGTGCCAGTCAAAAACCACACTGGGCCACTCTGTTTTTCAGTGCAATATCTTCCAGTATTATCATAAGCCGGATTGATGCTTTTTGGTATGGAATAGCCCCATTGCCACCATCTAGCAGTCCATTCGCCCAATGTCAAATTGTAAGGTTTAGAGTTCAATGGAAATAATTCCACAGATTTTGGAGCACCATTTTTGAGTGTATGTAATATTGTACTAGGACCAGATGTATTGTTGCCAGTCTGAGCATGCAACGGGTGTAGTGAACCAATTAGAAATACTGACACTAAAAATAATACAGTAATTTGTACGACTAATAATAAAACAATAACAGAAGTTATATTCCTAGATTTCGCTATAGTTCTCAATATAGTATTCATTATTCCTCTTTTACAATGTGGTAGTAGTATGGGTTTTTTATTGTTTTGCGCACGGCGGCAATTCTAGAAGTATTATAAATATACTAAGTGCTGCTTGCCCTATGTTAATATGCATATCATGTTAGCAAATAAATTACTATCATTAAGCCTTGTTAATTTTTGTTGATTAGTGGTAATTGAATTTTAATATGATTCGATAAAATCATACCTGATAAAAATTAGATTGATTCCAGTTCAGTCAACAAAAACTTGAAATCATTGAAACGGCTTTCCTCTGGGAAAGAGGCAGAGGAGTGAGTGAAGACGGTTTTCATGATATGTTACTTCAGGCTTAAGAAATGCTAACTAAAATTTTTCGATAAATGTCAATTCTCTGAATTTTTTGTTGGAACGTTATATACAATAATGATAAATTTCTAATCATATTTGAATTTTAGAGTTGCATATTTGGTAAATATGATGTTAGCAATAAAATTCCAATTTGAATGGCCAAGGTAAGGAAATTTCAAATATATTTCAGTCCAGTTTCAACTGTTGTTCCTGCACTGCAATATATTTTTCTGCATGTTTCAATGCCTCTTGTTCGTTTTTTGACAAAGCTGACCCCAATTCCATTTCCTTAAATTGTAATGCATTTATGACAGCATTTCCGCCGTAATGATTATTAAAATATATTCTTAGAATTTTGGTCTGACTTCTAATTTCGTTAATCTTGTTAACCCACAATTCTAGTTCCTTTTGCGAGTACAAATAATTATACCAATAATGATCTTTATTTCTACCATGAAATCTCACAAATGAATGATCCGCAGTTACTATAATATTTGATAAGAATTGTAAATTTTCTTTTGCAGGTGAATCTGTGATTACTGCGGCAATATTGTATTGCTTTAGCATTTCCCATGGGTCCTTCGGTATTCCACGATGGATGTTTGAATTCAATAGCATATTGATAATACTGATTAGTTGAGTTAAGACGTGGCAATCTATCGAGAAAACCTTCTATATCTATAAATTCATCAACCGTAAAGCTTGGAGGGAGTCGAATTAGTACAGCTCCAAGTTTATTTGCTTCCTTTAATGGTGATATTTTGTCCAAGAACTCCTCAAGATCTGTTATTGCACCCTTGTCAATACTTAGTCTCTTCTTATGAGTGATTGTTTCAGGTACCTTTATTGAAGACTGGAATTTTTCTGGAGTATCTCTTGCTATTCCTATAAAAGTGCCTCTTGTCATTTTTGAATAAAATCTAAGGTAGAAGGTTAGCGTCTATTTCTGCAGCATTAAAGATTTGAGAGTAGTAGCGTAACCTTTTTGTAGATTTTTCAGGGTAGAAAATCCGGGTCCATCCGCCCTTATCCAGTGTATCGGGATAATTCCATCCAGAACAACCCAAAATGAAATTTCCCTGCATCTCTATTATTCATAGAATAACACAGTGTTAGTTATATCATTTATTCAGCTGTCTTGGTCCTATTCTTCTGATTGATATTCTAGGCTAAAGTTGCTCTTTGCCTCAGTAGTTGACATCACAATAGATTTGAGAATGAAATTAAATAGCTCGAGTGTAACCAAAACTATGGCATGACCTAATACACAAAGTAGATGGGCTATAGTATTGTTTCTTATCTTAACTATCAGATTTGACGTAAACAAATAATTTATAGCTAAACTGAGTAATTAATCCCATATATCATCATGTCATCACTTTTTACAGGAGACGAGTTAGAAAGATATTCCAAGAAATTCATCTGTTTCTTGTATGAATCTACATCAGGAGATTTGAATAAGAGTCACAAAGCCATTGACATATTTTTTCAGGCGATTAGTACGGGAGCATATGAAAGACCATCCTATGGATATCAAGCCACAAATGAGATAGTGAGAAATCTTACAGCAGAGGGGCTTGTTGAAATCATATCAACAAGCGATGTTCGATTAACAAGCAATGGTCTAGAGAAGTGTAAAAAAGAATGTAGATAGTACCATACAGAAAGCAAATCCATTATTACTTGTTACCCAGCATTATGCGTCATTACATGTCGGATCTTAATGTCATGAAGTTAGGTTATATTTTAGTCACAAATATGAATATGGATTTGAGTAATTTCCTCAGGATTTTATGATCGAGTCTAATTGCTGTTTATGTTCAAAGTCATATCTTTTGAATACAAAGATTGGGGTGAGATTTTCTATTGTATAAAATCTTTCATACATTCCTACATTGATACACATTATTTGGATATCGCTTGGGTATCATTACAGCGATACCAACAATATTGGGATTTCTTGTGGGCTCTGTTTAAAGCATTTCTTATTGTCATATCTCATCTTACATTTCTGTAGCAAGTTTCTAAATAGTTTGTGAATTGCATCCTTTTTGCTGGTTCTTGGTTTACATGTATTTTGAGCTTCTTTGATTGAACTTCGTTATACATCCTGTGTGTTGATTATATTGATCATAGATTACTTATGAAAACAAAACCAGATAGAAATCAGAGGTCTATCAAATGACGTGAACGAGGCCTTTGATTTAGGGGATCTTATTTATAGACAGACATATGGATAGTAGATATATAGATACCGGTTTGGATAGGTCTAAAGTTCTCATTTTTCGTACATTTGAAATTCCAAAAAAGTTGGAAGTGTTAATCTCTATTATGTTACTTTCATTACACTTATTCAATGTACAACTTATCATGTTTTAAAATTACATAACCCATTTAGATTCTTAGACTAATTTATATTATGAAAACAAAAATAGAATATTGAGAAGCCAATTAAAATGTCATCTAAAGGATTAGGGCAGCACTATGAATGGCAAATCGTTGAAAAGGTGATGGAGACGCCTGATACATACACCTTTTCTTTTTCACCTAGTTCTCAGTCCCAGAGATTTACTTTTAACGTAGGACAGTCAGTTACTATTCGTGCTTTTCTTAGACGACCTTTAGCATCAGGAAAGTTCGAAGAAGGCTTTGTTGAGAGAGCATATTCAATAGCGTCATCTCCTACTAGGGATTTGTTTGAATTAACAATCAAGGACGAAAAACCATATGGTTATCTCAATCCGTCTACTGGTAAGGCCGACGGATTTGCAGCATATTTCCTTGAACAGACCAAGATTGGAGACAAGATAGATGTGCGACTAAATCGAGCAAAAAATCATTTTTTATGGAAGATTGCAGCTGGATTGGAAAAGGATATAGCCTATTGGTCAGGAGCAAATGGAATAGAATCTGCAAGATGTTTAATTCAATATCTGCAAGATTCGAAGAATTCAGATATTGGACTTACACTATTTTATAGTAATCCAACTTTACACATCATCAACCAGCGAGATGAAAGACCCTTGTTAAATGTAATATATTACAATTGGCTTATCGATATGGCAAAGAAAATAGATACTTTTAAGATCATATTTACCTTTACTAGAGATAGTGAAACACTAACATCCGATCATCCAAGAATTGTGTTTAGAAAAGGAAGATTCTTTGAAGGTCACAATGGGACTCAAGAAAAAACTCTTTCAAAATATTATGGAAAAATAAATAATATTGATTCAATTTTTAATCCTATATGTGGAAGCAGTGGTTTTATTAATGGTGTGGTCAGATTACCAAATGGGAGGATAGAACGAGGAAAGGGAATAATGCAAGATCTAGTAGATATCGAAGGTGTTAAATCAGAAAAAATTGATAGGGAACAGTATTATCTAGAAGTAGTAGGTTTCAAATAACTATTGTCCAATTTTATAAGCTCTAATTTATATCTGAGCAATATTTAAATAAATAAATTTTCTGCGATTCTTCAGAATAAGATATTAGTTTTTAGACTATAAAAAACATTCAATAAAATCCAAGATATTTTGGAAATGAATATGTGAAGATAGTATGTGTCAAGCTAAGGTTTAACAGTAAAAGTTACATATGAAGGGCTACTGACTGCATTGTTATTGTTCACTATTAATTGAAATGTTAATGTGGTGGGTTGGGTGACCTGCGGTGCCTCAAACGTAGGTTTGACGCTATTATCGTTAGACAATGATACAATGGGACCACCTGCTAGCTGTACCCATGAATAGTCTATTTTCTTTCCGTCAGGATCATAGCTTTTACTCCCATCTAAAGTAACATGATTCAAAGAATGCACAGTCTTGTCTGAACCAGCGTCAGCAACCGGAATACTTTCAGAAGATCCAGTTTCCTGATTCTCGTTCACAGTATTAGTGGTTGAAGTACTTTGCTCTCCGTTAACTATTATCGGTGAAGATCTATATGAATTAGCAGTAGACTCCGTGCCTACTACCACCGTTCCATCAGAAGTATGACATGGATTAATATTGCAAGGGCTGATAGGACAGGGATTCACTAGACAAGGATCAACGTGTTTATTGCATGTATTTGCACTTATTCCAAATCCCGTACAATGTTCTTGAACGTGATTTGAGTTATCCTGCATCTTGTTTGAATTACCGCAGGGATTTATACTTGCACCAGAATCTGTGCAATGTGCGTTTGTTTGAACGCTATTTGTATGTATGTTGTTTGGTTTGATATTATTTGTATGTATGTTGTTTGGGTTGATATTATTATGATCTGGAAGACCATTTTTCGAATTGAAGTGAGGTGAACCAGATTTATCAGGAGAAGGCAAATTACCTAAAGATGGAGAAGGCAAATTACCTAAAGATGGAGAAGGCAAATTACCTAAAGATGGAGGACCACTGAATCCGGAATGGCCAATCCCCTCGGGTAAAGCAAAGACTCTTGATTTATCAACAAATATTGCAGCTGATAGCAAGGTTAAAGATACAAATAACAGAATTGAAATTTTTTTCAAACGTGATTCATTTTTGATGATGGGAAAATTTGAAGAATAATTAAACTTAGAATGTGAATCTCGCAAAAATTGTCTTCTAAAAAGTGATTGAAATACTAAACTCAAATATTTTAAGTACAATTATCGTAAGGACGAGCCAAAGATATATAGACTTTTATAACAATTTTTATGAATTAAGTTGAGAGTTGCCCTTTTGCAAGATTTATTAAAAGTCGTGTTATGAAGAACGTGTATATAACTACCGTATTATAGTATATTGTAGCTGGACAAAGAAATTCTCTGATGAGCACTTTGACAATACTGTGATTTGGATAAACCTTGAGGATGTGGTGATATTTATTATTATTCGAGTAACTGATCTGCTATTCTTACAAAATGAGACAAACTTTGTATCAATTCATTCCAGGCATTTTCTCCCATTTGTTTTTTTACCTTGCGTTGAACCTCATTCCAAAGAGGAATCGTTTTGGCTATAGAGTTACTGCCACTGGGAGTTATCGTTACAATTCTTGTTCTTTGGTCTTTGCCAGTTGAGATCTTGATGAATCCTTGTCTTTCCAAGACAGACAGGTTTCTGGTAAGTGTTGTTCTATCCATACCTAACTCTTCTGCAAGTTGTGATACCTTCAAAGAATCAGATTTGGAGATGACTCGAAGTACAGATAACTGAGTAGAAAGTAACCCCGAAGACTTAAATGCATTATCGTAAAGCAATGTCACGGCTCTAGACGCCTTTCGTAATTCAGCACAGGTGCAGGTACTTGCTGGTATTTCTGGCTCATGTAATACGTCATTGCCCAGTTTTTTCAATGTTTAATGAGTTCATATACACATATTATTAATAAAAGGTTTACTAATTATGATTGACTATATTCAAAATTCAATGTAAATAGATGTAGACAAACTTAAATGAGTGCACCTACACATTATCTTTGTCATTATAAGATTACAAAGGGATACTACGAAGCTAAATTTAGCTTCGATATACCAGAAACATGGCATAAGGAAGATCGATTGGATAACCATTGTAGTTCTGGGTTCAACTTTGCTAATTACAATGTACAGTGAGACTATGTTACTACAAGGTATAACCGATATTATTAAGGAATTTAATCTTTCATACAATTCATCCTCGTGGATTCTTTCCGCATATCTTATGGCTGGTGCAGTTTCCACACCAATTGTTGGGGAGCTGTCAGATATCTACGGAAAGAAAAAAATGATACTAATTATAATGTTAAATTATCTTGTTGGGATCATTCTAGGGGGGAATATCCTCTAGTATTACATTTCTAGAATTAGCAAGAATAATTCAAGGAATTGGTATCTCAATTTTTCCGATTGCGCTTGGGATGATAAAGAATCAGCTTCCAAATGATAAAGTCGCTATAGGTGTAGGAATATTTAGCTCCATGTTTGCAGCTGGTTCTGTAATTGGATTAGCGGTAGGATCAAATATAGTTGAGAATTTCGACTGGCGAACTACTTTTTCTCAACATTTTTTATCGTAATAACTCTATGGTTAATAATCAGACGAGTTATACCCGACAGCTCGGATCCTAAAGATACTGTGCTATTACAAAGAACAAATACTCCAATAAAATTAGGTAAATATGATAGAAATAGTGAAAAAATGAAAAAAAGAACATTTCTAAAATGGTAGATTTTAAAGGGGCAATCACATTTTCCCTCACTATAACTTCATTTCTTCTGGTCATATCCTATTCGCAATTATCTGACAATACAAGATCAATATATGTCCCATTATTCTTAGTTTTGGCAACTGTCTCACTGGCATCATTAATGTTTGTTGAACAAAAATCAGATAATCCTCTAATTAGTCTAAAACTAATGACGGACAAGAGAATTCTATTCTCTAATATTATTTTAGTAGTTTCGTTTCTAGCTCTATTTACACCATTTCAAACCATTCCAGTCTTGGTCAGAAGTCCTCTACCAATAGGGTTTGGAGGAAACGCAATAACTAGTGCAGATATTCAATTACCATTTATGATGGTATTTCTATTATTTGCGCCATCTTCAGGTTTTATAGTATCTAAAATATGCAGCATAAAACCGATTGTCATCGGAAGTGTAGTCAGTACATTTGGATTTATTAGCTTATTCGTATTTCATTCAACGGAATTTTTGGTAGCAATAAATCTTGCTATTGTGGCCGCTGGAATATCGCTAATGAGAGTTGGAGGGTATGAGATTGCCCTAAAGTCTACACCAAAACAGTATAGTGGGATATCTTTAGGAATGACATTCCTTTTTAATTTGATCGGAGCTTCCATAGGACCTGCAATTGCCGGAATATTCATGCAAGGAAATCAAATCATAATAAAGAGTATTATGGGGTCATTTCCATCTGAGATATCATACACTCTGATATTCCTTACTTTAGCTTTGACTTCTTTTGCAACAATAATACTCTCAGTTTTCCTTAGTCGAAAGTAGATGTCAATTACGAAATTAAATACTATCTCTAATTAGATATACCAAAAGAAATAAGAATGTCGGTGGCAGTTTTTATATGAAATGTGAAATTGCGGCCTGTTATATAGGCTATAACCACTACAGATGTACCAGATATTCCTTTTGTCATTTTGTAGTACAATCGATTCTTATTGAGACAGACATACAACTTCCTTTTGTAGCAGCAATGATATTCTCAGACAAATTCATAGTACTGTGTTGATGGACAAGACAAGATGAAAGAAAATCTGTGCTCAACGACAACTAATGGGATCTCTTCCAGAGGAAGTTGTAATTTGAATTTTGATGCTGAAAGCAAAAAACAGAAAGATCAAACTTAGAGATAATCTCTAGGCATTTCTACTTTCGTTTGAATGACTTTTTGATTAATTGATTGATATACTTTAGAGTTATAATGAAATGATTCTAGCAATATAATATCAGAGAATAATTTGACATACTACTGCTTTATTTCACAACAGAGCGAACTCGTGCAGATGGTGTATGTCTGCTATCCATCATAAGATATATTTCAGGTACAGAATAAACAAATCCTATGTGAATACAGTCTGTTTTCTCATCCAATAAGCACTGTAACTCTCCATCTTTTAAGAGTATTTCAGCTATTCTGTTTCTTTTATTGTCTTTTATCAGTATCCGATCTTGATCAATTGAGACCTTTTCCATGAATGGGCCATGTTTGGCAAACGTCTCATATCTTATTACGGTTTCTTCCATCAAACTGGTCATATATCCAGAGAAGCTAGTAATGCCCTTCAACTCGAGTTTTTTCTTATTCTTTTCGTATGAATCATAGAATTTTTTGTAGACATTTTCACTTACTGTGATAGATTTAAACCCCGGTTTCGGCATCTTATTTGAGTAAGGTAATGAATTTACAGATATAAGACTTGCGCAATGAATCTTATTGATCTAAGAATCTCACATTGCTATCTGAATACTCAAATCCCGTATCTCGTTAAGTATTGTCTTTCAGGATAATGTGGTAATACTGGGCTATTAATTGATGATTTCCTAGTTTCATAGTTAGTTCAAATTTTTTGTTTCAATCGCTATTATATCTTTTACCCAAATTCCAACTTCACTCATCATGAGTAATTTGTTCATATATTCTTGCCAAGAAATGTGGCCATAAGCATATACCCATGACTCATATTTTTGTTTCAAGTTTATGAATGCATCATAATGATAGGTGCAATATTTCAAGTCAGTACAACTTTTCCGAATACATGCGACACATTTTTTTGTTTGAGATCTCATATACTGCTGCTCAAATAATCCCAATGTTTGTTTGATTATTTTATTTATTCATTAGCTCAGACTTATTGCTGAACTGGGGCGCACAACTAGATTTAGCCAAATAATTGTTGAAGTTGAATAAACTGTTGATCCTGTTTGGTAGCTCAGTACATAGTAGATTTTGAATTAGGGTCCAATTTAGTGTACTACTCATCATTTCTTCCTTTGCCTATTATAATACAAATAGATTTTTAATTTTGTGCCGCAAATATTACTATAATATATAGTATATTATTACGTGTGTCCTTCAGTATAGATCTTTGCAAGTTTCTCACGAAATTCTTTTTCTGCTCCTGTCTTCTGAAACATAGCCATCCATTATTTTTCCATTTTTTCAATAAGAGCGTCAGCCGCCTTATCAGTTGCCGGACCCCATCTTTCTTCCATCCTCTTCTTTAATTTCTCCGACATCAATTCCATATTGGCCTTAAAGAATCCTTTTGCCACATCATAACTCCTATCTCAAGTGGATCCATCATACCATCTCCATGATCTCCACTTCCTCACATACCTCTCATTTTTCCTTCTGTACTTGCACATACCGAACAGGTACTGCCTGGTGCATGGCACGGACAAGGACATTCCATACTCTCTTCATGATGACTTTCCATTATTCACAACTCACCTATTACCACTAGATTAAGATGGGTAACTATATAAGTTGGCAAGTCCAATTCTAGTTAGTAGGTGCAGATCTGGTAAGTTGATGGAAGATAAAGAAATTGCCTCTGTACAAAAGAACATGGCCAACTGCCCAATTAATAACACCTTCAAAATAATTGGCAAGAAATTTACTGTTTTAATATTGCGTAATATGATTTACCTGAATCAGACAAGATTCAATCAACTTCTTGATTCTATTGAGGAGATAAACGCAAAGACATTGTCTGCAAGACTTAAGGAGATGCAAAAAGATGGATTAGTGGAACGAAAGATTTATCCTGGAATTCCAGTGAAGGTGGAATACCGTGTGACCGAAAAGGGAAAGGCATTGATACCTATACTCTATCAAATGGCCAAATTTTCAATCCAATATTGTCCTAAAGACGTCTTCAAAGATAAGAAACCTAGGACAGTAGAAGAAGTATTTGGATATCAACCCATATAACGACCTTAGGATGACATTTTGAATGTCTTATGATCCGACAAGACAAGTAGTACAAATATTTGTGACTATATCAGTATCCCATTACTGCTATATTCAAATCATCATATCTTTGAAAATATGGTCTTGTTCTTTATTGTGATTTCATGATTACATGAATCAATTTTATTTACCAGAATGGTATGTGCCGCTGTCTATTCTAATACGCATAAAAATAACAATATTCTCTCTGGGAATATACACTTAGGTAATCTTGCACTATCGATAAATACTTGAATACCATTCTTTAGTACGATTAACTAATATGCTAAAGATTGGAGATAAAATAATCTTTAATACTATTGAAGAAATTCTACATCCTTCTCATACGGCGTTAGTTGTATGGGATGTAATACATGCGTCAACAAGAATGATTTTTAATAAAGAAGACTTTAGTAGGAATTTGAATTCGATAGTAGAGTGTGCACGCAAATCAGATATTCCGGTATTCTTTACACCAATCCTCTCACCATCAAAACGATTCGAATCTTCAGCAATCCTATACACTCGCGGTAAACTAGGATTTGATCGCATTTTCGAGGAGGTTACTACTCAAGATATGGATTTCACGATTGAACCCAAACAGGATGAAATAATAATAAATAAACATACTGCAAGTATATTTATCGACACAGGCTTTGAGCGTATGGTTAGAAATGCTGGGATTATTACTATAGTGTTTACAGGTATTGCAACAGAATTTGGAATAGAATCTTGCGCTAGGGATGCCTTTAATAGGGGATTCTATTCTGTAGTTGTTTCAGACTGTGTGTCTTCACCATATAAAGATGGACATGAAAGATCGCTTGAGAACATGAAGAATTTAATAACTGTTTTAAACTCAAAGGAGATTGAAAATGTTTGGCACTAAAACTCTAAACACTAAGATGTAGGCATAATTTTAGTATTTAGTATTTAGTATT
>Ga0126370_10000275_pt1 | contig 20131 bp, 14 predicted proteins | sample PanSoiMetaPlot_3_FD_92586 | JGI IMG/M metagenome (GOLD analysis project Ga0126370, IMG submission 92586) | Tropical forest soil microbial communities from Panama - MetaG Plot_3 | ecosystem: Environmental > Terrestrial > Soil > Tropical forest > Bulk soil | place: Panama | collected 2016-02-17 | reverse complement strand
CCAAGACCTTCGTTCAAGTCAACGGTTCCTGCCACGAGGAGTCCTCCCTGATCGCCCCAACTCAATACCGCACCGCTCTCCAGCAGTTCCTAAACAGCCTTTAAGGAGCAGGGCTTTCAGATTGCGTACTATGAGGAACTTCTCCGCTTAGCCGAGCCGAACTTATCAGGAGTTGAGCCGGATTTGGAACTTGCCTCAAAAACGAGCAGCGAAAGAAACAAGGGGCCACGCCAAGCGTTAATGTAGGAAGTATGGCAAGAGTCCAACGAATATGACTCCGCGTCGTTCGAATCCCGGGTTACGACGTCGAGCACGCCGTAGCCGGAAATTTGTCTGTGGGCCGCGCCGCTCTCGCGGACTGCTGACCTGCTTACTTTCTTGGATTGTCCTTCAGGCCATAGCCTGCACACAGCGCGGAACCACGCCGGTCGAAACGCTATCGGAGAAATACGGTGTACGCGAAGAGGCCGTGCGGTTTGCGAGTGGGAAGGTGAATCTCGCCGGCACACTTGTGCTGCCGGAGAACCCTGAGGTGCATCCCGCAGTTGTACTGTTTCACGGCTCGGGCCCGCAGGCGCGGGACCTCTTTACCGCCCACTGGTTTGCCTCACAAGGCGTGGCGGCCCTGGCTTATGACAAACGAGGAGTGGGCGAGTCCAGCGGCGACTTTCGCGCGATTCCGTTCATGGAGCTTTGTGACGACGGGCTTGCGGCGATCGCGTATTTGAAATTGCGGCAGGAGATTGACGCGAAGCAGATTGGAGTGTGGGGGCTCAGCCAAGGAGGGTGGCTGGGCCCGCTCGCGGCTTCGCGGTCCGCAGACGTGGCGTTCGTGATCGCCGTGTCTGGGCCTGGTGTTTCCCCGGGCGAACAAATGATTGTTTATTACGCGAATGAGCTGCGGAGACAAGGCATACCAGAAGGAGATGTTCGAGAAGCCAGCGGGGTTCGCCGCGATATTTGGAACTACATGTCGAGCGGGAACGGATATGAAAGGGTCAAGGCGGAGCTGGAGCAAGCACGGACTAAGGCATGGTTTAGCCAGGCGAAAGGCCAGCAGGATGATTCGTTCGGGATGCTGCCGAGGCCAGAAGAACTGGGCAAGCCAGTTGGCAGGAGTTTGCTTTGGTTCAATCACGAGATGAATTATGACCCAGTAGTAGCCTTGCGAACTCTGCGAGTGCCGGCGTTGTTTTTATTCGGCGACCGAGACCAACTGATACCGGTGCAACAGAGCGTGACCGTACTTCAGCGAGTTCTGGGGGAAGACGCGCATCACGATTTCACGATTCGTGAGTTTCCCAACGACGACCATGAGATGAGAATGGATGTGGGGGAAACACGCGGTGAGATTGACCCTGACTATCTTAAAACGATGCGAGAATGGCTCGCGGCGCATATTGTAAAGAGACGCTGACTATTCGCAATAGTGATGGTCGGCACTGGAACGAAGATGTACGGTAAGGCAGGAGTTAGCAGTAAATGTGAGAGACTCCTCTGTGAAGGGTCATTTGGTTGAAGAAATGAAAAACAGGTTGCGATTGCGCTTTCTAATGGGCTTGTTGTCACCCGCGGCTGCGATGGCCCAGAGTCCATTTGATGGCACTTGGAAGCTCGACTTCGGTACGGCGCGGATCGAAGCCAAACCTGAAGTGTATTTGCTGAAAGACGGGACATACCATTGCGACGCCTGCGACCCTCCTCTTCATCTGAAGGCCGATGGCAACGACAGGAAAATCTCCGGAGATAAATGCTTCGACACGGTCAGTGTTCGAGTCATCGATGATCGGACCGTAGAGGAAACGTATAAGAAACATGGGAAGACGGTCGAAACCTCAAAAATGACGGTTTCCTCGGACGGCCAGATGGCGACCATGGATTGGAGCGAAAAGTGTAACGCGAAGGGTGATCTGGTCGCCGTTCAGCGTATCTTGACTCGAGTAGCCCCTGGGCTGCCGGGAACGCACGCCGTGTCTGGTTCTTGGAGGCTCGTTAAGAGAGTAGCAGTTTCGGACAACGTGTTCACGGCAACTCTGAAGCTGCAAGGCGATACATTCAGCTTTATGGACCCGGTTGGCCAGGGCTACTCGGCAAAACTGGATGGAACGGAGACACCGACCAGAGGCGCACTCGACAATGAGACTGTTTCCGTAAGGCGTGTAGCTGAAAATACGATTAGGGAAACTCACAAAGAGAATGGGAAACTCAGTGAAATCGTCACGTATGCTCTCTCTCCCGATCGAAAGAGCATGACGATCACTATAGAACACCCCGCAAGCGGGAACACCACGAAGTACATTGCAACCAAACAGTAGTTCAGCGATTCAGCGGCAATCTATGCCGCAGAAAACAAACTGGTCCATGGAATGCGGCCGGAAGCACAAAAGTCCTAGGATCAAGATGTCCGGTAAGCCGTCATCTGGACGGAAATCCTGTCGCAAAGCAGGACAGTGCCGAGAATCGACCACGTTTACTTGTTACTTGGTGTAGACTCCCAGCATTTTCGCCCTGCCAAGGAGGCACGGATGACGAAAACCGATCAGAACGGTCGCGTTACACGACGCAATTTCTTGGGACACAGCGCGCGAGTCGTCGCAGGGGCGGGAGTGTTGGCAACGAGCAATTCTGCCAACGCAAATGTGGGAGCGCGGGAAGCAGCGAGTTCTGGTTCAGGTCCAATGCCGGGCAAAATTGCTCTGGAAGAGCATTTTGTCATTCCAGAAACCCTCGGTGCGAGCTATGGCGCTCCAGGCAGTCCCGAGTTTCAGCGCCGATTGCAAGAGATAGGAAGCACACGGATCGCCGAAATGGACCGAGGCGGCTTGGACGTTTGTATCCTTTCGCTCGTTGGTGATGGAATCCAGGCGATTCCCAATGTTTCGGAAGCTATTCGCATCGCGCGGCGAGCAAACGATCATCTGGCTGAGCAGGTCGCCAAGAATCCAAAGCGGTTCAAGGGATTCGCCGCGTTGCCGCTTCAGGACCCGCAGGCCGCCGCTCAGGAATTAACGCGCTGCATCAGAGAATTAGGCTTCTGCGGCGCGCTCGTCAACGGATATTCGCAGATCGTGACATCGGATTCAGCTGTCTTCTATGACCTGCCGCAGTACCGGGATTTTTGGGCGACTGTGCAGCAGCTCGATGTGCCGCTTTATCTTCATCCCCGGTCAGCGTCCCCACATCAGCCGGCCTATGAAGGGCATCCCTGGTTGACAGGTTCTGTCTGGGGATTCACGGCCGAAGGTGCGATTCACGCGCTGCGTCTCATGGGCAGCGGCTTATTCGACGACTATCCAAAGCTCAAGATAATCCTCGGCCATTTGGGAGAAGGGCTCCCCTGCAGTATTTGGCGCATTGACAACCGTGTATCGAGAACCTTGGGAGCCAAACCGAAAGCCAAGCATCCTATAGGCCACTATTTGCGAGAAAACTTCTACATAACGACGAGCGGCAATTTCTGCACGCAAACGCTCACCGAAGTCATGATGGAAATGGGTGCCGATCGCACCCTTTACTCCGTCGATTATCCATTTGAAGATACGGCCATCGCAGCGGACTGGTTCGATCATGCTGCAATCAGCGAAGCAGATCGCTCAAAGATTGGCCGAACGAATGCGGCCCAACTGTTCCGAATCTAGTCCCCAATGCCAGATTGTAGCTAGGCGTGAATCCTCGCCGCGGACGGGTCGTCGGCAAACCGTCAGGGAGCCGTAAGGGCAATTGAATCATCGAGACTTAGTGGATTTTGTTTGAACTCATAACCCCAAGGTCGTCAGTTCAAATCTGACCCCCGCAACCATGGGCACCGCGAGGCAAATCCTCTAAGCGCCCTTTTCATTTATAGTTACTAGCTGAGCCGCATCGACTTCTCTTATTCAGCACACAGTTGTTCCTGTTCGCGAAATTGGGAACAACTGGAGCCGATCGCCATAGATTGCCGTTTCTAGAGCGACTGTAGCTTCTGGTTCCCCAGAAGTGTGCGTGTAGATGTCTCCGGTCATCTCCTTGGTAGAATGCTAAAAAATCTTGTGCCAGACACGCGCGGACAATGAAAACCGCGGAGGCTGATTCAAATATAGAGAATCATTCGTTAAGAAGTTGTTCCGCAGAACTCCGTGTTTCGTCTTACCAGGAGAAAGTCAAATCAGCCGCTGACGCATCCTCAGCGCACAGGAGGTTGATCTGGTTATGAAAAAAGTAGGCATTGGTGTGCTCATCGGAATTTCACTGCTCGGCTCGGCAGCGGCGCAAGCCCAGATCCAAGCTACCGAGCGCGCGGCGTTTCACTTGCCATCTTCCCAGACAGTTGCGCCGAACACGCCAGGCGGCGGCGTAGTTGTGGGCAGTAACGTTTATGAAGCCGACGGAGCGCAAGGCTTCGTCCATCTGATGCCCGCCGATCCAGCCAATCCAGACCCGGTCAATAGCGGCATCCTGGTGTACGACCCTCGAATCGGCTCGTTTACGCTTGGCGGTGGGGGTGTTTGCATGCCGTTTTGCAAGCTGGGCCAGGTTGCGTATGACGGCAACCAGACCGTGTATGTTGCCTCCTACGACCAGCAAAAGGGCCAACCGTTCTCGGCCACTTTTTCCGGCGTGAACAGGCTAACCATTGATCCAGTGGCTGGGTATGTGAGCTGGAACGGCCCGGTAGCGGCCTTCGCTGGATTGCAGGGCAACCAAACCACATCCCTTGCTTTGGGGCCGGACGGCAATCTTTACGTCGGCTTCCTAAAGAATGGCAACGTAGTGCGGATTGTGAATCCCAGTATTGATCCCGGTTCCGATCCAACTCACACGATCCAGATTGTGCAGTCGGTTGGAGGGGCGCCGAACGGGCGTCCAGTCCGCTCCATGACATTTGTCGGACCGGACTTGTATCTGGGCACGGCGGATGGGCTCTCGGTGATCAAGAACGCCATCGCCAAGACGTGCCTGGGCGGTTGCAACGCCGTCCCAATCTCGGATGGGTTCGGCGGTGCGGACCATGTTGGTTTGACCAGCGACGGTATCAACCGCATCTATATGTCCATCAACGGCGCGGGTGTGGCGCGGTTCACCATCAATACGCAAGCGACGCAGATGATTTCTACCGGTGGTATTGATGCGACTACGGGTGCGTCCACAACCTTCGCTTTCGTGGGTGGCCACAGCAACATGCTTTTCCTGGACCGGCTGGGTAACCTCTGGGTCGGGGACGACATTTCTGACGGCGCAGCCAACTTTAGTGGACGTGTTTGGTACATCTCTGCCGGAGCGCTTTCGAGCATTCCCTAATCAAGCCAAGTACGAAACGGACGGCTGCCGGTAGATTGCGACCTAGACCGGTGGTCCAAGGTCACCAGAGTGGGCCATGGGAGTGTTGTTGCAGGTGAATAGAAGATAGAACAGCAGTCCGTTCCCAGCGCGGACTCTTGAGGAGGGCAAATGAACTTTTCAGATCAGGAGCGGATAAGGCAAGTGGTGTTTTTTCGAAGCGCATTATCGAAGGCCGCCGTGGCGGGGCTGGCGGTTTTTCTCATGCTCGTAAGCGCGGCTTCTGGGCAAACCAGCAAGATCCAGCAAAGCCAACAGATCCTGTCACTGACCGGTCCTGCGGAAGATCACGAGCACGACTCGATAGGATCTGCCGCAGCGATCAGCGGGAACGGTAAGACGATGATTCTTGGCGCTGTCAATGGAAACGGCGTCGTGGAGGGAACAGGAGCCGCTTACATTTTTGACAAAATCAACGGTCAGTGGGTTGAGACCGCCAAGTTGTTTGCTGACGACGGGTCGGCAACGCCAGAACCGCACGGCAAGTTCGCGAACGACTCATTCGGAGTAGCGGCCGCGATCAGCGAGGACGGCAATACAGCCATTGTCGGTGCTCCGGCGCATGCACACTTTCAGGGTTGCGACAATTGCGGCGCTGTTTATGTCTATCAACGTGTGAACGGAGTCTGGAGCCAGCAGGTGGAGTTACTCTCTCCCGCCCCCAACGGCCGGGACTTTTTTGGGTCCGGAGGAGGTTTTGGCGGCATAGGGATCAGCGGAAATACCATCGTCGTAACGGACCAGGGCAATGGGCAATTTCTTGAGCTCGCAAGAGGCATTGGCGTTGATATTTTTACGCGCCAAAATGGCGTTTGGGCATTGACCACGCAGTTGACCGTCCCCAACGATCCTTTCTTCTTGCCCACCAGTGTGGCCATTGATGGAAACACGGTGATTGTGGGTTCATCGCAAAGCGACTCGCCCCTGGCCACCGAGTCCGGGGTTGCCTACGTCTTCCGCTTCAAGGAGGGCCAGTGGTCTGCGCCAGTAGTACTGGCGCCTGCGGAGGCAACCTCTTTTGGAGCATTTGGCGCAAGCGTGAGTATCAGCGGCAATGTAATTGCTGTCGGCGCCCCAACCCAACCGGGCCTTACAGGCCAATCCGGCGCCGCCTACGTTTTTACCAATGACGAAGATGTATGGAGAGAAGCCGCCCAACTCGCCGCCGGCGACGGGCAGGACTTTGACAATTTTGGCTTCTCCATCTCGATCGACGGACAGGCGGTGTTGGTAGGCGCAAACGACAAAATGCCTCTGGACAGCACACTCGCAAGTGGGACCGCCTATGTGTTTCGTCAGAATGAGGGCGTATGGCGGCAGATCGCCGAGCTCGCTGTTGCCAGCGAAGGCCTCGGGCTCGACCTTGGTGGGAACCCTGTGGGGGGAGGAGACTATGGCTCATCGGTTGCGGTACGAGGTAACACGCTGCTGGTGGGAGCCGATGTGCAGCGCCCTGCTCTCGAGGGGTATGCCGCCGGCGAGGCCTACGTCTATCGCCTGAATCCACAGAACTGAACAACGTGAGGGCTACCTGGGGTGGGCGTATGTTCTATCGCCTAATTCCTGAGGAAGAGGCAATTCGCCGGTGCTCTCCCGCTGGGGGAGGAGCGCCGGCGAACCCTTCCGAACATGCACGCAAATTTTTGGAGACGACTCCAGCCTAACCCGGTTAACCCATCACAATCGTTCGTGAGGTTCGTCACACAAGACAAACGATTGTCTAAAGTGTTTTCTTGAAGAAATGAGTTGACAAGAAAAAATACATAAGTTACAAGCATTTCAATCTCATCCCCCAGCAGGGAACTCGCTCCGGTTCCTTCCGAGTTGATGCGCAGGAGTAATATGTCGAGGGGGCCTATCTGAAGAGCGGGCAACCTAATCGACTATTTTCGCGTCTTTCCCGCCAAGACGCCACCGTGGGGTGACGAAACGGCATTCCAATAGGCCAGGGAATGGTATTTCAGGGCTTAGCGCTTTTGCACGCCGCGCTAGGGCGCCGTTCTTTTGTTGTTCCCGGAAGCCCGTTTCATCGTCCTATGAGTTGTGAGGATAAACGACAACAGGCTGCATGGAGAAGCTCCAGGACGAGGAGCTGATCGAACGGTACCGGACCCAACTTGGGGCTCCAGGCGCCGAGGTGTGCCTGAACGAGTTGTTTGCCCGTCACCACGCGAAGGTGGCCTCATGGTGCTTACGGATTACCGGGGACGTGAACTCCGCAGCCGACCTGGCTCAGGAGATCTTCCTGAAAGCCTTTCAGAGGCTGCACACGTTTCAAGGGAACTCGAAGTTTACAACCTGGCTTTTTTCCATTACGCGGAACCATTGCCTGGACGAGTTGCGGTCGAGGGCCACTTATCTGCAGCAGAGTTCCGAAATTGTCCTGGACGAGATCGTCGATTTGAATCGCGAAAAGGTCTTGTCCGCCCTGGAACGCCGGGAGTCCGAGGATTTGTTGCGAATGCTCATCCGGGAATCGCTCGATGAAACGGAGAATAAGGTTTTGACGCTTCACTATGTCCACGAAATGCCGTTGGATGCCGTTAGCCGCATCCTGGGATTGACGAATCAGAGTGGGGCTAAGGCTTACATCGTCAGTGCGAGGCGCAAGCTGAAGCGAGCTCACGAGAGGTGGAAGAGCCGCAACGAAATATCAACAAGAGGTGGCAGCCGTGTTGAATGAACACACATCGGAACGCGATCTCCTTCGTGAAGTCCTCGGGCCAACCGAGCGATGCCCTTCGACGGAGAAGCTGCAACTTGCGCTGGCAGAAGGCGCTTCAGAACTCCCGTCAGACTTTTCAGATCACTTGAAGACTTGTGGTTACTGTCAGACAGAGCTTCACTTGTTGAGAACGTTTCAGGAGGGGGGCGCTAGGGAGGACTCCCAGGACGTGCGCAAAGTAGCGGAGTTGCTTCGTGGAAGATCGAAAGAAGTTTTTCGGCCGCGCCCCTTTGCTAAAGCACAGGAGAGTTGGTGGAGCCGGGCATTTCGCATTCAATGGCTCGCTCCTGCAGCGCTGGGAATGGCCACGCTCCTCGTTGTGGTCGGGGTCGCGTTTCAATATCGCCAATCAGCCACGCGGCCGGCCCTCAATGGCTCATTCCAATCAGGAACTGATGTATTCCGCACAAGCAACTTTTCTGTCTTGAAGCCGACCGGCGATCTTGCCGAGCGCCCGGAGGAAGCGCGATGGGAGTCCGTCCCGGCTGCGGCAAAGTACGAAATTCGTTTTCTCGAAGTGGATCGCGCTGAGGTTTGGAAGGCGGAGACAACTGTGGACCACATCGAAGTTCCACGGATGATTCAAGACAAGATCGTTCCAGCGAAGACGCTTTTTTGTGAAGTCGTCGCGTTCGATTCCTCGGGACGTAAGGTTGGGGAGACAGGGTTAGTTCGCTTCAGATTGCAGCTCCACGGCGCTGCTCAATGAATTGTTTTGAAGTCCTGGGGCGCAGTATAAGGGGGAACCTTTGATCAGCACAATCAGGTTGGGGCTTGCGGTGGTTGCGTTAAGTACATTACTGGCACCAAAGCTTGTCGCACAGAGCGGTTCTGGATCCACGAGTGGAGGACCGACTAGCGGAACCTCCACGAGTATCAGCGGTTCCACGAGCGGTGGGCCAACTTCCGGATCCTGCACGGTTTCCGGTCAGCAGGTCTCGTTGCATATTCCAGATGAGACCGTGCCTCCCGGCGGCGTCGTGCAGATGAAGTTCATGGTCACGGAGCCGACTCCCATCACCAGCGGCGGGCCACGCTTTGCTTCCTTCAGCGGTGCAACTGTGCTTGGAATTCACCTTTTCAATCCAACTGGTGACGTCAACGGGGTGGCCATGGTCAACGGCTCGCAAGTGAGCATTGCCTACGTGACCTCCAGCGGCACGCAGGGAAGCGACTACCCGATCATGGCGGTTGCTTTCCAGATGCCTGCTAGTGCGTCAGTCGGCACCAAATCACAATTCAACCTGGATCCCTCTTCAACTTGGACCCTGGGATTGCTTGGGACGGCTTCGATGAAGCCAATTACTCCCGCGACGATCACCGTTGGAGGCTCCATCTCGATTACGAACGTCGTTCCCGGCGGTGGACCCTTACCTGTTGGCACCGTGGTCAGCATTCACGGAATCGGATTTCAAGCCGGAACGCAAGTGCAGCTTAGCCAGTTCGCTGCAAGCTCCATTGTGGTCGTCAGTCCCCAAGAGATACAGCTCGTCTTAGCAGCGCCTACCGACATGACAGGAAAGAAAATCCAAGTGGTGAATCCTGATGGCTCGCAGGATACTTATTTCTCGTATCTTCGCGGGGTCCCCTTGGGGCAGAGCAATCGGCCCCTGCTTGCTTCCGCAGTGCCTATCTTCTCGTCTTTGACCCACTCGCAGGCAGTATTTGCGGCCTCATCGTTTGCGTCGGCCAGCCAGTTCAGTGGAGTAGCAGTGCAGAATCCGAATCTTGAGCCTGCCGCCGTGACGTTTACGCTCTTTTCGTCTTCTGACGTGGCCCTCGGCAGTTCAACTGTAGTGATCCCTGGTGGTTACCGAATGATGCGTGAGTCCTCGGAGGTCGCGCAGGGAGTTACACCCCCGCTAGGGAGCTACCTGACGGTTTCTGCCGACCACTCGATTCAGGTGTTTGGTTTTCTTGGAGACGAAACCTTGGGCACGGTTCTGCCGGTAACGACCTTATCCTCTCAGCCGTGACCTTCTCAAACGGTGCAGAAGAACAGCTACGACACCCAAGATAGCTGCAACGACAAATATGAGAGCGCTCCACGGAATGACTCGTCTGGAGCTGTTCCAGCCGTCTCCATTCAGGACAAAAGCGGCCCAATAGCGTGGGTTGGCCAGTTCTGATTGCGAGTGGAAAAATTGAAGCTTTGCTGCCCGCAATGCTTCCGCTTTGGTGGCCCCATGCGCGAGAAGAGAATAAAACTGCTTCATGAAGTCTGCTGCGGGTTCATCCGCAACTTTCCATAGCGAGGTGACGGTAGCCGAAGAGCCGGCGGCGAGAAAGGCCTGGCTAAACGCCTGGATTCCTTCACCGCGGACCATTTTGCCTCTCGCCGTATCGCAGGCGGAAACGGTGACCAGGTCTACTTTCTTCAATTCCAGGCTGTAAACTTCGTCCAGAAAGAGATAATCCGCGGCATTCGATGAGTCCGCAGCAAGAAGAATGCGAGAGCGATCCGGGTTCTCCTCATCCACCATTGCGTGAGTGCTAAGATGCAACAGGGGGGGGCGCCTAGTGCGGACGTTTATAAGATAAGTCTTGCGCGCATCCGCCCCCAGGTGCATCTCTGTCCTACCAGGCAGAATGCCCGCGATCCCGCGGACTTCCCTTTCGGATGCTGGCAAGGGTTGCCAGCCTTCTTTTTCTGCCAGAGCGTCATTGGAGGACACAGGAGGGTTTCCAAAAGCCGTCATTTGCTGGTTCCACGGGAACAGCCAACGTTCGCCAGTCATTCTAGGCATAGCCACCAATCGCGCAGACGGCAAAAAAGAGACGTCGCATTTTTCTATCAGCAAGCCATCCGACTTAGGAACTCCCAGAATCTCAAACGGGATGCTGAGAGGTCCATCAGGCACGACAAGCAAGTGCCGCTCCAGCGGGATATCGCTGAGAAGCTTGTTGCCCAAGCTTCGGGAGGGCTCGCGCCATTGACTTGCTGTTCCCTGGATACCCGCCAGCAGGAGGCCGGCACTCTTCCGGATGTCCTCGGTTGATGTGTAGCGCACCAAACCTGTTTTGGTTCGTGTGAGCCAGATGGCCGCACTGCTTTGATTGCTCACCCAGAACTCGATAAGCACCGTCTCTGGCGGCAGCTGAGCTTGGATTTCTTCAAGGCTGAAATCCCGCAACGGCGTATGCGCGGCCATTCGATCCAGCAGCGTGCGGGCTCTGCTCCGTTCCATCAAGCGGAATATTTCGCTCACGGCAGTAACCCGTTGTTGAATCTGCAATGAAATCAAAGCGTCGTAAACGTCACGCTTATCCGCAAGGAAGTCGTTGCGGAGCGAAGTTGCGCGCAGACCGGCTCGGATCGATTCGATAATCGCAATAGACTTACGGTAATTCTCGGCGGCGCCTTCTGCGGATCCTGCATCTTCTGCGGTCCGCCCAAGCGCATACCGAGACTTCCACTCCTCCTCAATCAGGCCCGCCTTCTGTGCGCCATCGAAGGCAGCCTCAAGATTGCTTTTGGCTTCGCTTAACCGGCGGAGACGTCGCAAGACTTCGCCTCGATAGAGGCTCGCCTGCACAAGTCCCCGGCTGTTTGAGGCTCTCTTTGAAAGTTCCATAGCCCCTGTGAACGCATCGAGAGCGCTTGCGAGGTCTTCGAGATCCATTGCCTTTGCAATTCCGATGTTGCGCAGCGCCCCGATCTCCCCGTCGGCATTTCGGTCCGAACGGAAGAGAGTTTGAGCCTTCGCGTACAGTTCCAGAGCTTTGATGGGGTCACCCAGCCGCCGGTATAAAACTCCTTCATTGAGTAACAATTGCGCTTGCTCATTCGCCGGCAGTGCCTGTGTTTTGCTGGAAATCTCTTTGTAAAAATCGAGCGCGCGCCCCTCCAGGCCAACACGCTGGTACACGGTTGCTATGTTGGCAAACGTCAACTGCCGCCCCCACGAATTCCAAGGTTCGGTAGTTGCCGCATTCACCTTCGCCAATGCCTGCTGATAGAAATCGAGAGCGGGCGAATACTGTCCCTGAAAATAGTAGATGTTGCCGATGTTGTTGAGTCGAGTGATTTCACCCGGGGCGTCCCGCACGGCGCGATCAATCCCCAAAGCGGTCTGATAACTGTCCAGCGCCGCAATGTAGTTTCCCAGGTACTGATTCGCTCGGCCCAGCGTGTTGTAGTCTGTGGCGAGTTTCTCATCCTTTTGCAAACCCTGCCAAAGCTCGATGGCCTGCTGCGCGTCGCTGACGGCGCCTGAATAGTCACCAAGCGAGACAGAAATTGTTCCTGCGGCGCTCAAAGCTCTTGACGAAGTTTCTTTGTCGCCCGATGAGCGGGAATCTGTCGCAATAGTTCGGAAAAGATCACGAGCTTCTTTCAACTTTCCTTCGCGCTGAAGTGCGAATGCGTCCGCAAGTGAGGACGATGACGCCGAAACCGCTGACGCCAGAAGCGGAATTGCAAAGACGAGCCATAGGCCTCTGTGGGATCGCGAAGACCTCACACTTTAGGACTCCTTTTGGAGGTGGTAAGTAGGGATTATAGCCTTGGACAAGGGATGGTTAGGCGCATAAATTGAGACGCTTGGTTTTAAGACGAAACTTGTGCCTACCACTCGTTGTAGGGTGTGCCGTCGAGAGAAGTCCTGCCGGAATTCGAATGCACATCCACCATTCCCGTGGTGGTTTGATCGGGACTCAGTACGACACTGTCAAACTGTGGCACCCAATCCTTGGCGTTAGTCATTGGGTCGGTAGGCACGGAGCGGAGGTAGCCTGCCTGCTGTAAATCATCAACGGATTGCGGGGCGGCTTGCTTGTCCAGGGTGTAATTGTCAATCGCGTCGCGAATCGTGCGAAGATCCGTCTTTAGCACCGCTTCCCTGGAGTGCTGGACGACCTTGTCATAGCGAATCGCTGCCATGCCAATGAGGATCACGATGATAGCCATGACGATCATCAACTCGATGAGCGTGAATCCGGGATTGCCGGGTCCGCGGCCAGTCAGCAGCGGTCGCCGCGCCATTCGATGGTGCAGTCGAATCTTCACTTTAAGGTCAACCTCCTATCACCAATCCGAATACTTCGATCCATCCATGGCCGTTCCGGTGGATTGGGAATACACATCAAAAACGTCCTTGCCGCTCCAATTTTTGGAGTCCGGATCGTCCTGCACCGCTCGCAAGCCCCAGTCCGCGCGCCCCGTCATCGGGTCAATGGGGATCTTCCGCAGAAAAACAATCTTCTTATCGCCGCTGTTTCCCAGCTTCACGCCGGTGACGAGCGTCTGTAAATCCGGGGGGTAGCCTTCGGTTCCGATTTCCACTCGGATGGCCTGATGTTCCGCGGCATCTTTGTAGCGGTCAATGGCGTCGCGGATTTCGTCAAGATTGTGGCGAAGGACCGCCTCTTTCTCGCGAACCACAGCGTATCTGGCAATCGGCAGAGCCGCGGAAGACAGAATTAGCAAGATGGAGCAAGTCAGGATCAACTCAAGAAGAGTCAAGCCCGCTTGCGGCCCTGTTCGTCGCCGCCGGATGTGCGCTCGAATTGGAGATTCAATAGACATCTCTAACGCAAGACAAACGACTGGGAATGGAACTCCTCTAATTTGAACTACGGCTGAACTTGTAAAGTTGCTTCGCTCGTAACCAGCTGGATTGGCTTTTGCTGCGAATCCTTGGCATTCACTTGAACGATGGACAGGTTCGTGGAACCAGGCGCCAACGCCTTCACGACGACACCAATCAGTGTGCCTGTGCCGCTGACTCCTGGAGTGCTGGGCGGGCGAGTGGCCGAAATAATGGCCTGCCCTTTGTCCTTCAGCACTTGCCAGGGAATCGCAATCACCTGCGAGCCGCCGCCGGAGAGGAAGCCACCGTGCTGCACTTCTTCGACGCTGACGATCTTCGGATCGTACTGAAGCAACAAGGGAATCGAGTAAAGGTCGTTCACGTTTTCAACGACCACACCCAAAGTGGCCGCTTGCCCCGCTTTCAGACTGAGGTTTTGCGGCTCGAAACGAATCTTGGCGACGCCAGCGCCTGATGGTGCCTGCGCGGGAGGCGTGTTCGGAGTAGTGGTCGCGGCTGCGGCTGGTGGTTGTTGCTGTTGCAGAGGTTGCGTTGCAGGCGGGGCAGGTTGTTGCGTTGCTGGTTGAGGCGTGCGCAGTTCGCTCTCGCGCCGCGTCTGCACGTTCTGATCCGTGCCCGAAAGCATGGGACGCAGATTTGCTTTTGTCCAATCGGGCATGCGGACGATGTGCGGAGTCAAAAGGATCAGCGTTTCGTCTTCCTGGTGATCCACCTTGTTGTCGGAGAAAAAGCGGCCCAAAATCGGAACTCTTGCCAGTCCAGGCCATCCACTGATGGTTTTTGTATCGGTGCGCTCAATCAAACCGCCCAGAATATTGGTTTCGCCCTCTTTGAGCCGGATGTCGTGCTCGATAGTCTTGGAGCCGATCACCGGCTGTGAAATGCCGCCGATGTTCGTTGTCGTCAGCTCGGACGAGATCTCGATTCGCAGTTTCAAACTGACTTCGTGGTTCGGATGCACCCGAGGCGTCATGTCCACGTTGACTCCGACATCCAGGTAAGTGAACTGCGTGTTGACCAGGGGATTGACGAAGCCCGCTCCCGCCGCGCCGCCCACACCCACGCCGGCTTGAAAGCTGCCCGTGGCCACCGGGATGCGCTGGCCAATTTTGAGCTTTGCCGTTTGGCCGTCCACCGAGCGAATTTCAGGGTTCTGAATGATCTTTGTATCCGAGTCACTTTCTACCAGGTTGGCAGTGAGGCTCGGAAGCGTGACGCTGAAGCTGCCCGGATTCAGATGGCGAAAAGTGTCGAAAGTCATGGGGTTGCTGGTTGTTGTGCTACCGCTCGAAGAGCTACTTGTTGTTGTGCCATTCGTGACCGCAACAGAGGCTTGCGAACCCGGTTGAATGCCCAGTTCGCGGAGCCGGTCCTTGCTGACCTGCAGCACTTCAACTTGCACGATGACTTCCGGCTTGGCTTTGTCAATGTCGTCCAGGAGTTTTTGCACGAGCATCAATTTGTCGGGCGTTTCGCGGATAATGATGGCGTTTTGCGCGTTCACCTGCTGGACGCGCTTCAAGTCAAACAATTGCCTCAGCCCGGTCATGATTTCCGTAATGTCCTGCGGTTGCGTGACGTTCGAAAGATAGAAAGTCTTGACAACTTCTTCCTCATACTCGCGGCGCTTCTGGACCTGGTCCGGGTAAACGAAAAGCGTGTTTTCCGTTACTGGTTTAATCACCGCCTTGCTTTCCAACGATACGATTTCCAGCGCCTGTTCCAGCGTGACGTCGTTGAGTTCCACGTGGATTTTTCGCAGTGGAAAGTCCGGGTCAAAAATCATGGTCAGTCCCGCGATCTTTCCTATGGTCTGAAAGGCGACTTTCGCGTCATTGTCCATGGTCATAGTGATCGGGTGGCGGTTGAGCGGCTTCATTTCCGGCGGCAGGGCAGCCAGCGGTTCCTGATTGTGATCGGTAGGCGCCTCCGGTTGGTTCGGATGGTTCCTTTCTTCGATCATATCCGCGGTGCGCTTCAATTCCTGTTCAGCGATGGAACTGGAAGGATCGGCGGCAAACGCCTTCTGGAATTCGATGGCCGCTCCGTCCAGCTCGCCTCTCTTTCGCATTTCCAAGCCGCGCTTGATGTGGAATTCGCCGGCATCAAATCGTGCCTGATGCAGCCTGATTTTGTAGGTGCCGTTTTGGGGATCGGCCTTAACCGCTTTTTCGTAGTAAGAGACAGCGGCGTCGTAGTCCTGGAGGTGTTCTGCTTTTAAGCCCTCGCTGTAGTCGGTGTGTGCCTTTGGGCATCCAGCAGCGAGCAGCCCGAAACTCACACAAAAGATTAGGGTTCCCCACTTTTGCTGCATACTCTCTCCGAGGCCATTGAAGATCTTGCCTTTGAAGTCTAACACTCGCATTAGACGTGCGGCAAGGTAACAGAGGTTGACTGTCCCATAGGAAATAACAGCAATTTCACGTGTGGTTTTCACCCGAGAGTGACAACTTTTTCCACTGCGGCTATGATGGACGGTCGTGGCCAAGCCTGCCAAAAAATCTGAGAAGGCTGCCAAATCAGGCGAGCTGATCGTGGCGCAGAACCGCGCTGCCTCGTATAACTACCATATTCTTGAGAAACATGAGGCCGGCCTGGTTCTGCATGGCACCGAAGTGAAGGCGCTGCGCGAGGGGAAAGCCAACATCCGGGATGCCTACGTGGACTTCCGCCCGAATGGGCCTTGGCTGGTTAACGCACACATTGCACAGTACTTACCGGGCGGTCCCTGGAACCATGAGCCCCTGGGTTCTCGGAAACTGCTGCTCCACAAGAACGAGATTCACAAACTTTCCGGCCGCGCTGAGTCTAAAGGTCTGACGGTCATTCCCCTGCGGATCTATTTCCGCAACAGCATTGCCAAAGTCGAAATTGCGCTAGTGCAGGGCAAAAAGGCTTGGGACCGCCGGGCGGACGAACGCGCCAAGGAAGCCCGCAGGGAAGTGGAAGAATCTATGTATCGCAATCGGAGGCGATAGAGTAGCCATGCAAATCACGCTGGAGAGTAAGCCATTCGCAGGAATCGAAACCGAGGCCCTGGTTTCCTGTGTTTTTGAGGATAGCGACCCGGTCCAGGGGCGCATTGCTGAAATTGACAAACTCGCTGGCGGCTTGCTCGGAAAGCTGGCGAGGAGCGGCGAACTGACGGGCAAGACGCTGGAGTTCACTCTGGTTCACGCGCCTGCGGGGCTGAAAGCGGCGCGATTGCTTTTGGTGGGGGCGGGGAAGAAGGAGCAATTCAATTCGGCAACACTGCGGAAGATTGCCGGTGCAGCGCTGCGTTATTTGAAAGCGCGGTCGGTTAAGAATCTGGCGCTGTTGGTGCGCGAGGGCTATGCCACGGAAGAGTACGCGCAGGTCATTGCGGAAGGGACGTTGGCCGCGGACTTCGAATCGGATAAATACAAGACGGACAAAAAGAACGACAAAAGAATTGAATCCGTCGCGATTGCAGGTTACTCCGACTCAGAACGCGCGACCGGCGAAAAAGGACTTGCAAAAGGCCGCATTATCGCTGATTCGCAGAATTTCGCACGCGATTTGATCAACGAGCCTTCGAACAAGATGACGCCGACGATCCTGGCGCAAAAAGCGGAAACCATGGCGAAAGCTTCGGGGCTCTCCGTAGAGATTCTCGATGAAAAGAGAATCGCTGAATTGAAGATGGGAGCGTTGCTCAGTGTCGCGCAAGGCAGCGTCGAGCCGCCGCGAATGATGATCATCACTTACAACCCGCCAACCGCTAAGCCCGGCGCGCCGGTGATTGGCTTAATTGGCAAAGCCGTGACGTTTGATACCGGCGGAATCTCCATCAAGCCCGCTGACGGCATGGAAAAAATGAAGTACGACATGGCTGGCGGCGCCACGATGATTGGCGTCATGCGCGCGCTTGCCGCGCTAAAACCTGCCGTCAAAGTGATTTGCGTGGTGCCGTCCACGGAGAACATGCCCGGTGGCCGCGCGCAAAAGCCGGGTGATATTCAGACGGCTATGTCGGGCAAGACAATCGAGGTTCTCAACACCGACGCCGAAGGGCGGCTCATTCTGGCGGACGGTGTGCATTACGCAAAGCAACTTGGCGCGACGCATTTGATTGACGCCGCTACGCTGACGGGTGCGGTCGTCGTGGCTCTCGCGGGCATCAATGTTGGCGTCTTCGGTTCCGACCAGGCGTTTACCGACAAGCTGCTAGCCAGCGCGAAAGTGGCGGGCGAGAAAATGTGGCAGTTGCCCATGGACGACGACTATCGCGAGTTCATCAAGGGCACGGTCGCGGACATCCAGAACATCAGTAGCGGCAAAGGCGGCGGTGCGACCATCGGCGCAATGTTCATCAAGGAATTTACCGGCGACTCCCCGTGGATTCACCTGGACATCGCAGGCACGGCCTGGAACGACGACGCCAAGCCTTGGCTCGCCAAAGGTCCCACCGGCGTGGCTCTGCGCACGCTCGTGCATCTCATTATGTCCTATTAGCGGTCTGTCAGCAGCAGACGTCGTCACGCCCGTTTGTAGCCAGAAATACCTAAGATCCTCGGGAATGTTCCATCCCCGCTCCTTTAGCCAAAAATCAAGCACAGGAGCCTCAATTGGTCCGGCCCAGAAGAAGAGTTCTGGCCTTTTCTTCGCGTCCTCTAAGATTGTCAATCTCATGGCTCGTTTGCCTTGATGTTAGCGAATCAAGTAATTATTTTGCCCGAGCGGGCCGTTACATTTTTTCCGGGGATTCGATTCCCAGCAGGTTCAGAGCGCGAACGAGTTGCGTTTCGACCAGTTCGGTCAACTGAAGCAAGAAAACGCGCTTCTGGTCGTCGGTCTCTGAAAGAATGTGGTGCTTGTGATAGAAACTGTGGAACGACTGCGCCAGTTGAAACGCATATTTCGCCACAAAGGCGGGCTCTTGTGTGGCGATCGCGGCGTCCACGGCGTAATCGAGTGAACTCGCTCCGAGCAGTAATTCCCACAAATCAGCATGCTCGGCCCCGAAAAGGAAGCGTCCGGCGGAGTCGGCATGCAATTTTGTGGTGGACGACGCAGCTTCTGTGCCTTTGCGGCGAATCCCGCGAATGCGCACAACCGCATTTTGGCAATATGGCCCCGTTTCTCCTTCAAAACTCAGGGCATCCTTGAAATCGAAAGCGATAATCGAGTTGCGCGTTACTTTAAGGAGAAAAAATCGAAGTGCACCGACAGCAATCGCATGCGCGGTACGCTTCTGCTCCTTTTCGCTCATTTCCGGATGCCTCTGCTGGGCTTCGCTCAGAGTCGCCTCTTCCAGCTTGTCCATCAGGTCGTCCGCTTTTACACCAAATCCCTTGCGGCCGCTCATGTCCACAAAGGGGCGCTTGGCATCTTCTGGAGAAAGTTCATAACCCAATTCCGTGGCGCAGCGAGGGGTCAGCACGACGAAGGAGTAGGACAGATGGATGGAATTCCCGGCAGCTTCTGTGTGGCCGAGCCGGCGCAAACCCTCGGCGACAACATCCTGCGGATAAGCCTGCCGCGCATCAATCACGTTGTAGACCGTCGCGGCGGCTTCGCCAAAGTGCGGGGTGCCCGGTTCCGTTCTTCGAGTGGTCGTAGCCCAAACGGTCTGACCAGCCGGCACACTCGGCCATTTGCGATAATTGAAATCCTTACCCAGCAGGCCAAATTTCCAAAGCTGGTAAGCAATGTCTTTTCCGACGTACGTCACCGTTCCATTCGACCGCACGATAATCTTGTCCTGCTCGTTCTCGTCTTCTTCCGTGGTCTTTTCCTTTCCCTCCTTAACTTCCTCTTTTTCCCACGGCAAGACCCAACATCCCTTCATCTTGCCGCTTTCCGCAAAGTGAATCGCGTCGGATTTCTTCAACATCTCGAACGCGGCATCCCAAAACTTCAAATGCAGGATTTCGCTCTCGCGCGCCAGTAAGTCGTAATGAATGTCCAGTCGCGCCATGGTGTTCAGATGGCAAGTCACGATGGCATCCGCAACGACTTGAGCCACTTCCGCGTCTTCACCGCGATTCTCTTCAATGGCCTTCAGAGTCTCACCGCGCATCTTGGCTGCGCGCACGGGGTCTTCCGCAAAGAAGCTGGTGGCCTTCGCATAAAGATCCCAACAGTAATAGTCAAACCTTGGCTGGCGCGCCAGCGCCATCACATTGGTAGCCGTTCGCTCTTCCATGCGCAGAAGCCCTATGACTACGTCGGCCACTTGCACACCGGTGTTATCAATGTAGTTTTGAATCTGCACCCGCTTACCGGCGTGCCGAAGGATGCGCACCATGGTGTCGCCAAGCACGGCGTTGCGCACGTGTCCGATGTGCGCGGCTTTGTTGGGATTGATGCTGGTGTGCTCAACGATGATTTTTTGCTGCGTAGCATCCGCGGCCGAGCGAGGCTCGTTCGCTTCTTTTTGTACGCTCTCCCAAAATGCGCCACGGTCGAAATACGCGTTCAAGTACCCGCCGCCGGCGACTTCCACGCGCGCGATGCCTTCGATCTTCGCAAGACTACCGGCAATCTCCTGTGCAATCTGCCGAGGCGCTTTCTT
>Ga0126370_10000271_pt1 | contig 20208 bp, 32 predicted proteins | sample PanSoiMetaPlot_3_FD_92586 | JGI IMG/M metagenome (GOLD analysis project Ga0126370, IMG submission 92586) | Tropical forest soil microbial communities from Panama - MetaG Plot_3 | ecosystem: Environmental > Terrestrial > Soil > Tropical forest > Bulk soil | place: Panama | collected 2016-02-17 | reverse complement strand
TTTATCCAACTCAATGGGGTCTCGGGCCGCACGCGTCATCTTAAGTTGGACGAGGTATGGCCTGCGGCGGCAGACCGTGCCAGAATTTCCGGAAAAAGCGTGCCAGAATTTCCGGAACCCACAAGTGTTACCCATGTCTTAGGTACGTTGTGTCACCCATGTGTCCGGGCCGGACCTTGAAAAGGTGGTTGCGGGGGGTGGATTTGAACCACCAACCTTTGGGTTATGAGAACAACAGGACAATGCTAACTCGTTGTGATTCCGTTGGACTTATCCGCTAAAAGCCTATCAAAAGCACCTCTGAAACCTGGGTTTTGGTGCCAAATTGGTGCCAAATTTTCAGACTCGCCGTGAAATGTTGCCTCGCAAATTAACGGGCCCTCGTTCCGCCACTTCGTCCGCATAGGAGAACGTTATGGAAACTGCTTTGAGAGTACGGGCTTCTGCGGTGATTTTGCTAATGGTCGCAAATTCGTTGGCCTGGGCGAGTTTGCCAAATGGCCAGCAGGCGAAGACAGTGATTAATGCGCTTAACGGAACCGTTCCCGGAAACTATGTCACCTTGACACAGCTAGCCGCAAACCTCCACGCCGCCGCTGCAGCTGTTACGCAATTGGCGCACGAGGCAAACGCAAACGGCACAACCGCTCACTGGGATTCGGAAATACAGAAGCACAAATCTCAGTTCTTTGGTCCCATCAATCAACAGATGCTCCAGGCGCTATATAAGCGAGCGCAAGGCCTGGGCTACGTTGGTGGCTACGGTGATTTTACGAAGTATGCCAACAGCATCAGTCAGAAACGGAAGCAGGCGGCCTGGAATCACTTCGAGACCCACGGCACCTATCGAATGTTGCTAGAATCAGGGCACGCTCTGGAGAAGGCAGCACAGAACGCGGCTAGGATGGCTGCCGAGAATCCGAATGCTATATGGAATCCCGAATTGCCAATCTTCTGCATCCATTCGACCAAATGGCTACAGGTTTCATTTTGGTCGGAACCGTAGGTATCGAATTTGGGATTGGCTTGCTGTCCTTCGTCGTCGGAACTTTGTGGTTTGGGGTCAGAGCCGAAGCGGGTTGTTAGGGAGTCACTAATGTCCATACTACGAAAAGCGCTCGAACCAGTTGGCATCAGTACACAGGTGATTGTCTCCGTACTCATTCTTACGGTGTACGCTGTGAATTGAGTACGGGATACATACACCGACTACCGTTCATCGGCCAACAGGCTATGGCCTGGGCAGCTGGAGCGGCTGCAGCTATCGCGTCTTACCGATTGAGACGCAAAGTCTGAACTTCCCCCATCAGGCCTCGGGGCAACTCGGGGCCTTTTGCAGACAAATGAGGGCCCACTATGAATCCTACCTTCTTGCTGCTGCTCGGTTCGGCAGCTGTCGGCGCTCTGATTTCCAGTGTCATCACTGAACTTGGAAAATGGCGGGAGCGGAAATCACGTCGCGAGGAGTTAGTCCTGGCCAAAGCTGCAGAGATGACAAACATGTACTTCGAGACTATGCTGCAGTTTGTCAAGGACACTGACCAAAAGATCGTACCCTCTACCAAGATCCTTGAGGACTACTACATAGCCCTCAAACATCTTCTCCACCAGGGCGAATTGGATCCGGAAACGAAGGCGCGGGTCGCTGCAAGCCTAGCCGGCCTCAGACGGTCACAGCAATGAATTTCAGGCGATAATCACGGATTGCGGACGTGCGCAAAGGGAGGAATTATGAAGAATTTAGCAAAGAACTTTCTTCGACACCGATTGGCTTACGCCGGATTTACCCTCGTCCGGTCTGAACGGTTCGATCAATTATACGCACCGCGTGACATCATGGCTCGACTGAATACGTTCGTTCCCCATTCCAGGGGCACAGATTCAAGTCTCAGCAATTGTGCTCTGCTCGGCGCCGGCCGCACCTTTCCCCTTCTTGCCGAGCTGATGCACGAAACTGGTGAGGTACCAGAAATTGAAAACATCGAAGAAACCTTCCCGATGAATGAAGGCGCAAAGGAACTCAGTGCCCTGTTCACCGCGAATGGCAGCGATAAATCCACACGACACGACTATCATCTTGTCTACGGCTCGTTGTTGAACGAGCGACGGACACTGCCGATTAGACTGCTTGAAGTCGGAATCGGTACCAATAATCCAGCCATCATTTCCACGATGGGGATCGATGGTAAACCGGGCGCCTCATTGCGCGCCTTCCGCGATTTCCTACCTCAAGGGAAGATATTTGGGGCCGACATTGATTCTTCAATTTTGTTTCGCGATGAGCGTATCGAAACCTATTTCGTAGACCAAACGCAACCCGAAACCTTCCTCGATTTGCAAAAACGGATAGGCGGCGAATTGGATATAGTTATAGATGATGGCCTACACGCTCCGGACGCCAATCTTGCAACAATGATATTCGCGTTGCGCTCGTTGAAATCTGGTGGGCTTTTTGTGGTAGAAGATATTGCACAAGCAAAGTTACCTGTCTGGCAGGTCGTTTCGACCCTGCTGCTTCCGCGTTCCTATAAGCCTCGAATTGTCCAAGCAAAAAGTGCAGCCTTATTCATAATAAGAAAGCCCTAAAACGGGGCCGCGGCGCTACGGGAGAGGAGCGGGGCTTGGCTTCAGTCCTACCTTGACGTGCTCAAAACTCCCATTTCAGGAATTGCGGACTGCCAGGCGGGTTGAATTAGCGTGGTGAGAGTGATCGTTGTCGATCGCTGGCGCACGCCGCGGTAACTAGTCGCTACTCAACGAAGCGGGTCGTGCAACGTCGTGTTTTGCCAAGCCTCGAAGCGTCCGATTTCGGTCGAGGAATATCATTGCCGACAGGCCAGCAGCTCGTCCTGGGCCAACGTGGCGCAAGAAATCGGCGCCTCAACTTCATTCGAAATCCGGAACAAAAAGGGACTCCAAGATTATGGGTGGCGCTCTAGTCTTTTCTGGCTACCCACCCCATATACTATGCCCCATACCCCATATACAATCACCTGAACCTATTCAGCATATTTACAGACTGCAAAAACCTAGCCTCGGCCTTGTTACCAGCTTCCCAATCTTCCCGGCATTTAGGACAGCCTACCCAATACGGAAGCAGGTAGGGCTTATAGTCCCCATCCTGGATCTTCAGCGCGATCTGCTGATCCTGGTAGTTTCCATGCTGGGCGCACCAGGCCTCTCGAGTACTAACTACTTGCTGACCTGGCTCAGCGGGCTTGCCAGTGCCGTCTAACTGTTCGCTTACCGGCGATCTCGGTGGACGAGGGGTTGCCTCGACCATCTTCTTGACTTCCCTTGCAATTGCCTGCCGTAGCTTTACTTCGTCTGCCTGCTTCATGCCACGCTCTCAGTCATTTCTTCGCCTCGGGTTGGTTCAAAATTGCCCGCATGGCAGCCAGTAGCTGGTCTACCCTCTTTATCGTCTGAATCCAATTACTCTGTGTCTCTCGAATCTCTTCCTTTACAACTTCCCTGATATGGTCGTCTAGGTTCATATTTCCCTTTCACCGCATCCATCGATTCAACTCCTGACCTGGCTGTACATTAATAGGCGTACTCACAGCCGGAATACGCAAACTAGAGGCAACATTGACGGCAAATGTCATAGCCAGCGAGTCGCCTAAGTCAGGACTAGGTAAACCGCGACTTTTCATCATGTCCTTGCGCTCTAGTTGAATCGCGCCCTTGTTGTTGAAGCCAAACTCGGTGCCGCAGAGGTCAGTTTCCCAGTCTGGATCGTCGGGTAACTCGATTCCTGCAGTCAAAGCCGCCCGCATCGCATCCCAGGCTTCAGCCCGCTTGTTGGCGTGCTTATTGTTGTTCATGGCCTTCCCGCCAGCCATGAATTCATGAACCAATCGCCGGTAGCCGCAATGCTTCAACTCGTCGACTGTCCCGACTCCCAGGCCTGTAGCATCGACAACTACCGCGGCAGGCTTTTCTGACTCGATTAAAGCTATAGCGTTATGGGCCAGTTCAACTGTGTCTATGCCTCGATAGAGGCCCAGCAGACGCACTCGCCTGCCCTGCCGACAAACAATAGCCGATCTGTCGTCACCTTGCCGGGCGACGTCAATCCCGAAAATCTTCGGCATATGTGAATAGGCAGTAGCCTTAAACTTTCGGCACGGGCAACGACGTCGTGACCGATAAATTGCGAAACGCTAGCCTTCGGCGCCTCGCCTAAAACTCTGACTCGAACGAAGTCGGAATCAATACCGAAGTCGTCAATCCATTCCTGAAGTAGCGCCTTATTCGCGAATTTAGAGGTTCTGGAATCGACGCTAAACCGAATCCATCGAGCGCGATCACTACCGAAAGCAGCTCTGTAAAACCAGCCGCTGTTGCGGGTCGGATTTCCGAGGGCCAGGACGATCGGCTCGCCGTCAGTTGTCGCGCCTTGTGCCACTTCAAAAATTTTGTCCGGTACGCCGCTGCTTTCATCGACAATCACAAACGGTGTACTCGATGCTGCGTGAATGCCGGCGAAAGATTCCGAGTACTGTTCTTGCGCAGTTTGCGCGGTGCAGAACCAACTGTCCTTGAAACCCTTGTACCATAGCCGGTCCGTACTTATCTCAAACCAGTCAGCGACCACCGACGTGCGTAACCACTCAGATATCGCCGCCCACGTTCGGGTACTTAACTGCTGAAACGTCGAGGCCGTCACGATTCCCCTGCAGTTCGTCCTGGTGGCCATAATCCATAAAACGACCCAAGCAGCCAGAACGCTTTTACCAATCCCGTGGCCGCTGACCGCGCACATGCGGATCGGCGGCACGGCGTGGTGGCCGTCGAATTTGCGTGCGCGCACTTCTTCGCCCAGCTTGCGCAAGAAGTCAGTTTGCCAAGCGTCCGGCCCGGTATGGTCTTTGAGGATTGTTCCCGATTTGCCCCACGGCCAGCAGTACAAAACGAATTGCAACGGATTGTCGTAAAACCATGCAATGTCCTGCGCTAGGGCCAACCGCGGATCAGTTTCGAGTTGTTCCGTCGTTTCCATCTTCCGGCTTTTCTTCCTTGGCTTCTAACCGCGCTCGCTGCCTGCCTCCCAATAGGATTTGAACCATATTCTGGCCCATGTCCACCTCTACTCGTTCCTGGAAAAAGCCTTTCCTTCGGCCTAACATCTCCATAAATTTGGCCAAGCCTGTTACTTGCAGTTGCCGAGTCCGTGTTTTTCGATTTCCTCGATGATGCGCAGTATTGTGCCGTCGAAGTACTCGGGCGTGATATCCTTCGATGACTTGACTACAGCCGCTAAGCTAGGCTTCATCTGCCGCTTCTCGATCTCTGCGCACACCTCGTCGTTGCTGAGTATCTCGTGTGCTGCCTGGCGTGCACGGGCGCGACTGTAGCCAGCATCAACAGCTGCTACCTGGCCATTGACGTGACGCAGGTAGCTATCGACGAATTGCCGCTGTTTAGGCGTTAGGCTCACTTGCCAGATCCACCGATTTCTGCTGGCAGCCGATCCGCTTTGGCGATATCGGCCTGGTGCTGGCGATGTACCTTGGCGTCGATTTTTTCTTGGTCGGCGATGCTTTGCCGAATGGTTGAAACCGGAAGTGTAACCGGTGTGTTGAATTGGTCGTTGCCTGCAGGACTAGCCGCGAGTGTCCCAATTACGGGGCACCAGCGACCAACCCCGCTGCACCTATGCCAATCTCGGCCGCCGCCAGTTCCTTGTCGTTATAGACACGACGGACACCAGGCGCACCACCAGGGAAACCTGCCATAGGATTTGCTGGCTTATTTATCTCATCCTGAATCGCGTTGGGCGTTGTTGGCATACCGGGAGGGCACCATCTGGAAACCGGCATGAATAGCATCATGTACGCTATCAACTGGAATTACTCCGGCCTTCCCATCGGGAGATGTCATTTCCTGGCCAACCTTGAAACCAGCCTTAACCGCATCGCCTACACAGTCGTGCGGCACATCTCCGATTTGCCCATCTGGAGAAAGCATCGGAACCATGCTAGAGCTACTCATCTGGCCCTGCCTCCGAATTGTGCAAACGGATCATTGCTCGGCTGCTGCTTCTGTTGTTGTTGTCGGCCGGCCGCACCACCGATCCGCTGCTGAATGTCGGAAATCTGCTCCTGATAGGCTTGGTGGCGGTTCGCCATATCTTGTTTGAGGATCTGCGCTGCGCTATAGATCTGTCGCAGGGTAGCTCCTGGCCCGATTAGTCCTTCCACCTCGTGGCGGGCCGAATCCGACAGTACGCCGGAAGCGTTCGAACTGTTGAGCACCTTCGAGATTTCGGTTAATGCAGTTGTACGCGCTGCGTTGAAAGCAGCTTGGTCGGTGCCGCCGGCCAGCTGCGCGGCCTCTCGCAATGGCCTGTCCACCAGGGGAGAGCCGAAGTCCACAACTCGCTTTGCTGTGGCAAGGAAGGTGTCGAGATTCTTTCCCGCGGTGTTCTCGAACGCCGTCACCTGGTCGAAGTTGCTTTGCAGCTTGGTGAGTGAGCTCTTGTTGGCCGCAAAGGCCGCCTCGTTGCTTGCGAGATTACCTTCCGGATGGATCTCGGCTGCGCGGTTCATCAACGCACGATTCAGCGAAACTCCGGAAATACCGCGGCCGAGCGGCGGTAGCTGGCCTGTCGTAAAGTACTTTTCCGCAGCCTGGTCGAAAGCGGTCGGCGACATACCGAAGCGCTGCGCTACCTGGTTGCCGGGTGCGCCGGCACCGCCCCCGCCCCCACTTTCGATCTGGAATCTGGCAAGCGGCGCGATCGAGCCCTTGTACCGGAGAAAGTCCGTCGGAGTCGGCTTGTAGCCCGCTGGCGGGTTCTTCACGAAGGCCGTCATCTGCTGCTGCTCGGCCGAAATTCCGGGCCCTCCGCCGTATTGGTTGTAGTACGCCAGCTCTTTCTGCTTGAGCTGCTGCTCAGTTGCAGAGGTCTGCTGTTGCTGGGCGGCGGTTGCGGTTTGCTGCTGCTTAAGCGTCAAGTCAACCTGTATACTGTGATCCTGCAAACCGTTTTCGAATCCTTCTAACTGCTCATCAGATGGCACGAATTGGCCGGAAGCCATAGCCTGAACCATCTGCTGTGTTTGCGGGTCTTTCGCTAGTCCAGCATTTAGAATTTGCGAGGCTCGGAGCTTAGCTGCTTGCGCCCGCTTGGTTGGGTCGGTGATGCCCTTAACTGCATCAATGTGGCCCTGTAGCTGATTCGCGCGTTCTTTTTCAGCCGCCAATGTGGCTGTATCTGTTTTGGGCTAACTGTTCCTTGTACTGCGCTCGCTGTAGCGCCATCGCAGAAAGCGTCTGCGGATTTACCTTTCCAGAGGATTGCGCATTGCTGAGGAATTTTTCGAAAGCGTCATCTTGCGTCCAATCGATACCTTTAGCCGTATCCATTAATGCGCGGGATTGCTCTAGCTGAATCTGCCTCTGCTGATTTTCGAGTTCAGCGCCCTGGGTCTGCTGCTGAAGGTATCGGTTGCGGTTCATCTCCCCCTGCGCTTGTAGGACCTGAGAGAACCGCGCTAGCGGGTCGGCGGGTTGAGGAACCTGTACGTCTAATGCTACTGGCCTAAATGCGCCCATAAGTTACCTGTACCTATTCTTAATTTCTTCGTTCCGGCGTCGTCTGTATTCAGAAAACGGCGCCTCATCTAGAGGAACCGTCTTGGTTTCCAACTGTTTACTTAGTTGAAAAATACGGTGCTGCGCGTCGGTTAAGGTCATCCGGTTTATCTCGTGAATCTGGTCGGGGTTGGACGCCAGGTAATATGTGACATGGCCAGCATTCGGCAATCCGCCCTGTTTGATTGCTTCGGCAGCAGCCTGTCGCAGTTTTGGTGCCGACGCTACTACGTCGTCGAAATCTGAGTACGTTCCGCGTGTGACAGCACATTGCCGGTTGTAATCTCTTTCTGAGGCAAATCGGGCTTGGGGCGTCATGTCGGCTAGTAGGTCGGGCTTGTCTCCCAATTCAACATCTGGTACTGCCTCATCGGCGTTAGTCGTAACCCTGGCCTGTGCGTCGCCCTTACCGCGTTCTGAGTAACTCACTCTCGGGTCGCCACCCAATACGCTTATACTTAATGTTGCCCTCTTTATCCCGCTTAACCTTGCCCTTGTCGTCCAGGTCCTCGACAAGTTTGCCCTTTTGAACTTCGTCCTGCTGCTCTTCGGTGTCCGTGGTCGAAACCACTACTACCCTCGACCGCTTTGCGGCGTCCGGGTTTCTATACTCGCTTTCGTCTGGACCTATCGAACGGTCGTATACAGTCTGTTCCCAATTCTTAGCCATTCAGTTGTTTCCTTCCCTTCCAAGTTTCGTTAACTGCCCAGTCATTCATTAGGTTATTCTGGTGTCCTTCATGCGTTCGGTACTTCGGCCTGCGCGGTTCATACCAATCGCTGCAATATTCGTTTATCCGGCCCGGAATAACATCGCTACCGTGCCAGGCAACGAAGTAATCGTTATTGCACCGACGCTTGTCTTTGGCCAGATACTCGCACGACGCGCAACTCGATCCGCCCGTCGGTACTTTCATTCCTGGCCGATGATCTGGCGGAAATTCGAAATCTCTCATCGCGCCGGTTCCCCTTGAAATGCCGCCAACGTTACACCGTCCCGCGGAACGCGGCGCAGTAGGCTAGACGGTACCGTTTGCTTCTGCGTGCAATAGCATTTGTGCCCGTTCGAGTTAATGTGTCCGCCGAATTTCAGTCGTGCCTCCCGTCGGTGAGGGTCCGGCTCTTCATCGTTTCTAAAGTCGATCTTGCTCACTGAATCCATTCCTTCCGATCCGGCTCGGTCCGCAACATATGCCTGACTTGCGGTTCCAGTTCCGCGATCTCACGGTTGAGCCAATCCCAAAACTGTGCCTCTTCGCGGGATCGCCAGTAACTTCCATCCGCCGCCTGGTGGATTTCGGGGGCTGAATACAGCACGGCGAGGATGTCATCAATTACGCTGTTCGCCATCTTTTTCCTCGTCTTCGTACTCGTAGGCCATCAGCGTGTCCGGATGCGTCGCGCTGTGTAAGTGCTCCATCAGAGCGTCGTGGCCGTCAATCTCATGTTCCCGACTTCCCTTGTCGTAAAAGTGGATCACGATATATTTCGGCTCGTCGGGCGAGCTGTCTTCATGCCCGTGAATCTCAACGTGATGGAGTTCTCGTCTGCTACGCTCGGCCTTCAACGACCGGCCTCTTGATTCTCGATATGTCATTTCGCTTTGCTCTCCATCGCGGCCTTGATTTGCTCTCGCCATCTCTCGATAAGTTTGGAAACTAACTCTAAAGCGGATGCGTACAGCTTTAACTTCGACCGATCCGATTTTTTGATTAGTGCGCTAATCGATTCCGGCGTGATGTTCCCGTGAAAGGCATCTCTCAGGATGTCAATCCATCCTTCGGCGCCGTTAAGTAGCAACCCGATGCGGAGGTCATCAGGATCGGGAAGTTTTGCTGCCTCGCGTTTGCTAATCCAACCTTCCTCGATAGCGGTCTTTTTCAAGTCGCCAACCGTTAACTTGGCGGCGATCTCGTCCGCTTTGTTCTTCCGTGCAAGCCTGGCCTCTGCAATCGCGTGCCAGATTGCATCCGCAAGGTCGCCGCGAAGCTTGATAACGCCGCGCTCTACGTCGCGTACCAGAGACCGCGAACGGCCGATTTTTTTGGCCAAGTCAGCTTGGCTGAGGCCAGCTTCTTTGCGCCGTTTGACCATCAAAGCGGGGTCTTCGTACCAGCTCATATACCTAATCTAGCCCACAATATGCCATTGTCAACACCAGCCTATTTCCTTGCTGGCAAAACACTTGCTTGACTAGTGGCATATTATTGGCATATAGGTGGCGTATGGGACTTCACTGTTTTTCTCGTTGCACTCCTCGCAAATTGGGCGGTCGTGGACGATTCAAGCACCGCCGGTTCCAGGTCGTTACACCGACTTCTACGGTCATCTGTCCTGGCGCTGGTGGTCGTGGTCACTTGAAGTGCACTCGCTGAAACCGGCGCGGGAAGCCAAGTCTAAACAGCAATGAAACCGCCGACGGAGCCAGTCGGATTGAAAGGAACATATGTCTGAGAGATGTAAATGCGGTTCAGGAGAAACCCCCTACCACCTAACGTTGACTTCGGCAGAGCCGCCAATCACGCGGCTAGTCTGCGTCGAGTGCCACGATGACGTTGAACGCCAATTAGTCGAGGAAGGAGTGCAGTTCCCAGTGCATTTCTTCGTGTCGATGTGCCCTATAACGCTAGCGCAACTGGCCTGGGCGCGTCGAGAGGCCACGAACCCCGAAGGATGGATGAGCGGAGAAGAGTTTATAGCCGCCGCCGAAACACTAGACCAGAAACCCAACTGAAAAGGTTCTGCTACCAACAGGGCCTTCTACCGCCCGGCTGGTGCCGGGATTGAAAGGAAATAAACGTGACGAACATTGTAGCTTGCCCGCAGTGCGGCGATAAACACTTTTGTACCGGCGCCCCTAAACCATCAACCCCTAAGCCCAACGACCACAAATCCAGCGAGTGCCGCGATTGTGGTCAGCAGATTTTCTGGAACACCAGCGCTAGCGGACGGAAATATTCAACGAATTCACCCGACGATAGGCGCGACTTCCATAACTGCAGGCGCCAAGGCGGTGCCGAATGACATCGCTTCGCTTCCGCAAAGAACTGCTTCCATTGCCTCGCCACTTCTACGAACACGAATTGGGCCGCTTGTCGCGGCCTTCTCGTGGCTATGTCCGATGCGCGTGCCCGCTGCAGCGAGGCCGCAATAAAACTGCCTTCAGCATCAACCTGAACACTGGTCACTTCCATTGCTTCAGCTGCCAGGCCGACGGCGACATGGTCGACTTTTACATGGCCTACCACGGCTGCGACTTCAATACAGCTAAGGTCGCCCTCGGGGCCTGCGAGGAATCAACCATTAATGCTGCCGCTGCCCGCGCTCACCGTGCGGAACGGGAACGGCAGCGGATCGCGGGTCGGGAGGCTCGGGAACGGTCCTTCCGTCTCGACCTCGCCGCTGAGATCCACGCCGATCAGCAGATCATCAACGAAATATCCAAAGAACTTCAGGCCGATCCGGACAACGACTCGCTGTGGCGCGGCTTAGAACTGGCCTGGCGATCGCGCGAGATGTCGGAACGCGAATATATGGAGGCGTGCAATGTCTGAACACGTCGATGTACCGCTCGACTGGGACGACGATCAATTCCGGGAAGAGTCCGCCGTGCCCGACGAAGACCAATTCTCTACCGAAACCGCAGGAACCAAGAAAGAGCGCGAATCGGTGGCCACCAAAATTGTCCAAGCGATTGAAGAGCATGGTGGCGTCGAGCTGTTCCACGACGGGCGAGAGCCTTACGCCGGCGTGGTCATCGATGGCGCCCGCGACGTAATGGGAATTGGGTCGCGGGCCTTCCGGTTGTTCGCAACCAGGGTCTATTACAAAGTCACCGGTAAAGGGCCGAGTGCGCAATCCGTCAAGGATGCATTAACACTGCTGGAGGCGAAAGCGTTATTCGATGGCACCGACCACAAGGTCTACACGGGGTGGCGCCAGGCGCCGATGGCGACATTTACTTGGACCTGGGGAATGATGTTCGCCAAGTCGTGCATCTCAGTGCCGCCGGCTGGAAAGTCCTACCCCAGTCACCGATTTACTTCCGACGGCCGGATTCGATGCACGCCCTACCTGTGCCGCAACCGGGAAATCTAGATGACTTGCGCAAGTTCCTGAATGTCGCCAGCGACGAGGCGTTCACGCTACTGAAGAGTTTTCTGCTGGCTGCAATACGTCCTTGCGATCCTTACCCTATCGGGTATATTCACGGACAGCAGGGGGTCGCGAAGACAACCGCCTGCAAAATTATCCGCCGGCTTATCGATCCATGTAAGGCCGAAGTTCGCACGGCACCTCACGACGAAGATGATCTGTTGATCGCCGCTCGCAATTCGCACCTGATTGCGCTTGATAACTTAAGCCGCTTAGAGCCGTGGCTGTCCGACGCGATGTGCCGCATCGCTACTGGTGGCGGATTATCTAAGCGCCAACTGTTCACCGATCAGGATGAAATCATCATTGAAGCCCAGAGACCGCAGTTAATAAATGGTATCGAAGAGCTGGCCGTGCGCGGCGACTTTGCCGAGCGATCACTCACGATCATCCTGGAGCCCATTCCGGACCGGCGCCGCCGCGACGAGCGAGAATTTTGGGAAGCGTTCGAAGCTGCCCAGCCCGGAATCTTGGGTGGGCTGCTGGATGTGGCCTGTCTGGCGATTCGCCAACTGCCAACCACTCGGATCGACCGCAAGCCCCGCATGGCCGATTTCGCACTATGGTCCACGGCTGCGGAACCGATGATCGCGCCACATGGCGGATTCATGCGAGCCTACGCCGGCAACATCAGGCTCGCGCAAGAGGCCGTCTTGGAGGCGAGCTTAATCGCGCCGTACATCACCAGGCTAGTCGATGAGTCGGACGGGCTTTGGATCGGAACAACCAATGACCGGTTAATAGAAAAGAGCAGGGAGGCCGGCAACGAGTCCGAACAAAAGGATAGGTCGTGGCCGCGCACGCCGCATAAGCTCGGCGGAATTCTTCGACGATTGGCTGTAGCGCTGTTGGCCGATGGCATCCGCTATACCGAGCCTGATCGCAGGCTCAAAGGCAAAGACCGCGTGCTCCAATTGCAAAGAGTAGGGGGAACAAAGGGACGAAAGGGACCAAAGGGAAACCCGTTGAACGAAAATGACTTAGATGGTCCCTTTGTTGGTCCCTATGCAGAGTCCGGAGATGAAGACAAAGGGACCGGTCCCCATGTTGGTCCCGATGGTCCCCTTTCGGTCCCGATGCAATTTCACACAAAAGGGACAAGCCAAACAATAGAAAATACAACCACTTATGCGGACGTTCCCGAAGGTCCCTTTGTTCCCCCCGTATCTTTAAAACAGGGTCTGCCTCAACCCAGAGTCCACTCGAAACCGCCTAAAGAGTCGTACGGCTGCCCTGGATGTCAAGGCGACTGGTCAAGCGACAAATCCTTGCGTCTTCACCAACAGCAGTGCCGCCCATATCAGAAGGTGATGCGTGAGCTTGGGCTCGGCACTCTGGGCAATGACCGAACTGCTGACAAATCCGCCACGCCAAGGTACGATGCCGACCGAGGCAACAAACCCGGCGAGTCATACAGGAGAAAGTATGGCTCGACGACGATTCCAGCATGGCCACCTTCGGCCGCGCGGGAATAAATGGGTCGGCATGTGGCGAGAAGACGTCGTATTGCCAGATGGTACGGTTCAACGCGTGCGCAAGTCGGAGATCATCGGCACGCGGCAAGATTACAAAACCAAGTGTCTAGCAAAGCGCGCCTTCGTAGACCGGCTCAAGGAAGTTAACTCACTAGCCTACAAACCACGTCCCACCGCAACCTTTGCTGACTTCGGGGCCAGGTGGCAGCGGGACGTCCTCAGCCAACATAAACGTTCGACTCAATCAGCAGAACGCTCTCGGATCGCAAAGCACTTGCTTCCGGAGCTCGGCGACAGGTGCATGAAGGATATTGATCGGGCGACGCTGCAAACCTTCGTAGCAAAGCAGGGCAAGACGCTCTCGGCCAAGTCCGTGCGGAACCTGATCGCATTGCTAAGCATGATGTGGGTACAAGCCGCCGCTGATGGCTACACCGACCGTGATCCGTTCAAAGGGTTAGTACTGCCTGATGCGGGCCTGGTCCAAGAAGCATGGCTCACTCTGGATGAGATGAAGCTAACCATCGACGCGGCGCCAGAGCCGTACAAAACCTATTATTGGATTCTGGCTGAAACCGGCATCCGCTGCGGCGAAGCTTGCGGCCTGCCCACCAAGAACCTGCTGCTTGATCTGGGAGCCATCAAGATCACGCAAAAGGTCTGGCATGGTCAGATCGAGACGGTGAAATCGAAAAAGGGCAATCGCATCTGCGAGATCTCCCCGCAATTGGTGGAGCACCTTCGCGGATATATGCGCACCTGGCGACCCAACCGGCTCGGGCTTGTATTCGCCACCAAGAACGGCACACCGTGGGATGCCGACGTAGTACGGAAGCGGAAACTCTACCCGCTACTAAAGAAGCTGAACATTCGAAAATGCGGGTTCCACGCTTTTCGACATGGCAACGAAACCGTGATGGACGGGGAGAACGTGCCGATGGCTACGCGAGTCAATCGGCTCGGACACTCCGATCCGCGCATGACAATGCGGTACACGCATGCAATTTCTGAAGATGGTCGCAGAATCGCGGCTAGATTCGGAGAACTGCTGGCACCACCGGAAATGATGCCAGCAGGAAACGCTTGATTTTGGTGTCAATTGGTGCCAATATCCGAGCCGTTCAACTCGGAAGTGCTTGAAAAGCTTGGTTGCGGGGGGTGGATTTGAACCACCGACCTTTGGGTTATGAGCCCAACGAGCTACCAGACTGCTCCACCCCGCGAAATGATGATAACAACCGTCAACAAGGTCGTCAAACCCGGTCCGCTGAGCGGATCAGCGGGCACACACGAAAAACTGCAGTTCAAGCGGTTACATGGAACCCGTGAATACGTTCACTAACCTCTCGCTCATCAAGCGAGCCACAGCTTCGACAAGGTTTGACTCAGCGAATAGGGATGCACCTTGTGTTAATCCGACATTCCTAGCAATCAGATGCACACTTCAACGATTGACCGGTGGGCGTTGGCAAGCGTCCACAATCTTCGCTGGGTCGATTGCTTCCTTGTCCACCTGTTCCTCGAGAATCTTTCCGTCCTTGCCAATGAGGAAATTAACGCGTCGTGCGGCCTTGTATTCATCTACATATACGCCGTATTTATGAGTGGTTTCTCCGCCCCAATCGCTCAGCAAGGGAAAGGTCACCCCGATTTGGTCCGCAAACGCTTTGTTGGCGAATGGGCTGTCCATGCTCACACCCAAGACCTGGGTGTCCGCTGCTTCCAGCTTTTTCAGATTCTGCTGGAAGTTTTTCATCTGCTGGGTTCAACCACCCGTGAAGGCGAAAACGTAGAACGCGAGCACCACGTTCTTCTTGCCGCGATAATCCTGCAACGATACATCTTTCAAATCATGACCATCGAAATACTGCAGTTTGAATTCAGGAGCAACGTCGCCGACTTTGAGCGCTGGCGGCGGCTGCGGGTTATTCTTACGAGCAAAGGCCGGTGCACTGACTGGGGCACAGGCGCAAGCCAATGCCACCATCCAAGCTCCCGTTATCCTTAATATATGGGTCATAGGGACTCACTCCGTGGACTAGATGCCCAAAGCCTACTCTCCTGCTCCACCGGCGGTCAATGTGAAAGCAGGTTTGACGTTGCATCCCACTCCTGCTAAACAGTAGAGTTCAACGCGGCGCAACTGAGGGCAGGCTTTTTCTACTACTACGGTGTTACGACCTGGACCCGATCCCCCATCCACAGTTCGCGAATCCGCGGACAATACCACACAACGGCCCGGAAATATGATTTCAAGCTCGATGGCTCTGCACACGGTGAACGACGTTTTCTTTGCCGTAATTGATCGCAAACAGCCATGTGTGATGATGCGCCGAGAAGCAGTCGATTGGATACCGATCTCTTCCCAGGAGCTCTATCGTAACGTTTGTGCAGTCGCTTGCGCCCTCCAGTCCTGGGGCATCGGAAAAGGCGATCGAGTTGCTATCCTTAGCGAAAATCGTCCCGAGTGGTCGATTACCGACTTTGCTATCCTGCTGCTCGGCGCCGTCACAGTTCCTGTTTACTCGACGCTTACTGACCAGCAGACCGCTTATCTACTGCGGGATTCGGGTGCGCGGGTATTATTTGTCTCCACCGAAAAGCAACTTGCGAAGGTTCATGCGATCCGTGATGAAACCTCGATCGAGAAACTCGTGGTCATGGATGCGGTTGAGACCGCACATGCCTTCCCCATACAACGCCTGCTGAAGGACAGTCCAGCTGAGCGCGATTTTGTCGTCAAGCTACAGGCCCGCGCAGTCATGCCGGACGATCTGGCTACGATTATTTATACGTCTGGCACAACTGGCACCCCCAAAGGGGCGATGCTTACACACGCTAATCTCGCCTCGAATATCGCCTGCTCGCTTGAGGGCTTCGATGTGCAGCCGGGCGACATAAGCATCTCGTTTCTTCCGCTCTCTCACGTGACTGCGCGTCATGTCGATTTTGCCATGCTCTACCATGGCGTAACCCTGGCCTACTGTCCTTTCCTCGAGCATCTTCCGCGCGCGTTACTGGAGGTTAAACCCACGGTCTTCGTGGGCGTGCCACGCGTTTATGAAAAGATTTACACCCAGGTCGAGCAGAAGACCAAGGCGTTCGGGAAATCCGAGATCTACCGTTGGGCGGTTTCGGTCGGACGCCGCCACCGCGCAGAGACACTCGCCGGCCGCCCTCCGACGACGCTGACTTGGCGACTAGCCGACCGCCTCGTTTTCTCCCAGGTCCGCAGCGGTGTCGGAGGACGGGTTCGCATCTACATCTCGGGTGGTGCGCCACTTGGCCGCGAACTCGCGGAGTGGTACGCAACCATCGGCATCCGCATTCACGAAGGCTACGGTCTAACCGAGACCTCGCCCGTAATCGCGGTAAACACTCCCCAAGCCCACAAGCTCGGCACTGTGGGTAAGCCGCTCTCGAACCTCGAAGTGCGCATCGCTGGAGATGGTGAAATTCTCGTCCGTGGCCCTTCCGTTTTCAGCCAGTACTGGAACCGTCCCGATGAGACGCGTGCCGTCTTCACCGAGGGCTGGTTCAAAACCGGCGACATCGGCCACCTCGACGCCGACGGCTTCCTCTCCATCACCGATCGAAAGAAAGATCTAATTAAGACATCCGGTGGCAAGTTCATCGCGCCGCAGCCCATCGAGAACTCCCTGAAGCACAACGCCCTGATCTCCGAAGCTGTCATCATCGGTGATAAGCGCAAGTTCCCCGCTGTCCTGCTCGTCCCCTACTTCCCTCTTCTAGAAGAATGGGCCCGACAAAACCAGCTACCCTTCACTTCGCGCGAAGAGCTGGTCGCGAATCAAGGTATCCAGGCGCTGTATCACGGCATCGTCAGTGACTTGAATCGGTCGCTGGCACGCTTCGAAAGAATAAAAAAAGTCATTGTCATTGCCGATGAGTTCACCGCCGAGAATGGCCTGCTCACCCCCAGCATGAAGCTCCGGCGCCGGGCCGTCGAAGAGCGCTACCGGTCCCAGATCGAGCACCTCTACAAGCAGGCCGAGTCGGATGTGGCCACGGATCAGCACCGCTAATCACGGTCCGATCCATCCCGATCCGTGTAAATCCCTGGCGGCTTGATTAGAATGTCTTCATGAACTCCCTAGCCATCGCCGGACGCCACTTCCGTTCCCGCCTGATCGTAGGCACAGGCAAGTACAAGTCATTTCAGGAAACCGCGCGGACGCTCGAAGCCAGCGCCGCCGAGGTAGTCACGGTGGCCGTGCGCCGTGTGAACCTCGACCGCAGCAAGGAGTCCCTACTCGACTACATCGATCCTGCTCGATATTTCCTACTGCCCAACACGGCCGGCTGTTACACGGCCGACTAGGCTATCCGCGCCGCCCGCCTCGCCCGCGAAGTTGGCCTTTCCGACTGGGTCAAGCTTGAGGTCATCGGCGATCAGGCCACCCTCTACCCTGACGTGCAAGCAACGCTCGAAGCTACACGCGTCCTCGTGAAGGAAGGCTTTACCGTACTTCCTTATACTTCCGATGACGTGGTTTTCGCCAAGCGATTACTCGACGCCGGTGCTAGCGCCATTATGCCGTTGGGCGCTCCCATCGGCAGCGGCCTGGGCATCCAAAATGCCGCCAACATCCGCATCCTGCGTGAAGTGATTACCGGCGTCCCCCTGATTGTTGACGCGGGCGTGGGCACAGCCTCCGACGCCGCCATCGCCATGGAACTTGGAGCCGACGCCGTGCTGATGAACAGTGGTATCGCCAACGCCCAAGACCCCATCCTCATGGCCGAAGCCATGAAGCATGCCGTATTAGCCGGGAGGCAAGCTTACCTGGCCGGCCGTATGCCGAAAAAGCTGTACGCAACCGCGAGTTCGCCGTTGGAAGGAGTGGTGCGGTAGTTCCCCGCCTTCGCACGCTGATTGTGCGAAGGTGGCTTTCCGCTGATCCCAATTACCCATTAACTGAGTAAGGTGTAATCTCGGCTTTCATCTAATCCAAGAGGCCCAAATGCTAACTCCTCTTTCTGGGGTGATTGCCTGCACCGACTGGGAATGGGGGCAGCTTGGTGTTACTGCGCAGCGGACCCAATCAGCTCAACGTTCCCGTTCCGAAGACTTGGCTTCCCCACCGCCAGGTACTTATCACCGATCGGGCGAATGAGCGCATTTCTGAGGTCGACGTAGCAACCAAGAGATCGCTGGCAAATGGCACTACAGACGTTTCCGGCAACGACCACGACCAGCTCAACCACACCGAAGTGCGCGGAGCTTTTAGAGAACGGTCACATTCTCAGCGGCGACGAAAACAACTGCCTCCCTACGCCCGTTCGCCTAAAGAGCGGCAACCACTTGATCAGAGATCAGTACAACCACCGTGTGATCGAAGTGAACCGCACCAAGCAAATCGCGCGCAAGCTCGGTAAACTCGGCGACCTCAGTTACAACCACAAGAGCGCGCTCATCGAGGACTCAACTCGCCGTACCACGCTAGACGAATCGGCGACTCGCCGGTCAGAGTTATGAAATCAGAAGGCACGAGAAACGAATACGAATATGCCATTACCTATTTTTTTCGAAGTGGGCGGGGATTATGCGGCGAGACGAGCTGAGTTTCGGGACGCACGTTTTGAGAAGCTGTGGAAAAGGCGAACGCGCTCTGAGCCGCGCGCTAGCCTACCGCTGAATGGCAGCGTGCTATTGTTCAAGGACTATGCTCCGGATTTTCGATCTTTGACCTATTTAGAACGGCGACCAAATCCAAGGATAAGAAAATGTCTTTAAATACCGAGGAGGTTCTCGGCCAATTACGGCAACGGCTTTCCGAGCCGGCGATGCTGGAGTTTACGAAGCGGTTAATAGCGGTTCCGTCGGAAAATCCGCCCGGAACCCAATACGAGGAATGCGCCGGCATTCTCGTCGACGAATTGAACAGGCTGGGCTTCGATGGTGTGAGACGTGAAGGCGCGTGTGTTCTTGCGTCGGTTGGGATCGGCTCGCGGACTCTTTACTTCAGCGGTCACTACGATGTTGTCCCTGCGCAGAGTCCGGAACAGTTTATGCCGTGTGTCGAGGGCGCAAATCTGTTCGGTCGCGGCTCGTCCGACATGAAAAGCGGATTGGCTGCAATGATTCACGCAGCCGCGGCAGCGCGCGATGAGGGGCTTCTCAAGACCGGCCGTATTGGGATCGTGCTTGTACCCGATGAAGAGACCGCCGGTCCACGTGGATCCCACGACCTTGCTGCTCGTGGGCTGCTGGGGAAAGAAGGGGTTGGCATGCTCACTCCCGAGCCCACGGGCGGTGTCGTTTGGAACGCCAACCGCGGAGCCATTTCGCTGCGTGCCACGATGCGCGGAAAAGCCGCTCACGTCGGCCGGCAATTCGAGGGTGTCAACGCTTTCGAGCTCGCCCTACCGGCAATGGTCCGCCTTGCCGACATCAAGAAGGAAGTGGAGCTTCGCGAAACCCAACAGAACATAGCTCCGTCGGCTGCGCGTAAGTCCATTCTGCTATTGGGCGGGCGTGTCGAAGCCGGTACGAACTTTAACGTCACCCCCGAACTGTGTTCTTTCACGATCGATCGCCGCCTGAATCCCGAAGAAAACCTCGAAGAAGAAAAGCGCCGCTTGTTTGCAGCCCTTGAAGGTTTCGAAATTGAGACGCTTCAAGAGGAACCTGGGGCAGCAACTCCAGCGGGAGATAGGCTCGGAGTACTTCTGTCGGGTCACATAGCGAGCGTTACTGGAAAAGAACCCGCCTTGGAGATGTGTCCCGGTTTGCTCGAAACTCGATTTTATGCGGCTCGCGGCATTCCCGCGTTTGCCTACGGACCCGGATTGTTGACGGTGTCCCACGGGCCGAACGAGTTCGTTCCAATCCGCAACATTGCGCAATGCGCATTGATCTACGCGCTTACGGCTGTGGAAATGTCGCGGTGATAGAGGATGAGAGGACGGTACCTTCCTGCAAGCACGAGGCCCCGATCACTCGGCTGGCGTA
>Ga0126370_10000270_pt1 | contig 20210 bp, 17 predicted proteins | sample PanSoiMetaPlot_3_FD_92586 | JGI IMG/M metagenome (GOLD analysis project Ga0126370, IMG submission 92586) | Tropical forest soil microbial communities from Panama - MetaG Plot_3 | ecosystem: Environmental > Terrestrial > Soil > Tropical forest > Bulk soil | place: Panama | collected 2016-02-17 | reverse complement strand
GTTTGAGTGAGGCCCAAAGCTCGCGTGGTGCCGCCAGTCGTGTGGACAGTGTCACGCTGGTTCAGCCCCTCCGGCCCGCGCACGGGCCTGCATTTGCACGCCTTTAAGTAGAACCGCAACGCTCCCGACAAGCTGCACGATTGCGGCGATGATCATCGCGAAGATCGCCCCCAGCAGGCCGCTCTGGTGTACCAGCCAATAACAGGCGAGGAAGAGACTCAAGTTGGCAGCTATATTTAGTCCAATCTGAGGCCTATACAAATTGGCTGCTGTGATCCCGAAGCCCAAGAACTGAGCCATAAACGAAACACCGCCGGCCACCATGATCCAGGAAAGGAGGTCCGCGTGTTGAGCGTACTCAGGCCGAAACAACATGGTAAGAATCTCGCGTCCCGCTAGCTTGGAGACGAGCATGCCGCACACTCCGATCGCTGCCCCAAGAGCAAGAAGCTTGCCGAGGAGTGATCCGAACACTCCAAGATTGCCCGCGGCATATGATCGTGCCAACCGAGTGAATGCCGACTGACCTAGCGAAACCACGGCCATGTTTCCTATCGAAACCACAAATCCAATTGTCGCGAAAATTCCGACAGCTCCGTCCCCTAGTGCATTCTTGATGAAGAAATTGGGGATGCTCGAATTCAGGCAGCCTAAAAGCATTACCACTCCGAGAGGGAGACTAATCCAGAGCACTTTGCGCTGCACTGCGAAGTCGAACCGAGGGCTTAGCGGCTCGCTTCGAGAGAACCATTTGGAGTGTGCTGCCAGACCTTGGGTGCGCTCGCACATGTCATAGCCGACGAGAATGACCGCTCGGGCCAAAGCTACACCTGCGATTCCCCACAGAACATTCCGGCTTACATAAGTGGCGAGAACTAGGCAGAGCACGGAAAGCAGCGACCTTGCAATGAGTGATTTGGAGATCTCCGCCATTCTGTCGTGTAGTTGCAGGCGCGCATAATACATATCGCTGATGGTCTCGACTCCGTACGCCACCCCAACCATCAAAACTACGGCTGTCAGGTTCCGGCCGTAGGAAAGGATCTGCGTAATCGCGAAAACAATCGCGAGCCCCAGCGACGTCGTCAGGAGCCGAAGACCCAGATAATGGCCGAAACGAACTTGCTGACTGGTGTTGGAAATCAAGACAGCCCGTAGCTGCATGTTCGTAAGTAACATCACGGGGTACACGAGGGCGAGACCTAAGGCATACTGCCCTACCATTTCCGGCCTTATCAACTTCGCCAGGAGCATCAGCGTTGCAAACTGTCCACCTGCGTAGATTGCATTCCCGACAAACATCCAACTGAAATCTCCGTACAAAGACGGGGATTTCTCTTGAGCGATGGCAATGACGCTTGGAGCTTCGACATTCATCGGTCAGTGAGCGGAGCCAATAAGCGATGTTGGCGTACTTATAGATGAAATTGCAGAAGCTGGATCTGGGGCTCGACGTTGAAGCCGGGACATCAGACTATTGCTATTCGCAACCCGCTCTGGTAGGTCTTTCGCCAGCGCAGCCGTGAAAAGCAACGCGCCCTCCGAATTCAGATGCATTCCATCGGGGTCGTAAAACCTTGCCGATAGCGCCGCCGGGTCGATCGGCACGGACACATCTACTCCGACCCTATGCGCGGCGCTTGCCATTTGGCCGACCGCATTCTCTGAAGAGAGAGTCGGCGGGACCAAGAGAATCAGTTTCGCTCCGTACGATTCGCATAGGTCACGCAGCCTCTCCAAGCGGGGAAGGGCGATCACATCAAACTCGCGACCCTGAGGAATGGATGGCGCTGGTCTTATGAGTGAGAAAAGATCTTGAAGATGGGGCACTGCGTGGCCAAGAACCTGGGTTCGAATTGCGCTGCGCGTATCCCAGAACGTGCTCGAATGTGCCAGCAAAAGATTGCTCGTTGCTGTGTGATCTAGGTTTAAGTCGGAAGCCACGGAGAGCGTATCTCGAGCGTCAAGGAACAGCATGGGAACATAGTCCTGGCGCACACTATTTTCGAGAAAGTAGTTCACCCCGACGCCAACAACAACCACTTGGGGCCTTACTCCATGACGAAAAAGCCTCTGCAGGCTATACAGCCAGTCGTAGTAGCCGGTTTGTTCCAGAAAGATGGGATAGATCCTCATCTTCGGGGAAGTCAACGCCCGCAGACGATTCATTTCGACTCCGCGCAGCAGCAAGGAATTGCCAACCATCAGGAGGGATGTGGGTTCTCCGAGGCCAGCGGGGCGGATTTTCAGGGCGTGATCATACTGTTGAGAAATGCGCGCATAGGTGAGTGAATCATGCTTCAAGACGTAGTTGGACGAGATCTCCAAGCCGATAATGAGAATGGCGCAGATGCAGGCTAGGGCTTTTGCATAGGCCAGGGCCACGAGTTTAGAAGCGGAAATAGATGAACGCATTGAATGTATTCCCGGAGAAGAGTGCCAACACGACTATGGCCGCGGTCGCGAGCCCAGTCCGAAAGGCGTAGGAGGCGCTGGCAAATGGGTATTCCTGGTTAGAAGCTTCCAGCAATAAATCTGCAACGAACAAGGGTATGGAGAATAAGCTCAGCATGAGAAAGGCGGTAAGGTACTCGCTCCGCCAAGCAAAATTTGACAGCCCAGCAAGAAAGTGCAGCGCCGCGTCGAGCGAGGACGCCCGGAAAAAAGCCAAGCTCAGGCAAAAAATGTTAAAAGTGAAAATCCGCTGTCCCCAGAGAGTCAGGAAGTTCACAAGGGGCCGCGGTGGATTTGGATGGTTCACTTCTTTCGATGGCCAAAGGAAACGCTCGGCCGCTAAAACGACCCCATGAATGGCGCCAAAGATAACAAATGTCCAATTAGCCCCGTGCCAGAGGCCCGCGAGAACCATTGTGACTAGCAGATTCCAAGAGGTCTTCCACGTCCCGCCGGCGCTGCCGCCCAATGGGATGTACAAGTAGTCGCGCAGCCACGTGCTCAAACTAATGTGCCAGCGTCTCCACAAGTCTTGCAGCCTGTAGGACAGGAAGGGCTGGCGGAAATTAACCATGAAGTGGAAGCCCATCAACTGCGCGCTGCCACGCGCAATATCGCTATAGCCGCTAAAGTCGCCATAAACTTGCCATGCGAACGCGTAGGTTCCCATTAAAACAATCCAGAAGTTTGGCTGGCCGAATTGCCCGCCAAACGCAGCGTTCGCCAGCAGTGCGCAGTTATCTGCAACCACACACTTGCGCACTAGCCCGGAAAAAATAAGCATCAAGCCATCGAAAAACCGGTCGGCATCGAAGGTGCGCTCCTTCTGAACCTGAGGAAGCAAATGCGCCGGTCTCTGAATTGGGCCTGCAATCAAATGCGCGAACAGGCTGACGAATAAGCCGTATTCCACAAAAGACTTCGCTGGCTCAAGTTTCCCTTTGTAGACATCCACAATGTAGGCCACTTCTTGAAACGTATAGAAAGAAATGCCCGGTGGAAGAAGGATGCGGATGAGCGGAAAAGGAATGTTGTGGACGCCCAGAGTGTTCAAGACCGTCGAAAAGGAGTCCATGAAAAAATTAAAGTACTTGAATGTTCCGAGTATGGAGAAATTCAGCAGCAGGGAGAAGATGAACCACTTTCTACGGTTGGCATTCTCCGTAACCGGCGCAATCTTATGCGCGATTACAAAATCCATCGTTGTGCTGCAGATCATGAGCGCAAGAAAGCGCCAATCCCACCAGCCATAGAAGAAGTAGCTCGCCAGCAATAGAAAGATGTTTTGCTGACTGCGATTCAGACGCCAGTAGGCCAGCACAACAGGGATTAGAAAAGCAAAATATGCGGGAGAATCAAAGAGCATGATGGGACGTTAAGTGAACTCTTACTTTTCGCGGAAGCTCCGGACTCAACCGAAAAGGTTCCTTCGGACCCTCGCCTCCTTTGGAGACTGGCTCCCGGCGGACGAAGGTTACTGGATTTGGCCTAATGTCCGGCATACTCCTTGTGGACCCCATAGCCCCCATAGCCGTATCGTCCGCTGGTTCTGGGATCCCAGCTGTTTAGAACGGTGCCTAGCACGCGCGTTCCATCTTCGTCGAAGCGCTGAATGGCAAATCGCGCGCTTTCCGTGGTGGTTTGTCCGGCGCGGACAACCAGGATTACCCCGTCAGCCAAACGGCCAAGGACGCGCGCGTCGGCCAAGTGGATCATGGGCGGCGCATCGATCAAGACCATGTCAAATTCACGTCGCAGGCGTGCCAAAAGTTTGGACATCCGCCGAGAATAAAAGAGATTCGTAGGAGTTACGCCGCAAGTGCCACTAGGCAGAACTGCAAGATCCGCCACCTCCGTCTTCCGAGCGAGGTGGGACATTGGAAATTCTTCAAACGGCGTGTCCGACAACAGTACATCGCTCAGCCCCCACCGGTTCGTCATGCCAAAAACTTGATGTATCCTTGGCCTGCGCAAATCGCCGTCAATCAGCAGAACCTTGCGACCTATCTCCGCCATCGCGATACCGAGATTGCAAGCAACGGTTGTCTTGCCGTCGCCCAAGCAGGGACTTGTCAGGAGCACAACTTGGGAGTGCTCTCCATCTTGGTTTGGCAAGAGAATCGAAGTTAGCGTGGTACGGACACATTCAGCAATCAGCGATGGCTTGCGCCTCCATGTAGCTAGCTCTGGACTGTTGTCACTCGAGTCTGACTCAACGCCCGGCGGAACGGATGAAGTTAATCGACGCATTTTGAGAAGGTTGGCCCCGTGCCGGGAATCGGCAGTGTCGTCTAATGGAATGACGCCCAGCTCCGGCAGGTCCAAATAAATCTGTGCCTCGCCTGGGGCGCTTATTCTGTGATCAAGACGTTCGCGGAGCAGCACAAATCCAAATCCTAGGAACATGCCGCCGAATAGCCCGATTGCAGAATTGATTAGAAGGCTGGGACGGTAGGGAAGCTTAGGTGGTCTGGCCCGGTCAATGACCATGACGTTGCTATCGCGCATGGCCGCAGCCAAGCTGGCTTCCTTGACTCTCTGAAGCATCGATTCGTAGAGTCGGCGATTCGAATCCACGTCACGTTTCAAGGTGTCATAGTGGATGGCCTTGCTGGACTGGTCCGCCACTATCTTCTGCTGCGCATCGTATGCTTCGCTTAGTAGCTTTTCACGGCGAAGTGCGGCTTCGTATTCGTTCTTAATGCGGCCCAGAACGTTGCCCCGTTCCCTTTGTATCTGAGCTTTCAGCTCATCAATCTGAGCTTGCACGCGCTGCACCTTGTAATGTTCAGGCGTAAGTGTTGCGATTAACACAGCGTATTGCTGCTGCAATTCGGTCAGCTTCTGGCGGTAGTCTCGCATCGTGGGATCTTCCAGAATGTCTGGCAGCGAGTCCGCCGACTTGCCGACGGCCTCAGCGTATTTTGCCTGGTTGGTGATGCGATCGGCTTGCGCTTTAGAGAGCTCGTCCTGTATTTCTTTAAGATGCGCCTCCGCCAAACTCTCTTTCTCTGACGTAAACGATAGTCCGGTGCTGCGCGCGTAATCCTGAAGTTGCGCCTCCGAGGCTTCTAGCTGGGCCTTCATTTCATCTAGATGGTTCGTTAGCCACTCAGCTGTCCCCTGGGCTGATTTCCAGTGGGCCTCTTGCGATAGTTCCGTAAATTCGCTGACGAGTGTATTTGCGAAACCGGCCGCTTGTTGGGGGTCGGGAGACTCATAAAGAACCTCCAATAGTCGCGAGTTGCCAGAACTCTGGACCGTCAGGTTGCGTTCAACCTGCCGGATCATTTGCTCTCGCTCCGAGAGGCCGCCGGTTCGGGAAAATGCAATGAGGCGATGCACCCGCGCCGCGAAAATTCCCCACGCGGTTGTTGGCTGCTCTTTGTGGAGCTTCATCTTGTCGATTACGTGTTCGATGAGAGATTCGCTCTGCAGAAGCTTGACTTGCGTCTCCACGTACGATTCCGGCGACACATAATTCCCATTGGCATCCATTCCCTTCATTTCTTGGAAATTCGTACCCTGGATTTCGAGGGAAGTTCTCACTCTGTAAATGGGCGTCTGAACCAGGCTGATCACGATCGATGCAAGGAAGCCCACAACAGTAAACCCCAGCAGTGTCAAGCGGTGACGAAACAGGATGCGCCAATAGTCGCGGAGACTATCGTATTCTTGCCTTGGCCCTGCTCCCGCGTCACGTGACTCTACGTAGTTGCAGGGTACGCGATGCGGTTCCGTCCGCGGACCCAGCTCGGTCTGACGGTGGCTTGACCTCTCGATTGGAAATTCAGGAAGGTTCACGCTTTTTCCGTTGAGCAGTTTTTATGGTGTGCGCCAGATCGCAAGACCTGTCCCCGTCTGAACGGCGGCTTCCAGGGCGCGTAAGGCTGCCTTCTTGCCAGTGCTGCCGGGAATGAACAAAATGTCGTCCCCCTGTAGCGCGACGTCTTGCTTCTTTCCCTTGAGGAGTTCTCTTACGTCAACCGGCAACTCTTCGCGCACATCCGCATCGCGCTTTGACCGGAGAATCTTCGAATGCCGTGCGTCGGCCGCTCCATTGAGTCCCTCAGCGAGTGAAAGCGCCTGCAGCACGGAGATGGATTGATGCTCGCCAAGAACAAATCCTCCGGAGCGCTTGACCTCTCCAATGACGTAAACCATTTCGGCCTTAGGAACAGAAATCACATCATGCGGAAGAATCTGAATGTTTTCTGCGGGGTCCTTTGCTTCCATGATCTTCTTTAGGTTCACTTCGGCAACACTGAACTGACCAGATCCGTCTGTAGCCGCTCCCGGCAGGGGGATGCAACCCCAGTCGAGTTGCCGGGTAATGCGGACGCTGTATCCTGCGTCTGGTCGAATTCCACCGGCTGATGCCAGCATCTCCAGGAGTGTCTTGCGTCCTTGCACCTGGTGGACACCCGGCGTGTTTACCGCGCCAAGGATGGAGACTGGCTGACTGCGCACTTCGGAGACGTTGACGACCACTTGAGGATCGCGAATATATTTTCTCAGAACTTTGTCGAGGTCCGTTTCGGCCTGCTGCGCAGTTAGACCGGCCAAATGAACCCGTCCCACCAACGGCACTTGCACGTCGCCATCGCCGTCGATCTGTGCAGGCTTATTGCCGAATTCGCTCAACTCCGGCGCGGAAATCTCCAGCTGGTCATCGGGTCCAAGCAGGTACGTGGAGCGTACCCTGTCAGCACACTTTTCCTTCTGAACCTCGGACCCGCTCGCCGGGCGAATCTGCCCAGCAATGCGAGGACTTAGGAAGAGAATCATCAGGCCAACTGGAAGGACCCTTGTAGTTTGCATGAATTAAGCACTCCAAGATTCGAGACCAAAGAATATGGCAGCAAAAACGTTCTTGAGATCGACCATCAATGTGCTCCGCGACCTAAGAGCACTACCTTGGCGGTTTCGAACAGGATTGCGAAATCCACCATCAGGGATAGATTCTTTACATAGAAGAGGTCGAGGGCCAATTTTTCCCTCGCGTCGTCAAGGCTTGCGCTGTAGCCGAATTTCACCTGTGCCCACCCCGTGAGGCCCGGCCGGACGGAATGCCGAAGATTAAAGTAGGGAATCTGGGCTTCCAACATTGAGCAAAAGCACGGGCGCTCGGGCCGCGGACCTACAAGACTCATTTCTCCCCGAAGCACATTAAACAACTGGGGAATCTCATCCAATCGAGTGCTGCGCAAGAAACGGCCTACTTTGGTGACTCGATTGTCTTCGCGTGAGGCCCAGCGTGGCCCATCCTTTTCCGCATCCTGAACCATCGATCGGAATTTCAGCAGTTCGAATTCAGCGCCCTTATATCCAATGCGATTCTGACGAAAGAGGATTGGGCGTCCCGTTTCCAGATAAATGGCTGAAGCCATCAGCGGGAGAAACGGCGACATTAACAGGAGTGTGCAAAAGGAAATTGAGATATCCATGACCCGCTTTGCGATTAGCAGAACCCGTGATTTAGCGAAGCCATCCGATAGAATTAACCAGCTTGGTGAAAGATGTTCGAGTGTGATCCGCCCCGAGAGTCGCTCACGGCACTTGTGAACGTCCTCCACCTTGACGCCTGCCAGCTTCAGGCTCAACAATTGCTGGACTGGTGTGCCGCCCCTTCGTTCCTTTAGCGAAAGAATTACCCTATCGACTTTTTCCCGGGCAACGATCTCCTCGACATCCGAAGCGGCTCCAATAATTCCAGGATTAACGAGTGATTTCCCAATGCCCTCCCCCCTCTCGTCCAGAAATCCGACGACCTTCATGTTGTGTTCCGGATGTTTAAGAATGTGCCGGACCAGCGATATTCCCGCCTCGCCTGTTCCAACTAACAAGACCCGTTCGTCTCCGCGGGCGAGCAGCTTCGCGGTATCCGCCGAAAATCGCCAACTCAGCAGGAAGAGCAAGAGCACGGGTACAGTGATCAGCATGACTCCCCGGCCCACGTTCGCTTCGGGAATCGCGAAGTAGCTGAGCCCCAGAACGACACAGCCAGCTCCTAGGGCACGCATGATACGAATGATCAGGCTGCCAAAACCGCGGATGGCGCGACAGTCGTACAAATCATTGAAATACAGCGAGAGCCAATAAACGCCCGTTACCAGTGCGATTCTGGCCCAGACTGCGCCGTCCGAGAGCACACGGGGGGTGTCGCTGGAAAAGCGCAGCCCTACCGCTGCTATCAAAGCCAGGACGATAACCGCAGAATCGACACTTGCTAAGAGCAGTGTTTGGGGTGGGATTTGATGAGACCCGATCCTAAACATTCTTGCTGGTCTTACAAGTCAAAAGAGCTTTGTGATGGACTCGTTATTCATCTGTTGATCGAGAGCTGCCGTAGTTGCCGAATTGGTATTGAATTCATGGAAGCTATCGCGCTTTTTGACTTCATCGAAGTTCGTGGGGTGACCGGCCTGGATTGCTCGTAGAAATTTCGGGCTAGACTCGAGTTGACTGTCATTCCCTGAGTATCTTCTGTTTCCTCGACTGAGGCGGACCGTCCCGTCTTCAAGGCAATGAGCGATGCCCCGCCAATTAATCCGATTCCGATGATAAGCAGCAGACCGGTGGACGGTTCAGTCGCAAAAGGCCCAGCCGTCGCTGTGCTAATTAAGCCCGCAGAATGCTCAACCACCGTGCCCGAGATGGCTGCGGAAAAGGATGCTCCCCGCCCCGCGTGTGCAAAGACTGCTCTGTTCGCGCGACCTGCAGGAGACAACAACAGTATAAGCGCCCACAGCATGGCGACCCGCTTCAGTCTCATTTTCGTTCTCCTCAATCGAGAATCCTTGGTTAGTGTGTCAGTGGCCGAGATGAGTACCGGAAAAAAGCTAAGCCTCGAGCTAATTCTGCAAAGTTTGAGCGCTACTACGCTGCGCGTTGTGGAGAGACGCAACTTGTTTGCTCGAAGAGGGCTTTGCTAGGGAAAGCGGTCGTACCCATTCCTCATCAATCTGCACCGCTACAGACCGCTGCAAGAGCGTTATCGACAACACAAGCCTTTGATGCCCTCGGTGACCCAACAAAATTCCTTCTATGCCACAGAGAGGACCATACTCAATTCTCACTTTGTTTCCAATTTGCAAAAACGGCCAAGGCTGCCTGGGAACGCCGGACCTGACAGCCGCTTGAATAGCGTCAATTTCAGTTTTGTCGACAGACACGAGCTTTCTGCCGGCCCCCACAATTTGCACTACCCCCGGGACCGTAAGCACCGGAAGCCGATTCAGGGGGTTGAACTGACAGAACACGTACCCGGGGAACAGCGGAAGCTGGATTTCTTGAAACCGGTCCGACCACCGATGCCGCTCTTTATACAGAGGCAGGAACGCCTCCATTCCCCGAACACGCAAGTGCCTTGCGACCACCTCTTCGTGTCGGCTTCTGACTAGCACTGCGTACCACTGAAACTCATCTTGCTGATGCATCGCGCGTGTCTCCGTATGCCTTAGACGCCTTGGAAACGGTTTAATTTCCAGGGTAGGCTACCGCCCCTTGAGTCCCGCTTTCGGGGTCCCTAATGTGTTTGTGATCGGCATATACTTCGCTTTGCGGTTTTCTCGCTTAAGACTGAATTCCGCGTGCTTTTACCGCGAGTAATGACGGTATCAATAACAGCGAATCTCGCAATCCAGCTAATCCTTCAATTTTCTCCGGGGATAACACTGTAGTACACAATATCTAGCGTTGCTGTCTAGCAAACAAAGCTAATCCATTCGATTAATCAAATGAGCTAGCCCTTCTGTCTCCACAGTTGCTTACCGGAAGCGCCTGACAGGATGGCTATTGCAAAGAGGCGGTTGGCAGCGCAAAAAACAGTGGCGGAGAGCAGTGGCCGATCAGTTGTTTGTGCGATGTTTTTATGCTCATCGTCATTTTGTAAGAAGGAAGCCCAACCCCAGCAGACGCCAGGGTTGAGCACACGTTGAGGCGAATCAGTATCCCAAGTCGTCGGCGCCGCACGCGGCGGTGACCTGTTGCTCGCTGAGACTCGGGCCGGTGTTCGACGGATTATGCTTGTGCAACTCGATGTCACCGCCCCCAGGGTTCACAGCGCTGCAGGTGCTGACGTCACCTGTTGGGGTGTCGCTCGCCAAACAGCGCGTCGGTACAAGGTAGAGGGTATTCCCGGAGGAGTCATGGATATGGATGCCAAACTTGTCCTTGGGCGGTGGCGAGGATTGTTGCTCCGCGTCAATGGTCCTCACTCGAAACCCAAAGGTCCCGACAGGTGAACCGTTAATGCTCACATCGGCCGTCCCACAGATGTCGCGTGCGTTGTTTGCTGCGGGAGGAGCGCATCCGGGGCAAGGGTTAACGTACGCCGTGATGGAGTCGCTGCTCACGTGAAGCCCGTTGTTGTGGTCCACGTAATTGACGTGACCGAAGAAGCCGCCATTTTTGCACCCGCCCACCAAGCCGAAGTTCGCCTTCTGCCCTGTCTCTGGCAGGGGCGATGAGGCCGTCCCTGCGGCGATAAGGATAAATCCGCCGCCGGTGGTGAAGTCACACGGACTCGGAACTTCGTGCGCGTATACGAGTGTGGGCCTGGACGTTTGTAGAGCGAGGAGAAGTCCGCCCACAAAAAGGACCGATGCCAGGATGGAGCCGATCAACCTCTTGTTCTCTTTTGTCATGTTCGTGAATTGTCCTCACTTTGTGTCGATTTGGTCTTTGGAGCGTCAGGAAATGCCCGCTGTCGCAGACGCGATCACGACATCGGCTACACCGGTGACGGTGACATGAATGGCGTTCACCACCGCGGTGCCAGTGGAAGAAATGGTTTGTTCGTTGATGACCATCTGGCCGCCTGGAATCCCCACGGTCTGATTCGGTGCCCCGGTTACTGCGACTGGAACGCCGTTTATTGCGAGGTTGTCGATGAAGGACGTACCACTCCCTGAAGCACCCAGCACTTGCGACGCCTCCGCCACAACCGAGTCGGCGGTAATGCTGGCCGCACCGATGGCCAAGCTCAGATCCCCAAGCGAAGTCTGGGAGTCAACCTGATCGATATAACTATACGTGCTTGAGGTCAGAACATCCGCGGTGAGCAAAGAGGCGACGCTCCCTGTCACCTGACTGGCATCTTGTTCCGTGTTTGTGGCTCCGATAAAGCCGGTGTCGGAAAGCGCGGTTGTCGTTGCCGTTCCGAGAATTCCGAGAACGGTCACTTGTGCCGCGCTTGCTTCTCCGACAACTGTCGAAGTTGTGGTCGTCGTGGATGGCGGCAACAGCCCGCCTAGCTGAGCTAGCGTAGCCGCGGGCCATAACAACAGGCCAGCCAGCATCAAGGCGATTGCTACTGATCCTGAACGGTGATGGTTCACTGACTTCATTCATACCTCCTGTTTCTCTGGCTTATGCGTGTTTGAAGATGTCGGAACGAACTGAAAATAATTTCGGAAGCAGAAAACCGATTTCCGGGGTGTTCGTCCAAAAGTTCTTGTCGGGAGTCAACGCTTGCGAAACTCCTTTCCGACCGTGCGAACTGACGCTAACCAGCACAGCAGCGACACACAATCCGGTGGTCACTCCAATTTGTGTGAGCAGAAGCCCCGCGTACGAATAAGTTAGCTATTTGAGTTAGTCCCTATCGCGACTCTAAACTGGCCCTGCGAATTGATTCAGGTCTCTTCGTCACGGACTTCGACAAGTTGAGTGGGAGTTTCCAAACGTTGGTGACAACGCGGGGACAGCACTGGCTCGACGTCGTCCAGGGATGTAACGGAGGGGAAATGAAGATCCCTGAGGTCTATCGCTGCGTCATGACAATTTTTCCGACGATCGCCGAACGGGAAGAGACTCCCGTTTTGATCATGATCAATCGCAGAAAAGCCCTGACGGTATTGGGGCTAAGTTTCATCCGACTTGCAATCTCCCTGCTTTTCATCCCTTGCAACAAATACTCCAGCACTTCTTGTTCGCGTTGCGTGAGGTTGAATTGCTTGCCGACCTGCGACAAAGGAACCAGCGCAGAGGGTCCTCTTTCAAACAGAACCGCAACGCCGGGCCGGTCCGAACCTCCCGTATTGGTATCTATTTGAAAGGCTCGGCAAAAATAGCGCCGCCTGCCGGACTGAAACTGCGTAACGAAAAGCGAATCACCTGTGGACTGCTCGGTTGTCAACCTCGACCGGATTTCTTCAGTCAGAAGTAACTCCGATCGCGTTAGGTTTTCGATGTTGTCTGGATAGCCAAGAATTTGGATGGCCTCGCCATTGAACGAGATGGGGCTTAGCGAACAATCAACGAGCAGGAATCCTACCCCTAGCCTTGGTGGACACGTTTTTCTGTTGGCCGGAGATTGATTCGTTTCGAAAGCCGAAATCTTCCGCACGGTCTCAACTGGCTCAGCAGTTTTCACAGTACCTCACTTCGATCATTGGGCAGCAGGCGAGCCGGGAACTCCGGCCATTGGGCCGATGACATGCGCGGCAGTCCACCGCCATTGCAACTCCTTGTGGCATACCAATTTTGAGTTGAGGCAGAATTCATATTCTGTCGAACCTTTTTAAAATGGCCCAAGGGATCTTACCGTTGGGGAACTTCAGACCAACGAAAAAGCGACCTTCATTAAGCTTTTGGCAATAAACGACCTCGCCGCGCAGGGCAACTTTTTCGTTCAACGCAGTAATCTCGGCTTGTTCCCCTGGATACCAAGAGCGCGCGGTCATGAGCCGAGCTCCATGCCCACTCACATTATCGGTGTACGTCTTTTCGCTTCCTTTTTCGTATTTTCTGGCGCCCTCGAGGCCTAACCCTTCGAGCCGCACTACAACTGCAATCGGAAGTCTTTTTTCGCTTCTGCCGCTTAGATTATCCAAACGCATGCCTTGCGCCTTAGCCACGCAAGACAAACGCGTTCGGCTCCGCGGATCACGGGATGCCGTTGAACTAGTTGTGGGGCTGGGGGCAGATCAGCGTATGAGCGTACAATATATCTTAGCGTGGGTTTATCACTTTCTGGTCGTCCTTGTTAAGGAGTCCCCGGCTGCCTCGCTATTCATTGAAAGTAAATTCGGTGTGTTTTGCAATCCGGGAAATACCGTAGCCAGGGTACTGGTAAAATAGTAATGATGTGTACCGAAAGTAGGGTAATCTTTGTAGGTTTTACAAAAAATTTAATTCACTATATGGCTTTCTATCAAATTTCCTGCAAGTGCTTGAAAAGAATGGCGGGGACGACGGGACTCGAACCCGCGGCCTCTGCCGTGACAGTGCGGCATTTTGCTGGAACTTAGTGATACTGAACGGCACAGACAACCCGCCAGCGGAATCCCAAGGAACCAGTTGGCACAACATTTTGGACCCTGATCGGACCCGGATTTCTCAGAATCCCCTCATAGAGTCAGGCTTTGACGCCGGCTTTGCGAAGGAGGGTCATCATCGGGCACCAGTTAGTGAAAGCCGACTGGAACAGGTTCAGGCCCACAAAGGCCGTGAATAAATACCAATACGGGCTCACCCAGTATCCTAAGGCCAGAGAAGCCATGACAAAAGCTCCGGCGATCATCCGAAGGTAGCGATCGACATTCATGATTTTTCCTCCATTGGAAAATCAGACTTCCGCATGCACCATCTCGTTTTCCATTTGCTGCGAAGCCATATCGTTGCGGCCGCACTGGCTGAGGTAATAGAGAACGGGAACAGTCATGCGGGAAAGAACTGTTGAGGCGACTTCACCGGCCATGAGCGAAATGGCCAAGCCTTGAAAAATGGGATCGAACAAGATGACGCTTGCTCCGAGGACCACGGCGGCTGCGGTCAACAGCATTGGCCGGAAGCGTACGGCGCCAGCGTCGACGACAGCTTCTTCGAGCGACATGCCGTGCGCCCGGCGCAACTCGATGAAGTCCACGAGGATGATCGAGTTGCGGACTATGATGCCTGCGCCCGCGATGAACCCGATCATCGAAGTGGCAGTGAAGAATGCGCCCATCAGCGCATGCGCGGGGAAAATCCCGACCAGCGTCAGCGGAATCGGGGCCATGATGACCAAAGGTGTCTTGAAAGATTTGAACCAGCCGACGACCAGCACGTAAATCAGCACAAGCACCGCCGCGAAGGCGAGCCCAAGATCGCGAAAGACTTCCACAGTGATGTGCCACTCGCCATCCCATTTCATCGAGTAGCGCTGCGTATCATCGGGCATCGTGGTGCCCATGTATTGCTTCACGTGGCAGCCGTCCGGCAACTGGATTTTGTCGATGGCGTCGCTCATCTTGAAAATGGCGTAAACGGGGCTTTCCACGACGCCAGCAACGTCTCCGGTGACATAAACGGCAGGCCGCAAGTTTTTGCGGTAAACGCTGGTGTCTATCGTGGTCTTCTCCACGTTGCTGACCTCGCGCAGGGATACTTGTCGGTCAGAGGGGCCGGGCAGTTTCAAATTCTGGAGTTCTTCGATACCCGACCGATCGGGGCGGGACAACCGCACTTCGATCGGAATGTCTTCGCGTGACGCCGGATCGTGGAGTAGTCCCGCGGAGGCGCCGCTCAAGCCGATTTGCACGGTGCGTGTCACTTCTGCGGCGGACACGCCTTGCAAGGCAGCCTTGTCCAGATTCACTTTCATGTCGTATTTCGTTTGGGGATCTTCGACGTACCAATCCACGTCCACGACGCCAGGGGTTTGCTGGAACACTTTCTTGATTTTCCCGGCGAGCTCTATCTGGCTTTTGTAATCCGGGCCATAAACTTCGGCGACCAACGTTTCCAGCACAGGCGGACCGGGCGGAACTTCGGCGACCTTTATTCGAGCTCCAAAAGGAGTGGCGATTTTGTCCAATTCCGGCCGTAGCTTGCGAGCGATGTCGTGACTTTGGACCTTGCGCTCGTGGCGCGAAAGAAGATTGACCTGAATGTCCGCTTGGTTGGGCTGGCGCCGCAAAAAATAGTGACGGACGAGGCCGTTAAAATTGTAAGGACCAGAACTGCCTGTGTAGATTTGGTAGTTCGTGACCTCTGGTTGCTCTCCCAGGTAGCGTCCCAGCGCTTGGGCCACGCGCGCGGTTTGCTCCAGCGGTGTTCCGTCAGGCATGTCGATAATCACCTGGAACTCGCTCTTGTTGTCAAACGGCAGCATCTTCACTTGCACCCACTTAGAGGGAACAAACGCTATCGCGGCCAACAGAAGCACAACGACGGAACCCAAAAAGATCCAGCGCCGCGCGGGGTTTTGGATTAGCGGATTCATGACGCGGCGATAGAAGCGCGTGGTCCATCCCTCCACTTCGTGCTCATACTCGGGGCGATTGGCGTAATTGCGCAGCAACCGCAGAGCCGCCCAGGGCGATACAACAAAAGCCACCAAGAGCGAAAACACCATTGCGGCGGAAGCGCCCACAGGGATAGGACGCATGTATGGCCCCATCAAGCCGCGCACGAATGCCATCGGAAGAATGGCCGCGATCACCGTAAAGGTCGCCAGGATGGTGGGATTCCCAACTTCATCCACGGCTTCCACAGCGACATCAGCCAGAGCCCGGCCACGATTCTCGGGGAGGCGGAAGTGGCGGACGATGTTCTCGACAACAACAATGGCGTCGTCCACAAGGATACCGATGGAGAAGATAAGCGCAAACAGCGTGACGCGGTTCAGGGTGTAGCCGTAGAAATAGAAGATAGCCAGCGTAAGAGCGAGGGTCACCGGGATGGCGAGCAGCACAACGCCTGATTCGCGCCAACCCAATGCAAGAGCGATCAGCAGTGTCACCGAAAGCGTAGCGATAAACAGGTGTTTGAGCAGTTCGTCGGACTTATCCTTGGCGGTTTCGCCATAATTGCGCGTGACTGTGATGTTCAGGTCTTTGGGCAGCGTATTTCCGCGCAACCCATTCACCTTGTGCAACACGCTACTCGCGATCAATGTGGCATTCGCGCCTTTTCGCTTCGCCACCGTAATGGTTACCGCTGGGTATTCGGGGTTTGCGGAGCTTCCGGTGGTTCCCTTGGCGTTCGCAAACAAGACATAGTTGTCAGGCTCGGCAGGTCCGTCTTCGATTCTGTCGGCCACATCACGCAAATAAACTGGCCGCCCGGAGCGGACACCAACAACAACTTGTATGAGCTCTCCCGCCCGAATGAAGAAATTTCCGGCTTCCACTTGAAATTCCTGATTGTTTCGCGCAAAGCTGCCAGCTTGGGTGCGCTCGTTCGCGGCGCCAAGCTGCGCGACTACGGAGCCGGGAGTCAGGCCATAGCCGGCGAGACGCTGAGTATCCAAGATGACACGCACCTTTCGTGTTTGCCCGCCGATGATGGTGGCCTCAGAAACGTCATCGGACTGCTTGATGTAGTGTTCGAGCTCCGCAGCAATTCTTCGCAACGTGTAAGCGTCGTAGTTCTTGCCCCACAGCGTCAGCGCAAGAATCGGCACGTCGTCGATGGAGCGAGCTTTGATGATCGGTTGAGAAACGCCTTGGGGAATGCGTTCGAAATTGGAATAGAGCTTGTTGTAGGTTTTGACGATGGCGTCTTCTTCTTTTGTGCCGACGTAGAAACGGACGATCACCAGACTCAGGCCCGGATGGCTGATCGAGTAGATATATTCAACGCCGGGCACTTCGCGCAGTAATTTCTCCATCGGCATGGTAGCGCGCTGTGCCACTTCTTCGGCGGAGGCACCCGGCATTTGCACGAACACGTCCAGCATGGGAACCACGATTTGTGGCTCTTCTTCGCGAGGCGTTTGCAGGATGCTAAAGGCACCTAGCAGCAGCGCTGCGCCAATGGCCAGCGGAGTCAACTTCGATTGAATGAAAATGTTCGCGATGCGGCCGGCTCCGCGGAGAGCGTGCGTGACGAAGCCCGAATTGGAAGCGGAATCGCTCATGGCCGTGCGACAATGCGCTTGCCGCCCAGTTCACGTTCACCGTGCGCAGCAATGATCTTTTCTCCGCCTTCCAGCCCCGAAAGAACTTCTACTTGCTGTGCAGAGGTTCGGCCTAGCGTGACGTAATGCAAGTTCGCGATCTGCTCGGAGTCGATGACATAGACTCCCTGCAACTGACCGCGCTCGACTATCGCCGCGCGCGGAATCAGAAGAGCGGAACGTTCTCCGCGAGGAAATTCCGCGCGGCCAAACAATCCCGAGCGCAGGTGGGCGTCTTTCGGTAGCTCGATTTTCACGAGGAAGCTTCGGCTTCCCGGATCCGCCGCCGGAACAATTTGCATGACCTTGCCGATGATTTCGGCGCCTCCCAGAGCGTCAATTCTTGCTGGTGTGGGAAGGCCGACGCGCACCAAGCCGAGGTCGCTCTCATCCACTGTGACTTCCAGCCGATAATTTCGCGTGTCTTCGAGAGTGAGAATAGGCATGCCGGGCGAAGCCAATGTTCCCGAGTCAGCCTTTCTTTCGGTCACAACTCCTGAGAACGGAGCGCGAATGCGCGTGTACCCGAGCGAAGTTCCAGCCTGTGCCAGCGCTGCATTGGCTTGCGCGAGAGCGGCTTTGGCCATATCACGCCGCGCTTCTGCCGATTGCGCGCGCGTCTTGACTTCGTCGAATGTCTGAGCGCTCACCGTCTGCCTTTCATAGAGAGGTTGGTAGCGCTTCAACGTAATCGCCGCTAGCGCGTACTCGGATTCAGCGGCGGAAAGATCCTTTTGTGCTGCGAACTCAGCTGCGGTCGCCTGCTCGACAGACGCGCGTGGCTGCGCATCGTCAATCACCGCCATCACCTGGCCGCGTTCGACACGGTCCCCTTCATGCACCTGGACGGTGACGATGTTTCCCATGATTTGACTGGCGAGCTGACTCGTCTGGGCTGCGCGCACCGTTCCCACCGCTTCCAGCCAGTCCGGCACAGACATCCTCTGCGCCACTGTAGTCTGTACATTACTCGCGGGCTCTGGCGATGCTGCTTCGGCCTTTCGTTCGTTTGAGCATCCGCTCATGCCGCTCGCTGCTGTCCAAGTTATGAGCCCTACAATTCCCAGTATTTGCTTTCGATGTTTCATGCCGTCACCACTGTAGTTTGCGGATTTAACACCCCACCAGCCCATTGGAATTTCACCCTCATGCTTGAACTTCCACTAAAGCCCCCGACAACCACGGGGCTTTCTCCTCCACAATCTCGTAAGTAGTTTGGAAAGCGGCTGTGTGTTTCAGCATGGCTCCGACCGAGCAGTACTTCTCTTCGGACAGCCGGATCGCCTCCCCGATGGCTGCCGGATCGACTTCAAATCCGGTGACCGTGTGGTGAATACGGACTGCGGTGAAGACCTGCGGAGGACGCTCTGCCTGATCGGCCTCGACGCGCACTTCATAGCCGGTCACCTTCTGGTGGTACTTCTGACGAAGAACGGTGATGACATCGAACGCCGTGCAGCCGGCCAAGCCGACAGCGACCAATTCAATCGGCTTAGCACCGGTGCCCCCGGCCGCATCATCGAGCAAGAGATGGTGTTCGCTTCCTGTCGTTGCCACGAATTGCCGATCCACTCTAAGTGCTTGAGTTAGCTGGACTTTTCCGCTGATCATGTGCGCCTCCGCGTTCCTTCTTTCCGGGTTCGCAAGAACAAATGCAATCGCGGAGACTTTGTTACAGGATTTTTGGGAAGAGATGCGAGATTCAAATAGGGAGAGAGGGAATCAGCTGCGGGTTATGTTGATTGCGAAGGTCGTCGAAGGTTTACCATCAATTTCTGGTATTTGGAAAGGACTTCGCGCCGGAGACTTGCTGAGGCAAGCTCATCCGGGCGGTCATTGGGTGTAGATCGGCAAGTTCGGATGGTTTGTTCCAAGCTTGCTAGAAAAGCCTTACAGGGCTCACAGCCCTCCATGTGCTTTTCCAACTCTGCGCAGAGCGAATCATCAAGCTCTTCGTCGAGATAGTCAGAAAGCTCCGCGAACATTTGCTTGCAATTTCGTTCGCGCAGATGCGCGCCACCAACTACCGCTTCCTTCTTTGGTTTGGACCGCGCTCCGTCGCGCCCTGCCTTCTCAAGCTCTTTTCGAACGAAGAGCCGCGCCCGATGCAACCGCACTCGAATCGTACCCAGGCGCAGACCCGTAATTTCGGCGACGTCCCCATCCGAAAGTTCTTCCATGTCGTGCAAAACGAGAATAAGGCGATATTCGGGCGGCAGTTGTTGCACCGCATCTCGCAGCCGCTTGGCATTCTCTCGGCGCATCAATGATACTTCTGGCGTGGGCTCGGCTCCGCCGGACAGTCTAACCATTTCCTGACGGTCGGGCATGAGTTCTTCTAGAGAAAGCGCTTCTTTGGGGGCGAATTTACTTTTGCGCCGACTTATCAGGCAGCGCGTTTTGGCCACTTTATAGAGCCAAACCATGAGGGCTTTCGGACTCTCGAATTTCGGCAAGTTTGGAACTGACTTGAGCAGCACCTCCTGCATTGTGTCTTCGGCGTCTTGCCGCTGCCCGCACACTTTCATGCTGAACGAGAAGACGGTGTTTTGCAGTAGTGCCAGGGCCTCTTCTAGAGATTTGGGATCTCCCTGGTGGACAAGTTGCACAACTTGTTCAATTTCAGGCCGCACAATCGTAACTCTACCACGCCGAGCGGCCACTCTACATTCCAACGGACCGTCAGCGCAGAAGAGACGGCCGCCTTTAGACGAGTGTTGTTATCCTGTTTCCCTTTGGCACACCAAGTTCGCTGGCTCCTTTTGTGCTTTCCGCAGAGTCAGACAGTTCAATAGTTATAAGAATTCATAACTATATAACTGTTGTGATGTACATCACGCGAAAAGGTGTCTCACCTCACTGCCTTCCT
>Ga0126370_10000268_pt1 | contig 20303 bp, 18 predicted proteins | sample PanSoiMetaPlot_3_FD_92586 | JGI IMG/M metagenome (GOLD analysis project Ga0126370, IMG submission 92586) | Tropical forest soil microbial communities from Panama - MetaG Plot_3 | ecosystem: Environmental > Terrestrial > Soil > Tropical forest > Bulk soil | place: Panama | collected 2016-02-17 | reverse complement strand
TTCGCGCTCCATCCATCTGAATCGCAGCTATTACGAGAACCAGCCAACCCCGGGTCCCGGCTCTATCCAGTCGCGCCGTCCAAACCAGCTGTGGGGCCAAATTCGGACGATCCAGAACGACGAAATTGCCTCCTATAACGGCCTAACGGCAATTTTCCGCCAGCGCATGAATCGCGGTCTGCAGGTCCTGGCCAGCTACACCTGGTCGCATGACTTGGATATCTCGTCCGACTCGAATGACGGCGGATACCCGGTCAACGCTTACAACTGGCACGCCGACTACGGCAACTCAAACTGGGACATCCGGCATCGCTTTGTCTCGAGCGTCATCTACGAACTCCCCACTTTGCAAGGCAGCAATTGGCTCGTTAAAGGGGTACTGGGCGGATGGCAGCTGAATAACATTACGACGCTGCAGAGCGGCAAGCCTATCAACGTCACCATGGCCGCCGACATCGCCAGCATCAGCCGCGCGGGCAATCAGCGGCCTGATATCGTGGGTGCCCTACACGCGGACTGCGACAGTTCGCACATCAACAACTGCATCGATATCTCCGCTTTCACCCAACCTGCGGCCTTTTCCTTTGGAAATGGCGGCCGTAACAAACTGCTCGGTCCTGCTTACCTGAACACCGACTTTTCTCTCTTCAAGAGCTTTCCGATTCACGAATCCTTAAAGCTTCAATTCCGAGCAGAGTTTTTTAATGCATTTAACCGGCCCCAACTGGGCACTCCGGACGGCACTATTACCAGCTTCGATCCGGCCAACCTCGGTTCTTTCGGGAATATCACGTACACCGTTGCCGACAACCGCGACGTCCAGTTTGGTCTAAAGCTCGTCTTCTAGAGCGAACACTTTCTGCCGAGAAGTTCACCCCCTAAACCCCGGAGAAAAGGCATTCGGAGCCAAAAGCGCCGGCGCCTTTTCTTTCGTCTCGGGCTTGGCGGGAAGGTTCAGGTGGAATTGAACCTCTCTGGCCCATCCGCTCTGGTAGAATTCCTCGCGTCTCGAGCCACTGCGCTGGAAAGGCAGGTCCATTGATCGACCGCCGTCAATTCGTGAAGCGTACGTGCCTTGGCGGCTTGGCACTTTATCTCGACCACTGGGCGACTTCGCCCGCCTATAGTCAGGACCTGATTCCGCCGGCACCGCCCATCCATGTGAACGAACCGGCGGCCAGCGAGCGGTCGCCTTTAGGCATGCCCGGGCTCTTTCCCGGCCGTGTGGTTGAGATGGCTAGCTCGCAAGCAATTTTGAACAATCGCGTTTCTGAACCCGTGATCCGCCAAATGCTGGAGCGAGCGTTGCGCGAATTGACGGGGGCGCAGAACGCACGCGAAGCGTGGAGCAAGTTCGTCGAGCCGAAGGACGTTGTCGGCATCAAGATCAATCCATCCGGGGCTCCGGCTTGCTGTTCTTCGCCCGAAATCGTCCGGGAAATTGTTAGAGGTGTCGCATCGGTCGGAGTTCCCCTAGAGAATATCCGTGTCTACGACCGCTACGCCTATGAAATCGATATTGGCAGCTACCAAACGCTGGTGCCCTTGGGAGTGCGTGTTGTTGGTGTCGAGGAACGCAAACTGGACGTCTCCGGTTACGACCCCGACATCTATTGCGAAGCGAATTTTTTTGGCGAGTGGGAATCCCGCTCCTACATGGCCAGCATCGTTTCCACTGGTCTCACCAAGATCATCAACATTCCCACGATGAAAGATCACTCCGCGGCCGGGGTCACCGGTTGCCTCAAGAATCTGGGCTACGGAACGTTTAATAACGTGGACCGTTCGCACCGCCGTCCTTTTTCGTTCACCGACCCGTTGATCGGAGTGATGTGTTCGGTCGAACCGCTGCGTTCAAAGGCGGTTCTGCACATCATGGACGGCATGCGCATGCTTTGGCACGGCGGGCCGCTCAGCCAGAATACAAGGTTTATTTTTCCGGCCGGAATCCTGATGGTTGGCACCGATCCGGTGGCCATGGACACGATCGAACTTGAAAAGATCGAAGCGAAACGCCTGAAGGAAGGCGCCTCAAGCGTGTGGTCGCGGGACCCGAAGAGTCTGACCGAAAACGGCGGCGAATTTTATGAGGACGCCACCAAGAATTTGTACTACCGCCAGCCTCATCACATAGCGGCAGCGGGGGCGCGCGGATTGGGTGTTTCTGACGTGAAGCGAATCGATCATCGGGTTCTCACTACCGGCTGATCGCTGCACCCAATTCGTCGCGAGGTTCAGATAAATTGACTGACGGCGACTGGCCCATGTTGCTTTTTGACAACGCGCGCAGCGGCGGACAACCGCCGCAGTCCTGGCGAGTTCCGCAGAAATCTCTTTGGCAAACCAGCGTCGAGGGCCGGGTGAGGAGCGCGCCGGTTTTACATGAGGGGCTTCTCTATGTCGCGTCGCAGGGCGGCTACCTCACGGCGATCGATGCCCGGATCGGCAAGGTGCGCTGGCGGTTCAAATCGGCCGCGCCCATTCACTCAAACCCTTCGCTCAGCTCCGGCCACGTTCTAGTGACATCCGATGACGGCACGCTCTATGCGATCGATGCAGCCAGCGGCCTGAAGCGCTGGCAGGTGACGACGGGTGCGGAGATTTGGGCTTCACCGATCGTCTCGGGCGGCGCGATCTTCTTTGGCGACGCCGGTGGCCAAATGCACGCGGTGAATTTTGCCAGCGGCGCGCAGCAATGGAAGTGCGAGTTGGGCGGCAAGGTCTACTCGACAGCCTGTGTTTCTGGAGGGCGCCTGTTCATAGGCTCGGGCGACGCCAACGTTTCCTGCATGGATGTAAAATCCGGCGAAATTGTCTGGAAAACGGCCACCGGAAAAGGCATCGACAGTTCACCGGCCGTTGCCAATGGAACCGTCTTTGTCGGCTCGCTCGATTTCTTCCTGTACGCCATGGACGCGACGAGCGGCGCGGTTCGCTGGAAGTATGAAGCCGAGTTGGGTATTAGTTCTTCGCCCGCCGTTTCGGGCGATCTGGTTGTTTTCGGGTGCAAGGCCGGCATGCTTCGCGCGGTTCATGCGCAAACCGGAAAGCTCGTGTGGGCGCAGCGTCTCGATCAGACCATCACCGCACCGCCCGTAATCAGCGGAAGCACCGTTTGGATCCAGTCCGGAAACACCCACGCCCTGAATCTGGCCGACGGCAAACTCCTCTGGCGCGCGCGCCTCGGTTACTCCCTGCAATCCGCTCCCGTGGTCACGGATGGCGCGGTCTACCTGACCAGTATGGAAGGCGAAGTCTATGCGCTGGCCTAGGCCCGTGGCGTGGGCGCCCCCGAGTCTGGCGATGTTGCTTATGACGACGCTGTGTCCGGCCCGAGAGGGCTCCTACGTTCACCAAAAACGTTATGCCATGGGAACGGTCTTTGAAATCGTCATCTACGACGACGACCTGTCGCGCGCGGACGCTGCCGCGCGTGCCGCCCTTGATGAAGTTGTTCGCCTCGACGCCGTCATGAGCAACTACCAGCCGGAAAGCGAGTTGAGCCGCATGAACCGGACCGCACACGATCGGCCGGTACATATTTCACGCGAGCTTTACGAGGTCATCGAGCAGTCCTTGTTCTATTCCCGGATTTCCGGCGGCCAGTTCGATATCAGCGTGGGACCGGTGGTCGATCTGTGGAAAGCGGCGCTGGCCGGTCATTCGCCGCCGAGCGCCGCCGAGCAGGCCGAAGCGCTGCGCTGCGTCGGCTATCAGAAGATCGAATTGCTGCCGCCCGACCGCATTCAATTTCATTCCGATTGCATGCGATTGGATTTGGGAGGGATCGGCAAGGGATATGCCGTCGATCGGCTGGCGGAACTGCTGAAAGCGCGAGGTATCCGCCGCGCTTATATCGATGCCGGAGGCAGCACGATCTATGCGCTGGGCGCGCCGCCAAAAGCAAAAGCTTGGAGCGTTCGCTTGCGCGACCCTTCGGGAAAACTCCACCCGCAAATCCTGCTGACAAATAGCAGTGTCTCTACCTCTGAGCAGAGCGCGCCGAGCCTGCTCGAAGGAGACGCGCCGGGGCACATCGTTGTTCCCGGCACCGGCAAGCCGCTCGAAACGCGCTATGCGGTCAGCGTCCAGGCGGCATCGGCCACCGCGTCCGATGCGCTCTCAACTACTTTGCTCTTGCTGGGCCCGACGCGAGGTGCGGCCTTAATTGGGAATCTGCGCGAGGTATCGGCGATTTGGATCGACGCCGATGGCCGCCGAACCGTTGCCGGCGAAAGCGCCGCCTTTTCTCTCGCCGGAGAAAGTCCGTCAGCCGGTGTCTCAGGATCAACCGAGAAGACCATCGAAGCAGCCAAGGCCCGTAAGGAGCTGCAACCATGAGGCGATGGGTCATCGAGGGTTTGCTGCTGCTTGGCTCGGCCGGCGCGTGCGTACCGGCTGCAGGCAAAGCCTTCTTTCGGGTTGCAGCGTCTGCATTGCCTTCGGCCGAGGAAACCGCGATCGAAGAATTGGTTTTGGCGTGGCCGTTGCGGGACTCATCGATCCTTACTCAGTTCCGCAATCAGGGCTACCAGGTGTGGCTGGAATGCGACGCCAAAGATATCGTACCCGCGATAGAACTTGCCGAGCGGACGGCGGTCCGCGGCCTGATCATCGCGAATGCCGCAGAGTCGAAAGAGTTTCCCGGCAAAATCAGTTCCTACGCGGCGACACATGGAAAGTTGGCGTTCCGCGTTTTGCTTTCCGGCGGAAAACAGCCTCAAATGAAGGGCCGTCTGGTCGTCGAACAGGACGGGATTTTGCAGGTTTCAAGCCCTTCCACACAGCCTTGGCTCGATACGAACCTTGCCGCCGTCAGGCTGGGGCGATCCGTCGATCCGGATTCGTCCTTTCCCCTCATGTACGACTTCCGTTGGGCGACGCCCGAAATACCGGCCGGCGCCATGTACCCGGACGCGGAAGACTACGCTCTGGCCATTGCCGAATCAGACGCAATCCGGAGCGATGTCATCATCGATCTGCCGGCCCCGCTGCAAATAGCTCTCGCTGCGGGCCAAGCTCAGGCTTGGTCCCTTTGGAGCAAGGTAGTGCCGTACCTAAGCTTTTCCTCGCGCGCCAGAACGGCGGACTTGCAGCCGCTCGCGGGTCTTGGCGTCGTCGTGAGCGACGAGCGATCCAGCTACGAGCCCGTCAATTTGCTGGCGCGTCACAATCTCGCTTTTGAAGCCGTTCTGCCTGCGGGGCTGACAGCAGAGCGCCTGCAGAACTGGAATTCGGTGGTTATTTTCTGCTCGCTGCCCGCGGATGCGATCGCAATGCTTCGCGACTTCGCCGCGAACGGCGGAATCGTCCTATTCGTAAATCCCCATCAGGAATTCCCGTGGCGCTCGGTTGCGCCTCTTCGTCGGGAATCTCATCTGGCGACCTATGCGGTCGGCACAGGGCAAATCGTCGAACTCGGCGAACCGGTGATTGATCCGGAAAACTTCGCGCGCGACCTGCGGCGTTTGATCGGCCGCGAGCGGTCCGTGCTGGCGCTGTGGAATTCGCTGACCGCGCTCGGAATCCCTTATCGCGAGCGAGGCCAACGCGGCACGCTCCTTTATCTCGTGAATTACGCAGAGCAGCCCGACAGCATACAGATCCAGATCAAGGGCCAGTTCACCGGCGTGCGATTGGAGTCTCCCGAGCAGAACTGCTGCGTGTCGCTGCACTTTGTCGAACGCAACGGTTTCACCGAATTTGCCGTTCCATCGCTCCGCGTCGCCGCGCGGGTGCATCTTGATTTCCGGGAGGCGGCTAGCGCCGCACAGTGAAGGAGAAAGGGCGTTCGATGAGCAGACTGCGATTCATTCTGGAACTTTCGGCACGGCTGGTAACTTGTGCGATTTTGCTGCTGGCAGCAAGCTCGCGGGCGGCCGCACAGGCACCTTCCTACGATCTGCTGCTCAAAGGAGGGCACGTCATCGACCCTGCCAATAACCTAGACGCGGACCTCGACGTTGCCGTCGCTGGCGGGAAAATAGCAGTCGTAGCGAAAGAGATTCCCGCCACCCAGGCTAAGAAAGTCGTTGACGCAAAAGGGCTTTACGTTGTTCCCGGACTCATCGACATCCACTACCATATCGGACACGGTGGCGCGCCTCTCGACTGGTTTACTCCGGAATCGCGCGTCCATCTTCAACCGCTAGGTATTCCGGCGGATTTTGCGCTGGTCTCCGGCACGACCACGATCGTCGACGCCGGCACCGCCGGTGCGGACACCTTTCTCCTCGAAAAGGAAGAGGTCATTGATCGCGCTCAGGTTCGCGTCCTGGCGTTTCTCAACATCGTCGCGAACGGGATGGATGGCGGCCTTGAACAATCCGTGGACCAGATGGACAGCAAGCGCTGCGCGGAAACCATCGGAAAGTATCGCGACCTCATCGTCGGGGTAAAAACCGCGCACTATTGGGTCGAAGGCCCGTGGGATGGTGAGCACACGCCCTGGGCCGCCGTCGATCGCGCCGTCGCCTGCGCCGAAGCGGCCAAGCTTCCTGTCATGTATGACTTTTGGCCCCGGCCCGAACGCCCGTACTCCGACCTCATTTTGAAAAAAGCCAGGCCCGGGGATATCCACACACACGTCTTTGCACAGCAATTTCCCATCCTTCTGAAGGATGGAAGGATCAACCCAATTCTGGCCGAAGCGCGCAGCCGCGGAGTTTTCTTCGACGTAGGCCACGGCGCAGGCAGCTTCTGGTTTCGCAACGCCGTGCCCGCCGTCAAACAAGGTTTCGTTCCGGATTCCATCTCCACAGACCTGCATACCGGAGACTACCGGACCGTCAGTATGACCAATGTCATTTCTAAATTCCGCGCGATGGGAGTTCCTCTTTCCGACCTGATCCGCCGTTCGACGGTCAATCCGGCGCACGAGATTCATAGGGAAGACCTCGGCACGCTTTCTGTAGGAAAGGAAGCTGACATCGCCGTGCTTGAGGAACGGCACGGAAAATTCGGTTATATCGATTGCGGTCTAGCAAAAATGAACGCCGAGGTTCAAGTAGTCGCTCGCATGACGATTCGCGCCGGGCGAGTCGCCTACGACCCGTCTGGCTTGGGCATGGTCGAGTGGGAAAAGGCTCGCCCGCAATACTTCAACAATCCGTCAGAGGGCGATCCCGCTCCCGCCATGGCGGAAGATCCCTCACATCACTAGGAGTTTTTACGCAATACAGGAGGATAGAGATGCCCGCAAAAATGACTCGCCGCGACCTGCTTGCAACAGCTTCGCAGGCGATCGCTGCAGGCGGTTTAAGCGCTTATGCGACTTCTGCCGCTTCGCCAGCCGCGCCCCGCTCTCCAAAAGGCGCGGACTACTACGAGAAATTGGGAGTAGTCCCGTTCATTAACGCCGCCGGCACCTATACGATTCTCACCGCCTCGACCATGCCCGACGAAGTCCAAGCCGCCGTTGCACTCGCGGCGCAAAAGCCGGTCCACCTGATGGAGCTGCACGAGGCGGCGGGCCGATATCTCGCGGAAAAGCTTCGCTGCGGCGGAGCCCTCGTTACGTCCGGAGCCGCGGCAGGACTTACGCTCGGCACTGCCGCCTGCATCACGCTCGGCAACAAGGAAGCCATCGTGCGAATTCCCACCGACATGTCCGGGCTAAAAAACGAAGTCATCGTGCAAAAAGCGCATCGCTACGAATACGATCATGCCATGCGCAACTGCGGCGTTAAGGTCGTCGAAGTCGAAACCATGGAGCAATACAGGAACGCCTTTAGCGATAAAACCGTGATGACCAATTTCTTTAATGCGGTTGATGCTCCGATCAGCCGTGAAGATTGGATTAGGGTCGCGCACGAGCACGGCGTTCCATGCTTTAACGACGCCGCCGCCGACGTCCCGCCCATTTCGAATCTCTGGAACTACACGCAGATGGGTTTCGACCTGGTTGCTTTTTCGGGCGGCAAAGGCATGCGCGGCCCGCAGTGCGCCGGCCTTCTCTTGGGGCGCAAGGATCTCATCGATGCCGCTCGTCTCAACAACTCGCCCAACTCCAATGCCGTTGGGCGCGGTCTCAAAGTCGCAAAGGAAGAAATCGTGGGTATGGTCGCTGCCGTCGACTGGTTTCTAAAGCAGGATGACGCAGCGATGGAAGCGGAATTCCGCAAACGCGCACAAAAGATCGCCGACTCGGTCGCCAAGGTTCCCACCGTACAAACCAAGATATTCGTTCCTCCCGTTGCAAACCACGTTCCCCATCTGGTCATCAACTATGACGCGGCACGCGTCCGCACAAGCGGCCTCGAGGTCATGCAGAAACTTCGCGAGGGCAAGCCGCGCATCGAGCTAAATCCCGCAACCGGCGGGGGACCCGCAAGCGCGGGACTTCCGAGTTCGCCTGACACCATCGTTGTTGGGGTGTGGATGCTCCAGCCCGGCGAGGACGCCATCGTGGGCCGGCGTCTCCGGGAAGTACTGCAGGGCGCAGTGCACTCCGTCTGATGCGGAATGAAGGCGCCCGCAGCCGCTTGAGGTAATGGCCAAAGCACGAATCGCCGGGCAGGCCTGGAAGGGGGATGCGATGCCAGTGAAAACACTAGAGGCGCGGTACTACACGGATCCCGAAGTGTTTCGAGAGGAGATGGAACGGTTCTTTTTTGGGATGTGGGTCTGTGTGGGGCGGAGCGAGCAAGTCGCGAAGCCTGGCGACTATTTCTTGGCGGACGTGGCGGGGGAAAGCGTGATTGTGACACGCGATTCAGCCGGAACACTACGCGCGTTCTATAACGTTTGCCGGCACCGGGGAACACAGATCTGCAGTGAGAGCGAGGGGAAATTCGCGGGGAAAATCCAGTGTCCCTATCACGCGTGGACGTACGGGCTTGACGGAAAACTCCTGGGTGCGCCGCACATGGACCAGGCGGAATTTCGGCGAGAAGACTACCCGTTAAACAGCGTGGCGGCAGAGGTGTGGGACGGGCATATCTTTCTGAATTTGGCGTTGGGCGCGAAGCCTCTGGCCGAACACTTGGCGGACCTGCCCGAGAAGTTCGCGTCGTGGGGTATGGGGGAACTGCGCGTATACAAGCGCGCGAGATATGAGGTAAAGGCAAACTGGAAGTTGATTGTGCTGAATTTCAACGAGTGCCTGCACTGTCCGATAGTGCATCCGATGCTGAACCGGGTGACGGACTACCTCAGCGGGGAGAACGACGAGCCACGCCCTACGTATATCGGGGGAACGATGGAGTTCAAGGGTGCGGCGGAAACAATGAGCGTAGATGGAGTGAAGCGCAGGGATTCGCTGCCGGGATTAAGCGAAACGCAGAGCAAGCGAGTGTTGTACTACGCGATCTATCCGAACCTGTTTTTGAGTTTGCATCCGGATTACGTCATGGTGCACCGGTTGTGGCCGAAGGGTGTGGACCGGACGGATGTAGTGACGGAATGGCTGTTTCATCCGCGAGAGATGGCAAAGAGGGATTTCTGCGGGGACGACGCGGTGGAGTTGTGGGACGCGACGAACAAAGAGGACTGGGGGATTACGGAGCAGTCGCAGAAGGGGATTAGTTCGAGAGGATACGTTCCCGGACCTTATTCCAAAAACGAGGGACTGCCGGCGGCTTTCGACCGCATGATTGTGGAGACGGAAGTCAGGAAGGAATCATAGACTTCGCGTCCAGCGTGCCACAGGTTGTCCAGAAGGTTGGGACTCCGCAACTGACTGCCTTTTGCTAAGAATCCAACGTTCGAGCATTATCAGCAGATCAGCACCGCCCTGGCGCCAAGTCGCTTCATCTTATGATTGGCGAACGGAAACCACGGAGTAGAGGAACAACAAACAGCCGATTCCGAGTAGCGTCACTGCAACAAAGGCGAACAGGACAAACGCCAACGGCCGAGCCCAAATGAGGCAAAGCGCTTCTACAAGCAGCCCGACAATCAGCACGATGCCGGCAAGCTGCAGGCGCCTTTCAAGAACGTTCGCGCTCAGCATCACTCGGCTCCCTTCCAGAATTTCTGTTCATGGAGCGTCGCAACGTCATGAACGGTCTGGTGGCAGGCACTGGAAACGCACGAGGTCTGGTTCGACTTAATTGCTGCCATGAGCGTGGGGTCGGAGGTGTGCACGGCGCCTTCTTCAAATGATCGCGCGCCGGCGTGGCAGTGGAGGCATTCCCGATTGTTGTAAGGCTCGTAGAGCTTGATGTCAGCAGGCTGCGGCGGTTTTCCAATGTAGTAGACGTAAATGTGACGAAGCCCGCCGAGCTTCGCCTTCAATCCGCCGAACATAGCGTAGTTCGTGTGGCAGGTATAGCACGCTTCGTCCGCCGGCACCCGATGGTTCTGAAAGTGCGCGGCGGCGAGGTGCATCGGATCGTCCACCCGAAGACTCTTGCCATAAGTTTCCATGATGTGGCAGCTTAGGCAAAAGTTTGTGCTCTTGGATTGCTCCAGCTTGGCGGAAAAACCTGCCCCCAGGCAAAGAATCGGAAGAACAAATAAGACCAGAAAGGCCATGACCTTGCCGCCACGGCTTGCGGTAATGTCCGGCCTGAATACGAACACGCAAATGAGCGCGATGCACAGCCCGATGAACGCTGTCAGAACAATTGGGTTTTCCATCGGCGCAGGAACCTTTGAGCCACGACGGGCAATATTTGAGGCATATGCTTCATTTCGCTAGCGTGCGAACGTACGCAACCATCGCTTTGAGCTCGTCCGGCTTCATCGTCGCACCGTACTTGGGCATCTTTCCTTTACCTTCCTCGATGACCGCCGCCAGCTGGTCATCCGTCATTTTGCCGGTTTCGGGGCTCGCGAAGCTGCGGACTCGTAATGCCTTTCCGGCTGCGGTTTCGCCCTTTCCATCCGGGCCGTGACACGAAGCGCACTTTTGTTTGTAAACCGCGGCACTTTTGTCGTCGGATCTGGCCGGCAATGAGAACATGATGGCTGCTGCCAGTACCCCCGAGCTCAGCATCAACGTGGTCCAAGTAAGCCGACTCATCATTTGTCCTTCCTCTTTATCGACGAATTCTTGACCGGCGACAATTGCGCGCATCCACGCCAGTCTCAGAAGGCGTAGCGCAACGAAAGCGTCACCAGATTCGCATGAAAATTTCGCGGCGCAAAAAGATCCTGTACCGCTGAAGCGTCGATATCCTCGTGATAACTGTGATATGCCCAATACGCTTTGCCCGTCCAGTTTTTGGTGAAACCAACATCGAAACCGGCGTACGGTTGGAGGAACTTCGAGTCGAGCGGCCCTGATGGAGCGTTAGGGGAAATGATAAGAACGGAGCCGCTGGTGCCCGTGAGGTTCGCGCCGAAGCGAGTGGTTAGGCGTTTCACCGGCTTCCAGTTGAAATCGAAATGCCCGAAATGAGAATCGTTGGTATACACAGACAGTTGCTGGACCAGCGTAGATCCGGGGCATTTGTTCAAGCCTGGCGGAGCTGCCGCCGAGGTGTAGCAGATCAGGATTTGTGAGAACACGTCGTTGTAGTCGTAGCCAAGTTCAAATCCGAACGAGTCGCGCGGCTGGATTGCTGCGGAAAATCCGTAAAACCGGTTGTGTTGCAGGTTGTTGATCTCGGGGACGTTGTTGCGCGCTTCCCAGATCGTGATCGAGCCGTTCAAGCTCAGCCACGAAGCCGGCTTATAGGTAGAGCGGATGCGGTATTCCTGCGATTGGCGCGGACTGATTCGTGTATAGGCATTGTCCGCGCTCATCAGCTCCATATCGAAGCTGACCCGCCAGCTCGACGTGGGACGCGCCCAGATGCCGAATAACCCGGAGTACTCATTGATCTTTATCTCGCTGCTATCCAGTTCCGGATCGGGGGCAATGAAAGTAAACGAGCCGTCACCATTCGGTGTGCAGCCATCGGGCAGAGCTGCGTTCACCAGCGCACAGTCTCCGCGGTTGGCGTTATTCGGGAAAAAGAGCTCCGCGGTCGTTTCGAAATCCTTGTCCGCGATCAAACGATGGCGGTCGCGAAAGCCAACCCGCACTCCAAGGCGCGGCGAAAATTGATACTGCAGCTGCGCCAGATTCATCTTTTCGGACTGCTTCAGGAAAAGGCTGCTCATCCCGACTTCGAAATCGGGGCCCGAGCTCGTACTGTGCGCCGGTGTGCCCGCCGCACCGTCTGTCGGCGTCGCGCACGGGTAACTGATGGATGAAAGCGGCGCAAAGAGGTTGGCGGGCGTCAACAGGTTGGGGCTGAAGAACAGACAAGTCGAGGAGTCAAATTCCATCGGATTATGGAAATTGCTGTAGTGAAACGAATCGATGAAATCCAGTCGCTTCGTAACGTGGACTGTTCCGCCAAAATCCGCGCTGGCGTTGACTCGCTCCCCGAACATCCCGCCGTTCAGGAATTGGTTTCGCGCATTCGTACGCGATTCGCGCCCGGCCCAGTTCTCCACCCAGTTATTGACCACGGCACTTCCGCTCGTGTACGAGATGCGTGCCGAAAGATCGGCCTTCGGAAAATAGCTGGACTGAATGTTCAATTGTTCGGTGGGGGCGTTAGTACGCGTTCGCCCGTGCCGAAAGTAATTGAAGTATGCGCTACAAGCCGGGTTGATGAAGCCGGTCGGCAAAAATGTGCCCGAGCACGGCTGGTTCGCCCCGGCGTTTAACGAGACGCCGATATCCACAGGTACGCCGTTCGATAGTAGGTGCTGTTGGTTCTGATCCGTCGCTCCACTATCGTCCTTGTAATAGTTAAAGATCTGGTCGTAGCTGATGCTTGTTCTAGGCAGCATTCTGAAATCAACGCCAAACCGGTACGTGTTCTGGACCGTCGCGTATTCGCTGAATAGCAGCTGCTCGGTTCCCTGGTGGATCGTCGTGAAGTCCGGCCCTTCGCCATTATTCCGGGAATAGCCTGCCCGGAACCGAATCCGCGATTGCGGTAGGAGTAACAGGTCATAGTCCTGCAGTTTCCGTCGTGTGCTCCACAAGTGAGGAGAAGTCGAAATAATAGGCGTGAAGCCCGGGGGAGCATTTGCGAAAGGCGGTACAACTGGGTTGAGAGGATTTGCTTGCAATGAATAATTCCAGTAGTTTTCATCGCGACGGAACATCGCCGTGAAGTCGTACCACCGGTATTTCTCGATGCGCAGCCGCGAAACGTTTTGGGGATCCCCTCCATATCCAAAATTCATGAAATACAGCCGGTCGAAAGCTGTTCCTTGGTGGTCCAGTGAGCGCATCTCCGTTGAAAAGTCCAACAAACGCGGCCCCTGCTGCAGATTGACAAATGTGTTGTAGGTGTTGAGGTCCCCAACGTTGTCGACGAAACGGTAGCCGAAATCAATAGATTGCTTGATGTTGTAGTTGCCTTGCTCGATGCCGGCGAGTTCATCTTGAGCAAGAACCGCTGGACTCCGCGTGAGGCCCAATGCAAGCGCCGCCGCGGCGAGAAACGCCTGGAACATCCATCTCGATCGCCGCTTCTTGCGTCCCGTTGAATGCATGCCGATCTCCTCAAGGCTTGAAGAACACATTGCTCGTGTTCGATCCATGAATAGCGACATGGCACATGGTGCAGGCCTGATATTTCTGAGCTTGATTGTGGAAGGTGGGAATCGCCGGTGCACCGCTGTCCACCGTCAGCGAATGGCACTCTAGGCAAAGCAGGTTCACTTGGCTGCGTTTCAGCAGCCGCGGATTCGAAGATCCATGCGGCGTGTGGCACGCAACACAACCTTCGGTTTTAACGACCGGATGTTCAAATACGAATGGCCCGGCCTTATCGGTGTGGCATTTGAAACAAACGGTGTCATCAGCGGCAGTCGTGCGGAGCTGGCGCGCATTGAACCCGCCGTGCGGATTGTGGCAGTCCGAGCACTGTACCAGTCCCTCGTTCACCCGATGGTGAAACGTTCGCGCGAATTGCTGATTCACTTCCAGGTGGCAGCCATAGCACAACTGCGGCTGTCTTACCTTCATTAGGTGTTCGCTTTGCTTTGGATGATGCGTGTCATGGCAATCCGTGCAGCCCACGTTGTTTTGCAAGTGAGCTGACCGGCCAAAGTTCGCGTGTTCCGGTCCGTATCCGTGACACCCCAAGCAGCGAGCGCTCGTGTCCGCCGCGGATGCATTTTTGAATGTGAATATTTTTGATTTGTCCCCCCCGCCTTCCGCATGCTCTTTTCCTGGTCCATGGCATGATTCGCACCCATGCCACTCGGGCCCCCTTTTCGTGTCGAGCGTCGTGACGTAGTGAGGCGAGTCTTCATAGCTCTTGAAGAATCCCTTGGCCGGCATGTCTTCGTGGCACGACTTGCAGGTTTCCGAGCCAACGTAGAGCGAAGGATCGGTGGGCCGCTCGTAGGTTTTCGATTGACGGGCAGACTCCTGTTTGGTTCTTGTTTGTTGAGCCCAACTTTGGCCAACCAACAAAGACATGCACACGAGAGCGGCGAAAAGCAGCAGAAACCAGGACCGGGCGAGTTTAGGTCCCACGCTCATGTGCACACCCCCAATCCAGTAATCCGCTCTAGGCGGCAGGCCTCGCGCGACAAATACTCTGATTCATATGGACCATTTGGATGTGACCGACATCACAGCCCTCGCGGTTTTTGGCACTCTAGGAAGGAAAAGTTGGCAGCAGACGATAAGGAAGTACCCATCTCGTTAACGGAGACCAGGCCAGGCCTTACCGGATCACTGCAGTTGTGACGCATATCACCGTCTTCCGGTCGACCACTCTGGCGAAATCTACTATTGGCCTCAAGACAAAGACGGCTTTCATAGAGAAACGGCCCGGAGCGCCCTAACGTCCGGGCCGTTATGGTGTTCCGTCCGTTCAAGCTGCGATTTGCTTGGTAAACGGCACGGCTGGTTTGACTTCAATCTTTCGAGGCAGTGCTGCGGCGGCCAAGGGCGCCGTAATCTCCAGCAGGCCGTTAACGAATTCGGCCGTAAGCTTCTCCGTCAGCACGCCCTCCGGCAGCGGCAGCGTCCGCTCGAAGATGCCGTAGAGGATCTCTTCCTCCACGACCTCGACTTCCTTCCTTCTGTGGCCCAACTGTCTTTCCGCACGGATCGTAAGCAGGTTTCCCTGCGCATGTACTTCTACGTCCTTCGGCTCGACACCCGGAAGGGCAACCCGGCACACATACTTCTTCCCCTCCTTGTCCAGGTAAGCTTCCACAGCCGGTGTCATGTTGAATGCCTTCTTGAATTCAGGCAGCTCCGCAGGCCAGGGCCTGCGCGATATCATCCTGTTGAAAATGTCTTCAAATTCGCGACGAAAACCAAACAGGTCCTCGAACCAATTCTCTGGCCGGTAAAGATGTTTCATAACCTTCTCCTTAGCACGGCTGCCCCATCAGAGGTCAGCTCTCATTGGGAGGCAGCGGTGGGCGGCGAAGCATTATCCGGTCGTGTCGGCCGGCGCGTCGGAACCGCTGGCGGCTCAGGGGGACTTCGGGCCCTGTCGCTGCCTCAAAGTGGAGCACAGGCTTTGCCAGGTATGGCCTTTAGCCTTTCGGCGATCAGGCGAAGTTGCTAGCCTTGCCCTCGCTATCGTTCTGGGCGGCCTGCTTAACTTACTTCCTTGGGTTACCTGTCTCTTCACGCGTCCTTTGTAACGCTTCCTTAAATCGGCGTCAGTGACTGAGGTCACGGCGCGATGTGATGCGCATTGCAAGAACCGCAAGTTCGCCCAATTTTCCTGACGGTACAGGTGCGGGAAGCCGTTGAAAAACGAAAGACTCCGCAGCGCCTGTCCCTCTGCCCGGCTTCGCTGCCCATTTCTCGATCTACACACGATTGTCGTTTTCATTTTCTGCATAAAAATGGACTCACCACTGCGCCACAACTTCACATTGGCAAAAGGTATTACGCCGCGCGGCAAAGATGGTCAGAATCAGACCAATGGAGAAGCACAGGACAAAGGCAAGCTTTACGCTGCGGACACTCCCTTGTCTGACTCCATGGCAGCGAGTTCGGGCCAAAGTGCTTTGAGAACTACCCCCCATCGTCCGTCGTAGACGAGGGTAAACATATGGAAGCAACGCTCGCAGAGCCAATAATGCCTAACGCCGTGGATTCCTCTCGGCGAATCGAAGGTCGAATTACCCTGCGCTCCGTCATGGCTTTCGGGTCGAAACCGGAAGAACTTGCCGCCACCCGTCCAATGAAACGCAGTCGAGCACGCTGGGTTCCCACACTTCGGATGAAGACTCCGATAGAGTGGAGTTCCTTTAACCATTTCTTGTTCCGACCGCCGCTCGCCTCCAGCATGTTGTTGCGAAGCCATCCGCTCGGCTTCCAACTGCTCAATCGCAGCCCGCAGCCACTCGCCAACTTTTTCTTCGATTTCATGTTGCGGACCCTGACAGTAGAGGAAATCCAGTGTGTCGCCAGACAAGTTGAGGGGAATGTGCCGGCACGGGACTCTTGCGGACTGCATCTCAAGCGGTACCAAGTACATCAGAACACAGTTGCCGCAAGGCTCGCGGTTGTCTTTAGCGTCGTGGTTCAGACAGGTAGGAGAGTCTTCAAAAATATAGAGAGGCCGCGACGGACTCTTCGGTGAGCGCCTGTAGCCTCCGTCCTCGATAAATTTGAGCTCGAACTTAAGGACGTCCAAAAGATCTCATTCATCTTTTTGCATCTACGCACTCCAACATCAAAAAACTAGGAACCGGGGCTTCGAAATGCTGTAACCGCTGCTACCTTTCGTCGTGTCCGGCGTCACGGTTGCACGCGGCGGATGATGTCCGGCATTTCGAATCCGCCTTCTTTGGCCACTTCAGAGCGACTTTAGGTAAGCCACAACAGCCTCCGCGTCCTCACGCTTCATCTGGAAACGTGGCATCGGCGGCCGGGGAGATTTGCCGTCCCGCCATGTTGCTGTAGTCAACAAAGTGATGATTTCGGCGTCTCTGCCTGGCGGTACACCCGCAATTCGGGGAGCCGTGATCGCCCACCCTGGAACACTTTGAGCCGGTTCATAGAACACGGGCGCTCCCGAGAGCCACTTCGTGCGGTCGATATCGCCGTCCCTGCTGCGCGGCGTGTGACAGTCGCCGCAAGCAGCAAGTCCTTCCACGATATACTTGCCCCGCGCGATTAGTTTTGCCTCGTTGCGCCCTTTCACCGCGGCTTCTGACTGCGTCTTCTTGCTTTGTTGCGCCAGTGTGAGGTGCGCACCAGTAGCGGCCAACAACATAGAACTCAACACTAAGGCCATCGCGACTCCAGTAGTGATCCTTCGAATTTCATCTGCGTTCTCGTTAAGCTTCGATTCTTTTCTCATCCTAGCCTCCTCCCCGTCCCCGGCCAACGCGAACGATGACGGCGTCAGTAAAAGAGTAAAAACTTGAACGGATCGCGTCTGTGAGCTCAGTCACACACGACTTGGCTTTTTCGTGGGCACTAGATTCTGCTTAATTCCTCCTTCCTGTATGCGGTGGACTGCTCAGCCGTCCAACGACACACGGCTGCTATAACCGCCTTTCCGCCTACCGCGCGCGGATGCAACAGCAGATACGGTAGTCCTGGCATTTCGGCCCCACGGCGTGGCCAGAGGAGAACTAAGATTCCTTTTTCTGGAGCGAAGCTAGATAGTCGCTGAGCTCCTTGATGCGTTTTCGCACGGCGACTTCATCATAGCCTTCCATGGAGCCGAAGATTGGTCCCCAAATCGGCATGTCAGACGACCCATGTGAAGTGAAGCGTGTGCCCAATCGCAGCACGTCGAAAACGTAGTCGTGAGGAAATTTTCCGCCATGCCGTTTTGCGAGTGCCGTTAGGTCCGGCGGCGTTGTCTTGAGGACGACGGCGGCTGGTCCGTTGCCACGCACGTCTGCGCCGTGACACGACGCGCAGTAGTGCACGTATGTTTTCTTATCGGACGGGGCGCTTGAAGATGACGCCTGCGCTCTTCCTGCCGCTCTGTCCCGGAAAGGTCTGTGAGATCGAGCGCCAAGTGCAACCCGCACCCGTTGTTGGCTCCTGATCGCACAAGAGTCGAGGCTACTCTCCGGTTGAAGCCGGTGGCGAATCGGGCTTGAGCTTATCAGCGACTAGGAACGGCTGTGCAAGGCACGAATTAGGGAAGCCCCAGACACTTGCAAGAGGCACAGCCCTGCAACCCCGGAAATTGCCCGCACATCTTAATATCAGCGGTCCGCCGCCACTTGTTAGTTTCCAGCCTTCAGGTTTCCAGTAAGTGTTTGTTCGCCAGCCAAATGTAAAGAAAAAGGAGCCTGTACTCTAGGACAGTGCCCTATTCGCGGCGTAGTCAGTCGGCTTTCGCCGCGCGGTCTGCCAGACTCAGAGAATGAGACGTCGATTCATTTTCGTAGCGCCGTGGCTCGCGATCGCGATGGCCACGGCAGCCTTCGGCCAAGATATCCGGCCAGCCACCGTGCACCCGCTTGAACCGCGTCCCGTAACCAAAGCAGAGGGCCGCAAGATTCTGGCCACCATTTCAACAGTGGATGCCGACTCCGAATCCGAAACGGACTGTTCCCATTTCGTTCACGACGTTTACGAACAAGCTGGATTCCCCTACGACTATGTCAGTTCCCGCGAACTCTACATCGGCAACACAAATTTCAAGCGTGTCCACAAGCCCCAAGCCGGCGATCTGGTTGTTTGGCGCGGGCATGTCGGCATCGTCATCGATCCCGAAGAACACTCCTTTTTCAGTTCTGTGCGCTCCGGTCCCGACACTCAGTTTTATGACTCGCTCTACTGGCGGTCGCGTGGTATCGCTCGTTTCTACCGTTACACGACGGAAAAGCCGCTCCGCTCCAGCCCAACACTAGGCGCTGCGCGCGACGCGAACCACGAAGGTCTTCCAGCCGCCAACCGCGGTGCGGAGAATTATCCGGCATCGTCGAGCTGTACCCCGGCTGCTGACCCATCCGGTTCAGGAACATTCGAAACTCCTCGAGACAGCGTGCTGCAAGTGGCCGGGAAAAATCCTACGCCGGACGAAGTCGCAGCCGGATTCAATGGAATGAATCAGGATTCCGCCAAATTCCTTCGCACGCGCGCTTTGAACAGCTCGGGAAAGCCGATAATCGTTTATCGCGAGATTCGCGTCTCCGCGGTTCAAATCAAAGGCAAGCGCGGAGCTGCACTCGTTGCGATCGAATCATTGGGCGCTCTTCCGGATTCGCCAGAGGGCGCTCAACCGCTCTGGAAAGAAGAGTCTCTGGAATTCGAGAAGACGAAAAGAGGCTGGGTGATGAGGCCCGTCCAGGACGTTGCTTACGTTTCGCGTGAAGGCGCAATGCATGTCCTGTCGGCGCGGCTCGCGGAGCTCGCGCAAAACACAAGCACCACTCCCGCCCAGGAACGGGAGCAGAAACAAATTATTCGCTTCCTAAATACGCTGGTACCAGATTCCAGAGCGGAGTCAGCGCAGAGTAATTAAGACGCAAAGGTAGCCAGCCAAACTACCAAAGTGTCGCAGTTGGCCGTCGCGCCCAGTAGCCATGACTGTTATGACGAAAATGTGGCCGATACTCTCCTTCGAACGGCTTACTCTTCTCGGAGACTTCGTGTCAAAAGTGCCACAGTTTTGCCTGCCGGGAGCGATCGCGAACTGCCCTCCTGTAATTTCTCTCAGTAGGTCGAGGTAGATCTCCGCTCTAAAATCGCCACAACATTTACGCAGTAGCTTCCAAGACTGCTTGTCTGAGGAGGGCGTGTTGAAGCGACTAATGATGGTAATCCTGGTAGGAACGACGATGGCCTGGGGGGCGAGGACGAAAGCCCAGACCAATCCGCCGCAAGAGAGTGTTCAACATACGATCAGCGATCGAGATTTGGATCTGCTGCGAAAGGATCTCCGCTCCAAGCGAAAACAGCTGATTGCAGCGAACCTGAGCCTTACCGACGCGGAATCGACGAAATTCTGGCCCATATATGACCAGTACGTGTCGGAATTGATTCTGATCAACGACAAAAAGTTCGGCCTGATTCAAGAGTATGCCGACAATTTCGGAAAACTAACGAATGAGCAATCCCTGTCGTTTATCAGGCGGTGGTTGGACGCGGACATTGAGACTGCACGTCTACGGCAGAAGTACGTGCCCGTCGTATCTCAAGTACTAGACGGAAAGAAATCAGCGACTTTCTTCCAATTGGACCGGCGCATTGCGATGATGCTCGAGCTGCAGGTCTCGTCACAAATGCCGCTGGTGCAATCGCAATAGTCGCGGCGGGACCTCGCTTACCCTTTTTGACGAATACCGCCTGGAGGCTATATGACTCCATCAACCATATCTTCAGATTCCGCTCTCGTAACCATCATTTTGGGCACACTCGCTTTGGGGCTGCTGGTCACAATGGTGTTGTTGATTCG
>Ga0126370_10000267_pt1 | contig 20333 bp, 17 predicted proteins | sample PanSoiMetaPlot_3_FD_92586 | JGI IMG/M metagenome (GOLD analysis project Ga0126370, IMG submission 92586) | Tropical forest soil microbial communities from Panama - MetaG Plot_3 | ecosystem: Environmental > Terrestrial > Soil > Tropical forest > Bulk soil | place: Panama | collected 2016-02-17 | reverse complement strand
TTTGACCGCAGCCATATCCATAGCCTCCAAATCCTGGTCCTATTCTACCTTGACCGAACATTCCAAAATGGCCAATACCACCTCTGAATAATGATGTCAATAACTGGTTATATAGAACCTTTCCGTTTCCAGCGTCTACTATAACTGCATGGGTAGTATTGTCTGCATTATTCTTTACGTGTATATCATAGACAAGGTATCCGTTTAGTGGTCGTAGAATCCCTAATGAAGCTGAGCTGTTTGGACCTACTGCTTTTTGAGCTACTCCAATGGCATCGGATAGCGTAGTCTTGATCTTTGAAGATAGAGCTCCACTTATAGTACTTCTAAGAGGTATAGACCCAGTTATATTAGGTAAATTGTTATTTGCTTGGTTTGGACTTGTTGTGGTGGCATTTCCAGGTGTCGAGTTAACACCTTGTGCTAATACTCCAGAGCTGACTGTTGCTGTTAAGAGAGATACCGCAGCAACAACAACTGCTCCGTACATTAGCAGTCTTTTGCTTGGTAGCTTTGTTCCTCCTGTTTTTGACATTACAATAGTTGATGATCAATTTATCATTATAACCATTGATTATCTATGAGACGTAACAATGGGAAGTAACATAGTTACGTGTCGAGTACTTTTGTGGCATAGTGCTTGTATATATAAGAATCTATCTTTAAGCGTGGATGCCTATTTGAGTACATGAGAAGCCACCAGTTGACAAACATTGCAAAATACATTATATATGGCATTATTCCCCTCGTTCCTCGTCGCGTTGTCTCCTCTTGCTCTAGTCGCGTGTATGCTGTAGGATGAGTGATTTGATATGACCACAATATTCCTGTGCAGATTTTCTTGCATGTTTTGTTCCTCACAGAAGATAGGTATTGCGAAACAATAGTTTGTCATTTTATAAACTTTTTGAATGTGTGTATCTAAGCGTTAAGGCCCAGGTAGCTCAGCAATATATGACTTGATTGACAATGTCACAGTTAATGATACTTTAGTTTAGAAGCCACTTAGGAGAGATTCAAAGTATTTGAAAAGACTCCAGAATATCTATTAGAAATTTGGAGAGTATTGATTTAGTTTGGTTTGTTTAGCTGGTTGACTAACGTAGCCATATCAAAGTAAACCTTCTCACATATCAATTGCTCTTTGTCAAAATCAAATATGCATGCAACTGGCACGTCCATCTTACGTCCTGTAGGTTTAAGCCCGGCCCACTCACCAAGATGAGTTCCTTTCATTTTTATTTCAAGAATTACAGCATCTTGAGAATGGTGTGTCTTGACAATCTCAACAGTAAAGTCTGGAAACCCTGTAAAAATGCCCGATAGTAATTCACCTACTGCTTGCCCGCCATCATGCACTATACCCATTGGCATTACTTCATAGCGAGGTGCATGAAAAGTATCTATAGATGCCTCAACATCATGTCTATTTTCAGCCTCAACATGTTTCTTTACTATTGATTCCCTTTTTTCACGTAATATTGGATCTTGCTCAATGGTAGTCATTTTATGTATATATCTTGAGTCTCTGAACTATGCATAAAGGCTTTTCTATCGTTAGAATCTGGTCATTCAAGCATAAAAGATAAGACTCGGCATCTTTCAAATTATATTGAAAGGTGGCGTTCCTGCTGCCACTGCCACCACTACCAAGTAAACCAGCAGATCAGCAGGTCAGATAAGGTTGAGTCACCACCCCATGAGTCCTGGCTAATTTATTCTCTTTCTCGTTATCATATTACTAAAGGCTAAGTAAGACGTTTCTCAACAGCAAATCAATAAATCTATACTCGACTAGATCTAACACAAGCCAGTACTTGGACAACGGACACAATCTTTACTCGAAATGTCAATGCGCGTTAACCCGTACCAGCAAATACTACTACTACCATAATTACCAATCTTAAAAGTTATCCAAAGTTTGGTCGGTCAATATATCAATGTGGTACTCTGATAAGCAACCACCAAAGTAATAACCTACCAGATACCACCCTCATACAATATATCCCATACGTACGCAAAACGAAACCACGTCAGCACCACTAGATACGCCTGCACTTACAGTACGGTTGTCTTTTAACATACTTAATTTATGACACATTTACTATGTATAATGTTAAGGTCAGCGCAGAATCAAGACCAAAACTAAAGTCAAATATATCAAGGTGGTGAATTGCTATTGTCACCACCACGCGACTCAGCAGACCCACCACCCTATGCAAAACTGGTTGTTTGTCTGTTACGAGCAATCGTAGCGCATTGTCTAATACAATTACTCAACCTGCGTATTTAACCAGTGCGAAAGTGGTTTACATAGAGACCAAATTTGGTATAACAACACAAATAAAACTATATACAATCGGTAGATAGTGTACATGCCTTTACAGTAAAAGATATTTGATGAACTTGCATCTATAAAAATATAGACAGTAAACAATCATTTGCGAAATTCTAATAATATCATAGTCAAAAACGTTTGTAATTTTTCCGAGCTAGTAGAGCAACCGGCTAAGAACCATAATCCAGTGGCGACCAATGTAGTGGAAAAGGACCAGATAAATCACAACATGAAGTTAAGGCCAATCCTGGACGCGTTACTAAACCATAACTGAATCAGCCCCGTTCAGGGAGAAAAACGAATCGTTATGCATGCAATAGTATAAATACATAATTAGTTCTTGTTAGGGATTGCTTTCGCGTGGTTTGGCTATTTAGTAGTAGCAAGCCAAACGCCGCTGTTGTACCCAGCAGTTTTAAAGCACCGAGTTCTTAATATAGAGTAACGAAGTAAGTAAATTTCTTATAGGCAGGACTTATACCATTAGAGCATACGATGGCAAAACTTGTGTTACAACACTCCTAGATATTTTTTGAAGATAAATCCCACTTGACTAAGATTACAGTTCCACCTATTCCATATAATCCATTGTTGAAGCCGTATTGCGGTTTCAATCAAACTAGTTTAACAATAATAGTCGCATTGATCCTACTAGCTACCATAGTCACTACGCCCGTCATGATAACAGAAGACGCATTTGCAAGAAATCAAATGCATACTGGTGGTGACCAGTCAAGCTGCTTCTATTACGAATTCCTGTTTAAACCATACATCTAATTCTAATACTAACGATAACATGATAAGTAACGATAATTGTGGCAGTACTATCTCACAGCAAGAAAAATCAGGACAGGCCTTAAGTCCGACAATTGTCTAAAATGCAATTCCCAATATCGAAGCGCAACGGCCAACTACACCTGGTCTCGGCGTTCCTACTCCAACTACCGGAAAGTTAACAATAGAGGTTGTTTGTAGTTTTGCACCGACCGTTCCATCAACGTTACTATAGACGTCATGGACGGTACAAACCAATTATACAAGGTACCTTTTGGCGTTAGAGGATTTCAACAAAATCCGACTATAGCAATAAATCCAGGTAATTTCAATGAAGTCAAGTACCTGTTTCAGGTTTAACTACTCCTTCATTTTCAGGAAGTTGTTTTGGGGACGTGACCGTAGAAACGAATGGTAGGAATAGTGCCGGACAAAGCGTCACCTGTACTATCACAGAAACAGAAGATGAACGACACAAAATACATCTCTTTCTTTACCTTTTGTAGTAACACAATATTTTGCTGGGTCGCGGATTCGATTCAAAAAATCAATCTAATGGGGGCTTGAGCATTACCCCATTAGTGTGTGAAGGCATACCTTGTATAGTCTTTGTAAATCTTATTCCTGAACAATTTTATTTAAAGAGATTGATTATTGTTCTATAAACAATCTATTATTAATCACCAAAAATCAATCTAATGGAGTGGTTGACTCCCCATTAGTGTGAATTCTACCTATGTACAATTGTCCGCCAGTTGCCATCAGACATCTTGGAAGAACTTTATTTAAAGGACCTGACTTTTGTTCTGTAGGCAGCATAATAATCTACTCTGAAAAAACGGTTGTAGGATAAGGTGATTCAAATGTTGGAGATATGTCTTATCCTACACCAATAATGCTCGTGAATTAGTAATCGTCTACTATAAGTGAGGTATGATTGAATAGTAAATAAGCAGGACTAGAGTTGCAACAACAACAACAGTAGTGTAGATAGGATGTAGTCACAACAACACTTCCTTATCCTCATCAGAGAATGCACCACCATGCACACCGAACTTTAAACTTACAAGTAATCATATAGACAGAACGAATACTTTGTAGGTGTATGCTGGTAAAAGTATGGAAAGGTATATCGTCCAGATTCGTGCAGGTACTTTATAGACTGTTATTCTCAGCCGTCGTAACTAGGCATTCTTCTATAGACGTCCATACCAACATAATTTAATTCTAGGAGTTTCAACTGTTCGTTGTATTTGGTCTCCAAACCATTATCGCCTTGTTGCTTGGCTCTACTTATTAAAAGAATACTATTGCATATTGACTTTGCCAATTCTTCCCCTGTTAATGTCAATTCCACTTACTATCTACAACTAAGTATTACTAATCCTTTTCGTCGATAGTGTGTGTTAGTGCAATTCAGTAGATTGTCTATAGATTTGGCTTTGCTAATTTCTTACTGCACCACGGACAATATCGAAATGGCTCCAAGCTGGCAATAGCACCTCGATAACCCCAAGCATAGATGTACCAACCCGGCTCTTTCACTCCATTATAACTATCGTCCTCAGGTCTATAATACCGGAAATTTTGAGAGTTAACGGCTTTTTGAAACATGTTGCAGTTACAATATTCAGGGTTCATGGTAAGCTAGTTCTTCTATAGTGAAGGACCAACACTCTATTTAGAAGTAGTAGAAGCATATTCATGCAGCGGCCTTAAATATACGATAAAAGACCGCTGCCAAGTCAGACATGGAAGCAGTTTTATATATGCCGGGTATTCAAATCAAGTCTTTGGGTATAATAAACTGTCTCAAGGTATTTCTCAGTTGTAGTTAGTGATAAGGCATATTGACATTTTTGTCAACTGGGTGAATCACTTAATACATTTAGAGTCTCATGACATTTTTGTCAAGTTGTAGCTGTGCGACTACAGAACTAAGGAGCAAGAACTATATCCTTATGGATTACGCCACTGTCGCTGACAGGAGAAAATAAAGCCACTGGCCACTACAATTAGCTCGTTTGAAGCCATATCGATCTGCCAATTGCAGTGGACTGATTGCCAATGACAAATAACTGTGCTTTGCAAAAAGGGGTGGGATAGGAGTAATATTTTATCGAGACTTAACTTTGTTATCTAAGATATAACTAGTAGTGAGTGAGTATGTAATTCTCCAATCTTCAGCCAAAATATCACACGACCCTGCAAGTCCAGTAAATATCCAGTTCATTCATTCTGGACTGCTAGGTAGTGGATTGATTCTTTTTTAAAGTATAAAGTCCAGGTATTTTATATCAAAATACGCAGTCAAGTTCACTGTGGTAACTTTTCTGCTTTTCAATCAAGCCAAAGTCCATTGGTTATCCCAGCGAACTTGATGTTGTTATGTAAGAATAAATGACTGAGCTTTACCTTCATTAATTTGCTTTATCTTTTCTAATGCATAGTCTTTAAGTTACTAATTGGTTATTCGTTCTGATATTTCAGTCAACGCAGGCTATGCATTCTTATAGTAAGAAGCCAAAACGTCAATTGCCTTTTTATTTATCTTATTTCTTTATTACTCGCCTGCGACAGCATTGTCTTCTTGAGACATTCTAGCACCAGACTTGAATCCGACGAAGCCATAAATCCCACTTCTTATCGGGACTTATTATTGTTATAGAATAAAACGATGGCTGGAATTATTTTTCCTTCGTTTCGTGTGTTTGCTGTACGTATTTACAATCAAATAACTTTGTAGTTTGAAAATAGTGTTGCAGTTATCGGATAATGATCGTCCAAATACCAATATGAATTACTTTTACTTACTCTTTCTCTAATATCAGACCCTATTCAGTGATAAAACATCCCATGGATAACACGTTCAGTTTTCCGGCGCCTATTGCCGGGGGAATAATACGTCAATGTCTGAAAGGTATTATCCATTCTTCAAGCCATTATCTCTCTGAGATCAATACAATAAATGTAGAAGTAGAAGTTATACGACAGCATCTTCAAGCAAATCAACCTGTTGAACATGATATTGTAAAGTGGAAAACGAAGATAATCCCTTTTAGTTAAAGGATACATCAAATACATTCCAGTTAGTAGAAATTAATTTGCCTTGAGCAAAACCCACTTGTAATAATAGAAATATAGAAAGTTATATAAACAGGGGGGTCGAAAAATTGAAAGATAATAGATAATGTTACCTAAGCGAGCTAAAAGCCAAAATTCATATCCAACTTTAGATAATGGGATTAGCTCGTTTTATAATTTCTTTAGTAATAGTAGTGATCGTTTTCGGGATCAGCACTATTATTCTGAGTCTTCTCACTCTTTAACTGAATCTAATTACCCACGAAATCAGGGATCAAATCTAGTTAGCATCATAGAAACTGAAACAAGAGTATCCCCAAAGCCACCGTCTATCAAAAGAATACTTGTTGTAGATGATGACCCAGATATTACATTAACTTTCAAAGCAGGCTTAGATGGTGTTTATTATGGCGATAGTGACAAGAAGAAAAGATTTGAAGTATATACATATAACGATCCATTATTAGTAGTCAAAGACTTTAAACCACATTTTTATGATCTCATTCTGACCGATATTTATATGCCAGGCATGAATGGCTTTCAGTTATGTGAAAAGATATTAGAATTGGATCTTAACATTAGAGTATGTTTTATGTCTGCTTCACGAGTAAATATTCAAGCCTTAAGGGAATTATACCCGAAGGTAAGCTTTGGATTTTTTATTGAAAAACCAGTATCAATAAAATATTTAATTGAAAGATTAGCGGCAGAGTTAGATTAGCTAGTAGGATAACTTTCTGCAAATATTTTAGTTTATCAAAGGCACCTTAAGGAATTACATAGGATGTAAATTATTTGCTGTATAAAATTGTTATAGAACAAATCATTATAAAATATACATTGTCTGCTAGCTTTAGGAATTTGAGTGATGTCCGGCTAATTCCAATAAATAAACAATTGGTGTTATTAATCAACATATCTGTCTACCAGAATAGAAATATGCACCGTTAACAATTCATCATTATGTGTACCTATTCAATCGATTCGGCATTAGAGATTGTCATAACTCGACTTAGGCTTGATACAGCTTCGCATTTTATATTATGTAAAATATCCGACAAAGACGATAAAAGCTTGGACATATTGTCAACTGATTCCTTGATTTCAAAATGAATGATCAAACAATCAGGAAAAGGAACGAAAGTAAGCAAGGATAAAGCAAAATGTCAAATAGAATCCTTATAGTCGATGATGAGACTGACATCAATATTGTATTACGTGAGATATTAGAATCAAATGGCTTTTCTGTTGATTCATTTGATAATCCTCATAACGCATTAGAGAATTTTAAACCTCATTATTACGATCTATTAATTCTTGACATAAAGATGCCAGAGATGAATGGTTTTACCTTTTATAGAGAGATTAAAAAACTTGATGAAAAGATGAAAGTGTGCATTCTTACAGCTGCAGAAATTAAATATGGAGAATATTCAGATATTCTTTCTTCACTACCAGACAACTGTATAATTCAAAAGCCTGTGACAAATGAAGATCTATTAAAAATTATAAAAAGAGTAATTCATCGTGGTACCTAACGTCTAATATAGTCCATTAGATAACTATTCATTAATTAGCTCTTTCAATCCTTTGACAAGTTTGTGATTATTTATAATATCATAAAATAAGAATGCTTCATATGACAACTATCAATTTCTCCCTATAAACAATAAAAAATCAATTTTAATATTATTTTGGCAAGCCTAGCTGTATTTATAATAATGTCAGGAAGAATTGGTGTATGTTTGATAGACCGTAACAAGATGGCTTTCATGGGGATTGTTATCGAGTATTTCATAGTATACTCTCAAAAAAAGCCGTCAAAGATCTGCTGGATTGTTGAAAGGCAATAGATGGTAGTGATCGGATTATGAACAGATCGAAACTCGCTTGCGCTACAAAGCAAAAATATTACTTCTAAGTAAATATAGATATGGTATACACAGCAGTTAGAAACTGTTGCTATTTTGGTCGAATGATGTGCCTCTGCCATTATAAAAGAAACTTGTGCTCTAATTCTAACGAGGCGACTTTGAATTGCTTTTTAATTCACTGACTTCCAAAGTTATTTACAAGATAGGATTCTTAGTCGCAATTCTTATTGCTGTTATTATTTGTAGTTTTATAATACTTGTTTATTTTCAATCACAACAAACATTGCTAGGAAATTCAATTAACATTGCAGGTAAAAATAGATTTCTAACAATAAGCGTCTTATTTCAGACTTCAGAATACTTAAATGGAATTTTCTCTGCATTATCTTCGCCTTCTGCTCACGCTCCATCTGCTTTCTCATCTATGTTTAGCACCACGAAATTAAATGCTGCCATAAATAATCTAAATACAAATCTAGTGGTTTTAAGAGATGGCGGACAAACTTCAAACATAGAATTAAAACCATTATCAAAGTTTTTGAATTCATTGCAGATAATTAACAATGATTGGAATAAATTTAGAAACTATATTACTCTTGAGATTGTCAAGCCATCTCTGCAACAAAGAGCACAGTTACAATTAAGAGTGCCTGGTAATTTGGCTAATACATCTAAGAATATTACCAGTATTCCTACTACTGCTGCAAATGCTACGTCAACAACAAAGCTATACCAATCCACAAAGCCTGAGATGGGATCGTTGGCTTCGAACCTAATCAATTCATCTGATAGATTAGTTACACAACTAGCAAACGATGCGACAATAGATTCAAGAAATTTAATACTGTTAGAGATTTTCCTTGCAACAGTAAATATTGGTGTGGTTCTGCTAATACTTTATTTTGTAAAAAAAATACTTAAGCCAATAGATGAGCTTACTAGTGCAACATCTGAAGTAAAGAAAGGAAACCTAGAAGTCTCAGTTCAACACAAAGGAAATGATGAGCTTTCCCTTCTAAGCGAATCATTTAATTCTATGGTACAGTCTATAAAAAATCATATTAAAAAACAAAATCAATTAACTTCGGAATTAAAGGAATTAAATGAACAACTCAAATACAAAGATCAATTAAAAGATCAATTTATAAATATAGCTGCTCATGAATTGAGAACGCCAATACAACCAATACTTGGTTTAACTGAAGTTATTCGTTCTCGTGGGACGGCATCAAGTATGCAGAAACAAGATGCAGAATTTCTCGAAATTATAGTTAGAAATGCAAAAAGACTGCAAGGTCTTTCAGACAAGATATTGGATATTTCAAAAATTGATAATCGGATTTTAAGACTTAATAAAGAGAAATTTAACATTAATGAAAATTTAAGAGATATCATAAGTGATATAAAGTCAAAGGAAAGTGGGGTAGAACTAATCTTTGCTAATCCAAATGTCGATCCTGTGATTGTAGAAGCAGATAGAATTAGAATTGATGAAGTTATATCAAATCTGTTGACTAATGCCGTAGAGTCTTCAAAAAATAGCTTGAAGAGTGGCTCTAGTCCTTATGAGCAAAGCCGTAACACAATATCTGTCTTTACAGCTATTAGACCAATTAGAGTAGATAATAACAATAAAGACAATATCAACAATGGAAAGAAAAGTGAAATTGTCATAAGTATTAAAGATAGAGGCACGGGTATTGATCCTGAAATACAGGACAAATTATTTACAATATTTGTTACCAAATCAGAAACTGGTTCAGGACTGGGTCTGTTTATTTCAAAGGGCATTGTAGAAGCTCATGGTGGCAAAATATGGGCTGAAAATAATGCTGATGGAAAAGGCGCTACATTTAGCTTTAGTCTGCCAGTGTCTAATTGAATAATTACCTCTCTAGGTCAAACATATCCCTTCATCCATCATAGAATTTGAAGATATCAAGACTGGAGAAAATATGAAAGTTTCATCGATCATGCAACTATAGTACAATACAATAAATGATTTGTAATGGAAATCTGAATATCCTCATTTCATGTCACTCCTTAATAAATATGACCTAAAGAATACAAACTTACAGATCGGAGTCTAGTTAGTATCGTTGCTCTCGCAACAAGTTATTTTCACCTAATGCTAAAAGCAAACCAAATAATGAAATAACCAAATCGAATTGTAGGCTGTTTTCATACTATTATTGTAAAATCTATGAATGGACTTGTCTGAGGTTCTAGGAAATAGACAATCAATAGATTACGCATATCTTCTAAGAGATAACATTCCTGCCTTATACCATTACCTTTGTCAACCTGACATTGACCTCTTTCTGGATACATGTAGACATTTAATCTGTAAGGAACCGGTATTGGAGATTGAGTTTATATATAACACAAACGCTATTAGTATGAAACCTATGTTATCAATAAATTGTAAGGAGGCCGGCGATCCAAACTGTTCTCACACAATAACAGGTAACACAGAACAAGAATTATTTGAAAACGCGAAAAAGCATGCTATGGAAACTCATGGAATGACTGCTGAACAATTTGACGAAGATGCCAAGAAAAATGAAGACAAGTATAAAAAATTAATTAGACAGACGTAGAATAGACCCCTTTCTAAATCGTATGGTCTTACTTTTATTTTGTAACTTTTGTGTAATGGCTCCTTTATGGTTGGCTGCAAAGCGTGCTATAACCCTGCAATAGAAGTTGATGAAATGCAATTACAGGGGGCTTTGATCTAGCATGCGAGTTAATCTGTAATTAGGACTTAATCTCATAAAGAAGGGCTAAGGGTTCCCTGAATGTGCACGACAATTTAGCAGAGTACGTAACAATAGATATTGTAAAGTTGGGACCAGTACTCTAGACACATCTAGGCAACCCACTAGTATTTCGTCAAGTTAACATGTCACACAGATGTGTCCTTGGACAACAGGCTTGATACGATCTAAACCATCCCGCTGCAAAATACTTGAACCATCGGAAGATAATAAGAACTTGACAAAAGCCTGGGCTCCAGCTAGATTTTTGTAGGTATCTGGTATCGTCACCGAAAAGTATACTGGTTCACCGTGAACTGTCTGCCCACTAGACAGAGTATATGTGGCAGTTTTATAGAAATCAGAGTATGATGGGCTGCCGAGGTTAATCTGAGGAGGTAGCGTTATGTATTGGAGTCCTCTTGCTATTGCTTCGTGCTTGTATGCTGCTATCGCATCTAAATGCCCGGTCTCTAGAGTTGTAATAAGAGTTTCCTCTGGAAAAAGTTGTTTGGAGTTCTTATCGTCGTCAAGAATTTTTTGCTTAATATTAGGATCCTTATAATATGAATTAGCAAGTTTGGACATAACAATTGTATAGTATCCCTTAGGATCAAGATCAGGATCAGTTCTTCCGAATTTGAAGCCTGGTTCTGACAAGACCTGATACCATGGCACAAGTCCCTTCTTTGCCTTTTCTAAATCTGCATGAAACTTGCTGATAGGTGAATATGCAATTACCATTTCAGCAGATGCAAATTTGGATAAACCATGAGCAATTGGAGATTTACTAGCAACACTACCAGTTGAGTTTATCAGCTTGTTAATAGGAAGTGTGCCAGCGCTAACAAATACATCTGGCCTCCTCTGTCCATCCAATATCATATTTGCAATTTGCAGTGAACCTCGTCCTTCTCCGGTGTACGTATAACCTGTTTTATTCTGAAATACAGGACCTAGATCTTGTTCAAATATCTTGACAAGGGAGCCAGCATACATAACGAATACTTTTCCAGCATGACTGGAAGACGAAGACTGCAATTTTGCTACTGGTATTGCATAGCCGTTGCTTACGAATATTGAAGAAGATAGTAGTGCTGCTACAATGGCGATGATGATTATACCAGGTGATGCGGCAAATATGGAGTTATTCGAAGATTTATTATCAAGCGCATTCTGTACCAAGACATCTAAATCGACATACTATCTGTTAAATAGGTTTTCCGACATAATAGTTCTCAACTAGATTATAAAAATAGGAAAACGGCGAATGGACCATTAGGAAAATTTTGTAGTGTGCTATAATGTTTTTACATGATTGTAGTTAAAAGATATACCAAAATGCCGAGAACCAGACCATATACCAAATGTCCAGTCAAGCTTGCAACTGCTGGGATGTGGCCAAGAGGATGGTTCCATGGCTTAAAACCTGTTATTGGCTTATGTATAGGTACAAGAGTAATAATCCATAATAGTATTCCATAAAATATCCCAAATAAAGAATAGGAAAAAATACTTAAATAGATAAAAGGCATTAGAAGCAAAACTAGGTATGGGAACGCTACTGCAGCAAGTGATCCATTTAAAAAGTGAAAGAAGAAGATTCCTTTGAAGTGATTTTCGACTGTCATACCTTTAATATCTGATAAGTGTAAATAAGATCTCAGGCGTTTTGTTATGACATAGTTTTCGTGCCATTCGAATACACCATTGATACCCCACCTCCTCCATGCTGGAATTTCGGTCACAGTCATAGCCGCAGTAGACAAAATTCCTGCCAACAAACCAATATTATAAAGATGCAACAATTCAGCAGCACTCAAGCGTAGGAGTATTTTCACTAATCGGTCGCAGATATCTGTAGTCTGTCAAATTATTCAAATCATGCATAGGATTCAATTTTTACATTGCTTTATAATTATTATCTCTATATACAGCTAGTTAGGCACTATGATCTATGCATAATTATGATTATAAATAGATGGAGATGAACGAAAAAATTTTTCGTTTGTCTTTATATTCTCTTCATTCTTTGCATGCTAAAAATCATGAAAATGATTCAGTGTTTTGTAATAGTTACATCTAAACTCAATATAGAGAAGATGCACTAGTCGGTCTGGGAGTCAGATATGTCAAATTTATACCTTAATCACCGAAGACATTTCTTTACTTGCAAACCCTTAAACGGACGGTATTATCTAAAACCTTTGCATATGCATTAAGAATACCTGAACAAACATTTAGAATATATGATAAGCGTGGGTCATGTAAAATCAAGGTTGCACTAATATTGCAGAATAGCCAGATTAACTTTGCAGATTAGATACATATTGACAATCCCGTTAATCTGGTCATCCAAATCATTTGGTAAGTTTGTTTCCGTATTAACAGATAGGCACTACGTTTGCTTCCTCTAGATTACAAAGATTGGCCATGATTCCGAACAGAGCACGCTAAGTTGGTTAGTGGTTACGTAATCGTGTGTGAATGCCGCATTACTGTAAAAAGTTCATTTTCAGTACCTTTTCTAGTAGGAGAAAATCCATATTCCATTCCACCGAACTAGTATAATCAACGAGTAAGTGCAGCTATAAGATAATGTATATGGTTATGCTATTTAACAGGCAATATCATATATTATTTTTGCATATCATCCCCGTAATCTGTCTTGATTAAATTCTGGACTGCCATATTCACGTACTTTTGACTTTCTTCCATGCACTTTCTTATGAATTTCTAATCGCCGCTTTTCTTCGAACTCTGTACCACATTCCTTGCATTTAAAGACCATTATCAGGAATTATTCGTTTATCCAGAATAAAAGAATGTAGCAAGAGACTCGGATCGGGCAATCAGCATTAAACATCCAGAACAATTACGAAACTGATTTCATTGATTATAATAATTAATAACCATGATTTTAGCTTATTATTAAAGACGTTGAATGCGACTTACAATCTCAAACAGGATCATACAACCATACGCCGTGTACGCGATATAGCCCAAAGATGTTCTGACAAGTTATATGCCAATGAAAATATTCCAATTGAAGATATTGAAATTATATCTGTAATTATCGAAGAATTTGTTGACAGATTCCATCATGGAAAAGAGGAAAAGGCGTACTTTCCTCAGACTAAAAATAAAGATGGATTCGCTGAAGATATTCGCAAGTTTTTAATTGAGCACGAATTGGGCAGGAGAATCGCAATAATGCTTCTAAGGGAAACAAAGGCTTGGAGAAGTGGGATTGATTCTCGGGAACCAGTCGCGAGATTTTTAAAATCATATGCGGTTTTTATAACCGATCATACAGGAAAGGAAGACAAATTTTTTGATTTAATCGAGAAAAAAAGCAGTATTTCGAGTAGAGAAGATGAAATGCTCTTGAAGCACTATGCTGCTTGTAAAGACCAGGTCGGAGGAAACGCAAGGATCGACCAAATGATGAAATTAATAGATTATTTGTATAGCAGAGAATGGATGAAAACAAGCTAAGAATAACCTGCTGACTTTCACAATTTAGGAATATCAATTCCAATATTAATGAAATAAAATTAGTCCATGAGATCTAAATGATTGCTATAAATAAAAGATGCTTCAAAACAAATTGATAAGGTTTTGAAAATTTCAGAATTATGTAAAATGATTGAAAACTCTATCAGATCTGGAAAATACCCATTAGATGATCAGCAGAAGAGAATTGCAAATTCAGTTGAGGTAATAAATAGATCAGAGTCTGAAGATTTGAAAAGTGAGAACATAAAAATAGAGGTGAGAATTCAAAATCTATTTACACTCAATAATTACTTGCCCAATATACAACATCTGCCAGGGATAATTGAAATGGATGTATTAGATTCTTTTAAAATGCTGTGTAGACGTTTGGGAAGAGTATTAGATGATACAAATGTAAATATTAAGTCCTATACTATTTCTGAGGACAAGTTGCACAACCTTGGATCCAAAACAGGATGAGATTGTAGCATATGCAGTTTTGCAAACCGTGTACTGAATTAGGAATGTTATTATCATGATTTATCATATCCTAATCATTACACATTGTTGTTTAATCACTTGAAATAGCAGTTAACAATCTATCTACTACGACTGGCATATTCTTCAGATGCCAATAATATTATCATTCATACCTACACTTTATATTTCTGATATCAAATATTTTAAAGATAAATTCTTAAATAATTTGTATTGTTAGATTTGATGTACATGAATTTCACTGTTCATTTAGTTTCAGAGAGGGGACAAAAATATTTTGACTAATGTCAGTGTAGCTCTGTTTGTGAAGCTGCGGGCAAAGCCTGGAAAGGAGGCTGAAGTCGAAGATTTTCTTAAAGCAGGTCAGGCAATTGTTCAAGAAGAACCATTGACAGTTGCATGGTTTGCAATCCGAATGGGACCTTCTACTTTTGGCATTTTCGATGCATTTCCAGATGATGCAGGTAGACAAGCACATCTTGCGGGGCGTGTAGCTGCAGCTTTAAAAGAGAAGGCATCTGAGCTCCTAGCAGAACCACCGAGCATTGAAAATGTTCCAGTTCTTGCTGCCAAATTACCCTAATCTCAGAATTACAATATAGAGATATTAATCACGGAAGACATTTTCAGCTAAAAAGATAGTAAGAGTGTGGTCAACAATAAGCATTAACACTAGTCAGTCCATTTTCTAACATAAATTGAAAATCGGAACTTGATGCTAGGTTTAGAGATGCATCTCTACAATAACACTAGATTAGTAGTCACAAAGATACTTCTATTAGATAAGGTCTTAATGGATCTCGTTGAATGTAGCCCAGACACTATTACAACCACTTTAAACGATCAAACTCGACAATAATGGGCTGCAAAGTCTAGCACATAGCTGCTAATGCAGAGTCAAAATGTATGCTTTATGATCTATAACAATAATATTAATTCTCGTTCTAGCAATCAAAAAAAGTAAAGAAATTAGGAATCGTTGTTAAGAAATGTTTTCTCCCTATTTTTTAGGAAGATGGTTGTACACCGATTACGTTTACAGCGTTACCATCGCCTTGAATTTGATTGCTCAATGCTTGACAGAAGACCTTCAATGGTAAAGTTCCGTTACCGCAGACATTGGCCTGAGCTGCAGCTTGTGACTGCTTGTGGTTATTTCCATGGTGATGACGATGATGTTTATGTTTGTATGCTAAAGCTGAGTGATCTATTGTAGTCATGGAAGAGGTAGCAACTAACATAATTCCTAGTGCTGCTATTGCTATTATTGCTATAGTCTTGTTGTTCATAATATTCTATCAATACGTAGAGATCTGATGGTTTATTACGATTAGGATGATCAGTATGCTTCATTAAATCTGATATATCATAGTTAAGAATCAACCTGATCTAAATTAGTCTCGTTACTTATTGTAATATGTCTGTCTTTTATTTGGAAGACATTCATAATGTATTCGATACTAATCAAATAGGAGATAATATGATGAAAATGTAATCTTACTTTATTTGACCTGTCCATTTTGCCAATATTCGTTTACATAATTTCATCGAATTTCTTAATGAGATATGTGTTTCCAACTTGAAGTATCAATATGTGTTTCTACAAATTTGTCAGTATATGATAGAAGATAACTACTAGCAGATAGTAAGAAAGTTTTGTAGATATGTTCTCCCATTAATAACGAGATGCATTTGCAATATATGTAATCTTTGCGACAGACTTATGCTAAAAGCAATAATTTCGACTTAGGAATTCTCCAGACTTTCGTCATCGGACACCATCAGAGCATAGCCAGAAGCCAATTCAATTCTTACTTTTATTTCGGTCAAATATTCAGATCAACAACGACTTTAGGTAGACTTTGAGATAACGTACTAATAATATCTGTCGCGTCAACAATATCATATGTAGTATATCACTTTTGTTTTATTCTATTAGTCTATTATCATATTGATTCAAATTTAGACTCAAATAACGCTTAAATTCCTGGATAAAAATAAGACAATTAAGATCCGGAATGCTGCTTTGAAAGCAAATCAGATTATTATTTGGTTATAGTTATCAACGTACAAGACCCATTACTCATAGTAACTAGCCAAGCAAGGCATACGGATTGAGCATCATTAAGATACAGATAGTACATGTTGGCTAGCTTGCCTCCTAGAATAAGTGACAATATTGTTCTCCAAAAGACTACTTATCTGATGAATGGCATTTTAGGACATCCAATTTCTATAGTTTAGTTCTAATGGTCATTCATAGAAATTTGCACAATACATTCGTCGAATATATCAGATCATTTTTATAGGCTTGATCTAAAAATAGATCGATAAAGTTATTTGATTGATTTCTCTATCCGTAGAATTATTTGGACAAAATGTAATGTCAATATACATATAGATAGATACCTAGCTAACACATCTTTACTTAATATTTTATCTGAAGTGGAATTTCTAAGTGTACATGTTCCATTTCTTCCATATTAAATATAGTAGTTCAGGAAAGTGACTTTGATAATTGGGAGTTAGCGAAATTAATAAAGAAAATGACAAAAGCAGCAACACTGGCACTTCTAAAAGTATAATGAGTAACAGGGCTAGAAATGGATCTGCGATTTATGCCTCAAGAATTGATAAAAATAGAAATCTACAAAATCGCAAAAATATTAAACAGATATTTATTTTGTCTTTTGACGCACTTAAAGATCGAAAGGCAAGATCTGCTTTAACAATACTTATGGTTGTTGTGGGTAGTGCATTGATGGTGGCATTAAATAGCATGAGTGCTGGTCAGGCTGCTTTTTTAAACAAACAGATGAATACACTTGCACCAAATATACTCTTCGTCACTAGTGGTCAAAACGGATTCCGTGGCGGATCTTCACCAACACCCACCATAGTAATCAATACCCAAGTTGTAAATCGATTAAAATCACTTCCATTTGTTCAAGATGCAGTTCCATCATATCAAGGATCTCTGCAGCTCAATGCGCAAGGAAATGTAGTGAACTCCCAGATAATAGCAATGGATCCACAAAAGGTCAAATTGATTAGCCCATCGCTTCAATTGGTTGAAGGTTCAGCAATACAACCAAATAATCCCTCTGCCATGCTTGTAGGAGATAGTATAGCTCATCCTCCAGGTATGTCGACTCCGTTTGTAACTGTTGGTCAGACATTAAGAGCGACATTTAGCTATGTTGATACTAATACAGGAAAAACAAAGGATGAGTCAAAGAGCTTTGTTATAAGTGGCATAATTGAGCCATCTGGTAATAATCAGATAGACAGAGCTGTTATAATTAATGAAGCCAGTGGTAATTCGCTATTCCATAAAGCTGGTAAATATGATTCAGTAGTTATTGCTGCATTATCTGCTGATTATGTCGATACTGTTCAACAGGAGATCACTGGCATATATGGTAAAAATATAGGAGTTGTGGTTCCTAAGGCAATAATGCAAACAAGGCAACAATTTCAGAGTGGAAACAGCGCATTTACCGTTGCAATAGCCTTTATTGCATTACTTGTAGGTGCTGTTGGTATTATCACAACTCTATATACGTCTGTTAGTGAAAGAACAAAGGAAATAGGAACAATGAAAGCGATTGGTGCCAAGAGTAGATTTATTCTAGTATTGTTTCTAGTCGAGGCTCTTTTTATTGGTTTCTTGGGAGCTACACTAGGTATAGTAAGTGGTATTGGTGGAGCATACATTCTAACTTCTGGATTTGGAAGTAGTGGCGATCATAGAGGTGGCGGAGGTGGCGGAGGTGGCGGAGGTGCCATTGCACCACCACACATCACTCCCGTTTTTGTTCCACGAGATCTCATGACAGTTTGGAGTATTTCAGTAGGATTAAGCCTGGCTGCTGGTCTGTTCCCAGCGTGGAAGGCATCTCGTCTATCACCACTGGAAGCATTAAGAAGATAAAATAGCCTATAGTAAAATCCTCTTAACCGCAATCAGTTAGCCTGCAGTTAGAGGCAGCCTATCCAACTCATTTGCAGCAATTTCATTTATTTATAGAGACACATTGTCTATGAAAGTTATTAATTCTGAATATTGTTTAATGTATTTCTGGCCCCTACTAGTTATAGATATAAGCCCGTTGTCATCTCGATAAATCATTCCTTTCATTTCTAATTCTGTAAAATGATTCATTAATTTGTCATAGGAAAGTCTTGAGAAATGCTGCACATGAGTGGGCTTTGCCATACCATTACTAATTCGATCCTCTTCGATTGCGCATAGAATTTCAAAAAACAGCTGAAGTTTATGTCGATGTCTTTTATCTTGTCTCAATTTTCGAAATTATCCTTTTTAGAGCATAAAATTTCGCATAGTATATCAAATATATAAAAATAAAAAGGCCTGTTAATCTGGTAAGTATAGACAGAAATAGATAGTTGGAGCTATATGTATAATATGTTACTAAGACAAGGAAATCTGCCACCCAGATTAATACAAATGATGCAAGAGTTAGAACGACTTTAGAACTGAACTTTTCAGCTAATGAAAGTACAACATTTCGAAGTATATAACCAAGAAGTATCATATTAAAGATTGTCATGTATACTGCCAAATCTGCAAGCCTAGCATAATCAAAATAAGGCGAAAGTGTCAAATCATAAATTGGAATTATGACAGTCATCAAAATTATCCACACGAACAGACCTCCGGTTATTGTCTTCCTTATCTTATTGCTAAGATGAATGCGAGAATTGTGTCTACCAAATTGAGCGTCTATATCCAAATCTTGCTCTTGTTCTGATACAGAAAGAATATCATTGTAGTTGCTAACTTTAAATCTATATGAAACGGCAATTAGTGCTAGTCCATTAGATTGAAGAATTAATTGTATCCAGAACAGCTCTGGGTACAAGAGCTCGTTAAATCTGTATATTAAGCCAAAATATTCAAATATAAAAGACAATCCCAAAAATGCGAACCCGATAGGAATAGCTATAAGATAACTAAGCCCAGAAAATCTATAAGATCTGTAAAATGACCAGGAAACCGTAAATGCTAGTGATGCGGAAATAGCTGATGTTAAGAGACAGATCACTGCTGACTGGTGTGAGCCAAATAATACAAATGGATTTAACATATTAGGATCATGGAAAACCATTTTACTTTGACCATAAATGGTATCATCGAATACTATTTAAGAAAACGTGGATAATCTTACTCTCTCAAAGAGAGTGGTTTGGTTTGGTTTGGTTGTAAAAATGTATAGTGGTGTTAAATTAGCCTTGATTATGTCAACACACTTGTATCACGTCGCACCTCATCTTATTGTCAAATATAATATTTGATTATGAGAACCATATTTGAAAATTTACTTTCTTTATTCCGAATTTGTCAAATAGTCGAGTGGACAGTAACAGAAAACAGGGTCTTCAGAGTCTCGTGTAGTACTAATGTATCGCATTATTCGAACTATGCGAATATTTTTACTGGTATCTTGAATTCTTTTGAGCTCCTTCTATAAATCATTATGACAA
>Ga0126370_10000265_pt1 | contig 20380 bp, 18 predicted proteins | sample PanSoiMetaPlot_3_FD_92586 | JGI IMG/M metagenome (GOLD analysis project Ga0126370, IMG submission 92586) | Tropical forest soil microbial communities from Panama - MetaG Plot_3 | ecosystem: Environmental > Terrestrial > Soil > Tropical forest > Bulk soil | place: Panama | collected 2016-02-17 | reverse complement strand
GGCCTCATCACCCTGTCAGCTTTTGTGCACTGGTGTGATCGTGAATAATCCGCCAGCCCACAGGGAATCTATGAAAAACCAGAGAAAATACGCCCCCCGCGTCTCCGATCTGCCGCTGCAAGTGCCATCGGCCCAAAACCAACGCGGAGTCGGAGCCCAAGGGCCGGATCTCCAACTCGGAAAACTCCAATTCGCCCCTGTGCGCTTTGTCGGGATAGCTTTTTCGATACCGTTCGAGCAGGCCGTCATAACCGCGCACAATGCCCTCGCTGCCTGCGAAAGTGAGCTCGGGCGAATTCCAGTAGCCTTCTAGAAACGCAGGGATATCGCCCCGGTTCCAGGCCGCCTGCTGCGCGGTCAAAACGGCCCGAATTTCGCTCGAAGGATCGTTGGTGGCAGCTTGCGTTTTGGCCGCGAAAGGCGCCGGCTGACCAGCAAGGTACAGGTAGCCGGAGCCGAAAAAGAGGGCAAACAAGGCTGAAAAGCGTACGAGCCTTCGGCTCTTTGCATGGGGCATGGGGAAGGCCTCCTCAGGGCGCAGTCAGGATTTGCCCGCCAATGCGGGTCCTCGATTGTTTGCAATAAGTTAATCCGGAACGGTCTACTCACGCTAGTACCGCCGCGCTATGGCCCCATGCAGGACCGGGCGGCAGAATGCTCATCGAGGCCAGTCATGTTTTCCGCGATGCTGCTGACAATCTCGATCGTGGCCCTGGCGCAGTTCGCCATGTACTACGTGCGCTCGGTCGTAGCCGGGGTAGCGGCGCAGACGATCTCCGGTGACGTACTGGCTGCGGTGAGCCTCGACGGCGCGCCCCTGTGCGGGCGGGACTTTCAAGTCGTGGCGAAACTGCACGAGCTGACGCCCAACCTGCAAAGAAAGTCTTCGGGCATGGCCCTGGTGCGCGCCTACTTTTCCGTGGTTCATGCGATCGGCAAGGTGACTGCGGGACGGGTCGCGTCGCTAGCGAATTGGGCCGAAAGCGAGCGCGTGCTTTGCGCCCGCTACGCCGCCGTGCAGGTGGACCGCCGGTTACAGTCGAACCTGGCGCTGGCTGCCGCCATCCGCTCCTGCTAAAGGCTCCCTTCACAGCGACGTCCCAAATGTACTTTACAGAAGCGAGGTGCTTCGGATAGAAGAAGCGAATGGCCGGCGCTTCTGAAACCGTGCGCAACGTTCGCCTCATCCACTTTGCCTTCCTCGCCGTGCCTGCTGTCCTGTTCTTCGCCATTGCAACCCTACCGATTCGCACGAAGCCGCAGATCACGTTTTTGCCCGTGGTGCTGGCCGTGCTGGCGCTGAGTGAAGTCGGAATTGCGACTGGATTTCGCGCCAAACTGCTGCGGCCCGCGGTCGCGAGGTTAGAGCAGGCGCCCGGGGATGCGCGGGCGCTCATGCAATGGCAGCGCGGCCAACTGCTGAGCATGGCGTTTGCAACGACGGTCGTCCTCTATGGCGTGGTCGTTCGCGTGATGGGCTTTTCCTGGAATATCGCGGCGTGGTTCTTCGTGGCGGGATTTCTCTTGCTGCTGTGGTGGACGCCGCGGCTCGAGTTGCCGGTTTCCACAAACCCTCCGCCGCCTCTTCCGTAAAAAATTCGCTTACCCCATGGCCGTAACGCGGTGCTAGACTCAACTTCCCGCCGCAGATTATTTCCGGTTTCGAGGGAAGCCCGGGACTCTCCAGCCCGCCAGCCGATCGAGGCTTGCGCTATAAGCTTCTGACTAGTCTAGCAAGGAGAAAATTTCCATGGCAGCCGATCTAGAGCAAATGAAGCAGAAGTACGCTTCGCTGTTGAACGTGATCAATCAGAACGGAGTGCGTTTGTCGCACATGCACATCCAGGACGGCAAATTCTTCCTGCAGGGAGCGGCGGGATCGGAAGCGATCAAGAACCGCGTGTGGGACGAACTGAAGAAAGTAAATCCGTCGCAGAACGACGTCACGCTTGATCTGACCGTGGATCCCGCGGCGGCACCTCCTCCGGCGACGGCCGCGGCGGCTGCTTCGGCGTCGGGCGGAAGCAGCGCGGGGCGCAGGACCTACACCGTGGCGGCCGGGGACTCGCTTTCCAAGATCGCCAAAAACTTTTACGGCAACGCCAGCCAGTACATGAAGATCTTCGAAGCCAACAAGGACAAGCTGTCGGATCCGGACAAGATCAAGCCGGGGCAGGAACTGGTAATTCCGGACTGAGCAATCCCGCTCGGTAATCGCGGCGCTCGGGCGCGGAAGAGACCCTTCCGTGAACCATCCGGGTGTTTCCATTCGTTCGCTTGGCGGCAATGCCAGCCGGCCCGTCAGTACGCCCAGCGGAGCAAGACGGAGGCGGTGGTGTAGCCGGCGCCTACGGCCATTAATAAAACGAGGTCGCCCTTTTTTACTCTGCCTTGGGCGACGGCGTCGTGAAGTCCGAGCGGGATGGTGCCGGCGGTGGTGTTGGCGTAGCGGTCGATATTGACCATGACTTTTTCGTCGGAGAGGCCGAGACGTTCCTGCATGGCGCGGATGATGCGCAGATTGGCCTGGTGCGGAACGACCAAAGCGATGTCCTCGCCCTTGAAGCCGTTGCGCTCGACAATTTGCCCGGCCAGTTCCGCCATGCGGCGGACGGCGTATTTGAAAACCTGCGAACCTTCCTGGTGGACGTAGTGCATTTTCTTGCCGACGGTATCGACGCTAGGCGGATGGAGCGAGCCGCCGCCGGGCATGTAGAGAAACTGGCCGCCTGAGCCGTCCACATCGTGCTCGAAATCGATGATGCCTTCCTGATCGCCGTCGGCCGGTTCGAGAAGCACGGCGCCGGCGCCATCGCCGAACAGCACGCACGTGGCGCGGTCCTCGTAATTGAGGATGGAGGTCATTTTGTCGGCGCCGATGGCGAGTACCTTCCGGTGCGCGCCGGAGCCGACAAACTGCGCGCCGACGGTGAGCGCATAGGCGAATCCGCTGCAGGCGGCCGAGAGGTCGAATCCCCAGGCGTTTTTCGCGCCGATGCGATGCTGCACCAGACAGGCGGTGGCGGGGAAGAGCATGTCCGGCGTGACGCTGGCCAGGACGATGAGGTCGATTTCGGCGGGGTCGGTGTTGGTGTTGGCGAGGACGTCTTTGGCGGCTTCGGTCGCGAGATGAGAGGAGGCGACGCCGGGATCGGCGACATGGCGTTCGCGAATGCCGGTGCGGGTATAAATCCACTCGTCGGAAGTCTCGACGATTTTGGCGAGATCGTTGTTGGTCATGATGCGCGGCGGGAGATAGCCGCCGACGCCGGTAATCTTCGCTTTGATGCGATGGGACATGACGCTCCTGAGCAGACGGTACCCTGTAAAACGGAAGAGGAAGTTTATGCGATGGCGAGCAGTCGAGACAAGTTAGAGTGCCGGGCGAGCAGTCGGGAGACCGTTCAATCTGCGGGCGCGAGAATCTCGTAACTCCAGGTGAGCTCGGCTGTTTTTTTGAGGGTTGCGGAAACCGAGCAATACTTTTCTTCGCTGAGCGCGATGGCCTGTTTGACTCCGGAAGCGTCGAGATTCCCGCGCAGGCGGTAGAGAAGGTGGAGTTTCGTCCAGACCTGCGGAGGGCTTTGCGCGCGCTCGCCCGAACAAATGACTTCGAGCGATTGCAGTTTTTGCCGCTTCTTCTCGAGAATGATGACAACGTCGGTAGCCGTGCACGCGCCTAAGGCCAGAAGAAGAAATTCCATGGGGCCGGGCGCGGAGTTGGATTCGCGGTCGGAATCGAAAGTGACGGCGTGGCCGGAAGGGCCGACGGCGACGAATTGCTGCTTGCCGATCCATTGAACGCGCGCGGTTTTGCTTTGATCTGTTGGCACCGATGTCCTCCCATGCCCACTCTAAGAATAGCAACGCCAGAACCGGTTCGCACGGTAGGAGAGGCGCGGAAGCGCGAGAGGAGACGGGCGGGCGCAGTCGGAGACCTGGAGGCGGAGCCGGACGCTAGGCGTTTCTTTCCTGAGAAAGCGATGCCACTTCGATAATCGGGTTAGCCTGCTGGCGCATCACGCGAACGAAAATCTCGACAATGCGGGCGTCGAATTGCGCGTTGGCGCAACGCTCGAGCTCGGCCAAGGCATCCGCCGCGCTGCGGCCTTTCTTGTAGGTGCGGTCGCTGGTGATGGTGTCGTAGGAATCGGCGACCGCGATGATCCTGGCCCCCAGCGGGATTTCCTCGCCCTTGAGACCGTGCGGATATCCCGAGCCGTCGAAATATTCGTGATGGTGAAGAACCATCTCCCGAATACGGGCCAGTGGAGTCAGAGGCTCCAGAATTTTTGCGCCAAAAACTACGTGGGACTTCATCGTCTCCCACTCTTCCGGATTGAGGGGCCCGGACTTGTTGAGGATTGGTTCCGGAATGCCTACCTTTCCAATGTCGTGCAAGACGGCGCCCAGCCGAATCTCCTCGATTTCCGCGTCGCGCATGTCCATGGCTTCGGCGATGAGAGCGGCGTACGCGGAGACTTTTTGGGAGTGGCCCTGGGTGTAGTGATCCTTGGCATCGATGGCGAAAGCGAGGGAAGTGACGGTGTCGAGAACGGCTTGCGGCAAGGCCTGCGGTCCGCTCGAGCCTGCGACCGGCTGGGCGACTGTGACCCCGTTGCTGGCTTCGGTTGCCGCAAGTGATTCGGTGAACTGCTTGAGGCGCTGGTAGATCTCCTCGAAGGCTTCGGGCCCGGTGGAGAAAAGGCGTTTCAGGGTAACGCCCAGATAGGCTTCAAGTACGTCCTTCTTCCACTTCTTGGCTTCGCTCGGATCGAAGTGATCGGCGGTCGAGACGGCGTTGCCGCCTTGATGCTTTGAGAGGTACATGGAAGCGTCGGCGACCTGGATGAGCTCCTGCGGGGAAGAGCCGTGCAGCGGATAGCAGGCGATTCCGAAGCTGGCGGAAACGTTTTTCTCGCGCAGGAGGTTGTCGGCGCAGACCCAGCTGCGCAGCTTCGATGCCAGTTGCCGGGCTTGTTCCATCGAGGTTTCCGGCATGAGGATGACGAATTCGTCGCCGCCATAGCGGGCGACGACGTCGGAGCGCCGGCAATTGGCCTCAAGAATGTGGCCGACGCGCTGCAAGACCAAATCGCCCTCGAGATGGCCGTAGAAGTCGTTCACAAACTTGAAGCGGTCGAGGTCCATGAGCACCAGCGCGAAGTGGCGGCCGGCGCGCGTCGAACGTTTCCATTCGGCGGAAAGCGCTTCCATGAAGAAGCGGTGCGTCTTTACACCGGTGAGGCCGTCGGTGATGGCTTGTTCCTGGGCTTTCTGGAAACTGAGTGCGTTGTGCAAAGCGCCGGCGATCAGGTCGGCGAGGGTCCCAAGCAGCAAGATCTCTTCTTCGGTGAAATCAACGTTCGCCGAAGATTCGACGTAAAGAACCCCGTGCAGCTGTTCGGCGAAGAAAATGGGCAAGCCCACGGCGGTCGAGGTATCGGCAAGCATCGGGCGCAGAGCGGCGTCCGCCGCGGAATTCGCGCGGAACGTGACCAGATTGCCGGCACGGGCCACGTTGCCGATCAGCCCGGAACCGAGAGGCACGCGCAGTCCCAAAGCGCCGCGACGCTCGCCCGCTTCGGCCTGAACCACCAATTCGCGCGTCGAATAGTCCAATACCGCGATACCGATATGGTCGTAGCTGAGGCCGCTCTCCAGCTCTTCGGTCATCTTGGCGAGCATCTCGTCCGGATTGAGGGTGCCGATGGCATGACGGGAAATCGTGTTGAGCAAGGTCAGGTGGCGGGCCTTGGTGCGCTCATCCTGGAAAAGTCGCGCATTCTCGATGGCGATGCTGGCCTCGCTTGCGAGCACGCGCAACAACTCCAGATGGCCTTCGTCAAAGGCCTTGTCCTGGTCGGAAAAGACCGCCATGGCGCCGATGGCGCGGTCGTAAGCAACCAGGGGGACGCCGCAGAAACAGCCCTGGCCGCGGATCGGATCGACCTGCAGCTTGTGCACTTCGTCCAAGAAATGGTCGCGGATCAAGACAGGCTGGCGGGTTCGAATGACGTATTCAGTCAAAAAATTGCCGGCCGGCCGCGTCCGGAGCGGTACGCGCACTCCATCGATAATTTCCAGTTCGAAGCGCATTTCGTCACGCGGGGAATCGAGCGAAGCGATATAAAAATTTTCCACGTCGAACAGCCGGCGAAGTTCCTCCCATATCTTGCACAGTAGATCCTCTTTGTTGAGGGTGGAGCTGAGGGCCCGGCCGATTTCGTTGAGGACATGAAGCTCCTCGGAGCGGCGAGCGGTCTGCTGGATCAACATGCTGTTTTCGACGGCCATGCCGATCTGGTGCCCGAGCGCGAGCAGCAGGCGCAATTCGGCCGGACTAAAACGCCGCGTGTCCGGGGAACCGAGAAGAAGAACGCCGAAAGCCTGCTCCTTGGCCTGCAGGCTGATCGCAACCATGCTGCGGAGGCGCTGCTCGAGAGCCAGTTCGCGGAACCGTCGAATGCGCTCGTCCTTCTTTTCAAGGGCCAGCAAGTCTTCGTCGCGCAGATCGCGGAAGCCCATCAAGCCGCCCAGGTTCGCAACCAGGGCAACCAGATAGTCGTCGAGGCCCTCTTCCTGCGCCGCGCGGCAGAATTTCTCGTCTAGTCCGACGGCTACAACCGAAGTCGGACCCTGGGGATCTCCATGGTGGAGAAAAAGGGCTCCGGCCGGAAGACGTACCACGCCAAGAACCCGGTCCAGCGCTTGCGAGAGCATGCGGTGAATTTCGCCTCCCGCAAAGCTCGAAGCGGCCAGGTTCAGGTTAGACAGCGCCAGCATGTTGCGCTCGATGCGGCGCTTCTCTTCTTCGTAAAGGGCCATGACCATCAGCATGGCCGTGAACGTGGCGGGCAGAGCGGATAGCGGCTCGAGCGCGATGTGCCAGGAACCGAGCACTCGCTGGAAAAAGAAAAACACCAGGCCGAGCCCGCCCCAGGCGAAAAACACAAAGGCCAGGAGCCAATCCGCGAGCGTTTCCTGCCGCTGGCTTTCCACCCAGAATTCAAAACCAACGGCGCCATAAACGAGCGCGGCGGCAAAACTGACCGGTAGCGGCAGAATTCCGAGAGCGTTGGTGACGCTCCAAATCAACACCAGTGCCGCGGCACCGATCGCCAGCGGAAACATGGCTTTGCGGTGAGCATAGAGCTTGGTGCCTAGAAAGAAGAGGATTCCGGCGCACGCGAACAGGCCCTGATCCAGGGCTCGCTGGCCGGCGGTCGGACCAAGCGCTCCACTGATTCCGCTGCCGAGGTAGTGCAACGCGAGTAGACACCAGCCGGCAGTCCAGCAGAGCAGGTAGGTCTGCCGCTTCAGGTTGTAAACGTAGGCAAAGAAACCGGCGACCAGCGCTGTGGCGATCAGCAGTGCCAACGAGACTAGGCTGAGATTGATCAACGAGCTATCGCTTCTCCGTCCGTAAACAGACGGCCGCGCCGTTCCATCACAAAAGGAACCGGCGTGTACAGGCGGTGGTTAGGGCCTTGCGCGCGAGGACTCGCGCGGCCTCCAGGCCGACCGTATCTGCACAAAACAAAGTACTTGCGATTATGGTTCAGGGAAAATTGGCTGCGCAAGCGTACCGGCGTACTGGTTGCGTAAATGACAGCAGGCGGCCTGCCGGGCCGGGCAGAACGATCCGGAAGCTCTACCAGACGTCGCCGGCTGCGATTTCAACCGGTTGGACGCTCCAGCGACCTTCCTTTACACTGTAACTTAACGTTCATTTCAAAGCAGGCCCTGCCAAAGGGTCAGAAACGGCTCATGTCCGACCATTCAGGCAGTTCAGAAGACGCTGTACGCGTGCGTTTTGCCCCTTCTCCAACCGGTTATCTCCACGTGGGCGGAGCCCGCACGGCGCTGTTTAACTGGCTCTACGCAAGGCGCGAACGCGGCACGATGATTCTGCGAATTGAGGATACCGACGCCGAACGCAACAAGCCCGAACTGGTCACGGGCATTATCGAAGGCTTGCGCTGGCTTGGTGTTGACTGGGACGAAGGGCCGTTTTATCAGTCCGGACGCACGGCCCTGTACCAGGAAGCCGGGAAGAAGTGTCTCGCGAGCGGCGCCGCGTTCCTTTGCTATTGCCCGGCGGAAAAATACACGGGCGGCGATCATGCGGTGGAAGGAGCGGAGAGCGGCCAGCTACGCCGCGTCACCCGCTGCTCGTGCCGCGACGGCAAGCCTTCGACCGCCGGCGTGAAGCCGGCCATTCGCTTCAAGGTACCGGTCGGGGGAACCACGAAATTCATGGACGCCGTGTTCGGCGAGCGGGAATTTTCAAACGACGAGATTGAAGATTTTGTGCTGGTGCGCTCGGGCAAAGGCGACGAGGAATTCGGCCAGGCCATGTACCAGCTGAGCGCGGTGGTGGACGACATCGACATGCGCATCACGCACGTGATCCGCGGCGCCGACCACATTTCCAACACGCCCAAACAGGTATTGCTGTACCGAGCCTTGGCGGCCGCCGTGCCGATCTTCGCGCACCTGCCGCTCATCTTGGGCCCCGACAAGTCGCGCTTGTCGAAGCGTCACGGGGCGACCGACGTCAATATGTACCGCAGCGAAGGATTCTTGCCGGAGGCGTTTCGCAACTTCCTGGCTTTGCTCGGCTGGTCGCCCGGCGGCGACGAAGAATTTTTGCGCACCAGTCAGCTACTGGAGAAATTCTCGCTGGAAGGCGTAAGCCGCACCAACGCCGTTTTCGATCGACCCAAACTTGAATGGTTCAACACGCAGTATCTGCAGAAGCTACAGATCGAGGAATTGTTGCCGGAGGTCGAAGCGCAACTCGAAAGGAGCGGACTATGGAAGGAAGAATGGGCCGCGGGAGCCGGGCACGAGTGGTTTAAGAGAACCGTGGACCTGCTGCGGCCGCGCATTCGCCTCCTGCCGGATTTTGCTTCCTGGTCGCGCGCGTTTTTCAGCGACGAATTTGTCCGCGACCCCGCGGCGAAGGAAAAGTTCTGGAAAGAGCCGGCCAAGATCAAGGAGCTGCTCCTTAAGACCGCCGAGGCCCTTTCCGCCGTTTCCGATTGGAGCCACGATCCCTGTGATCACGCAACGCGCGCTGTGGCGGAAGCCGCCGGAGTAAAGGCCGGACTGCTCATCAACGCCGTCCGCGTCGCAATCGTCGGACAAGCGGTCGCGCCGCCCTTGTTCGACACCATGGTGGTTCTCGGCCAGGAACGCGTGGTACGCCGGTTGCGTGAAGCAACCGCGGAACTCGGCTAGAATCTCGGGGCAATAGATCGAGCGAGGTGGGCATGTCGGTTTCCCGGCGCAGATTCCTTTCTAACCTCGGGGCCGCATCGGTTGGCGTCGCGTCCTTGCACTCCTCTAACCCCCTGCTGCTATTCCCGGCCGACCGGGAGCTGCGCAGGCGGCTGGCCGCCGATGCGCTGCGGCCCCAGTGCCACTTGCTTCCCGCCAGAAACTGGATGAACGATCCGAACGGCCCGATCCATTGGAAGGGCCAATATCACATGTTTTTTCAATACAACCCCCATGCCGCGGTTTGGGGCGACATGCACTGGGCCCACGCAGTGAGTCCCGACATGGTTCACTGGCGGCATCTGCCGGTGGCGCTTGCGCCGACACCGGGCTCGGACGATGCGGACGGCTGCTTCACCGGCAGTGCCATCGACGACAACGGCACCGCAACCATTCTGTACACGGGCGTCAAGACCGTCCGGCCCGAACTCGCAACGCTGCGCGACGGCGATCACAATTTCCGCGAAGTGCAGAGCCTAGCTACTTCGACCGATCCGCAGCTGCGCACCTGGAGCAAGTGGAAAACGCCTGTGCTGGAGCCGCCGGACGATCCGCAACTGACGGGTTTTCGCGATCCGTTTTTATGGCGTGGGCGCGACGCGTGGTACATGGGCGTCGGTTCCGGAATCCGCAGAAAAGGCGGACAGGTTTTGCTGTACCGCTCGAAGAACCTGCGGGAATGGGACTATCTCCATCCCCTGGCAAGCGGGACCTGGACCGGCCGCGAAAACACCAACCTGGTCGATTCCGGCGAAATGTGGGAATGCCCGGACTTTTTCCCGCTGGGCTCGAAACACGTTCTGCTGTACTCGACGGCCGGGAAAGTGGCTTGGGAGGTGGGCGAACTCGATCCGAAGGAGCTGGTGTTCCACGCAGAGCGACGCGGAGTGCTCGACTACGGCGCATACTACGCTCAGAAGACCCAGCTTGATGCCGATGAGCGCCGCATTTTGTGGGGCTGGATTCCAGAAAGACGCCCGGAAGCGGAGTTCAGCGCTGCCGGATGGGCCGGTTGCATGGCGTTGCCTCGCGTGCTTTCTCTAAACGCAGAGAACGATCTCGAAATGCGCATCGCTTCGCAGGCCCGGATCCTACGCGCGAAAAAGTTGTGCGCGCTGAGCTCGGCGCACACGGGGGAAGCCCGCAACAAAGCACTGGCCTGGATTGAAATGAAGGACGTGGCGGGCGAGCTTCGCTGGCGGGCGACCAAAGGGCCTTTTTCCATGGCCATTACCGACAGCGCCGGCCCGTGGTGGTGGTTGAACCTCGAGAACACAGGGTCTCGGACGCTCCTGCAGGTCTGCGGCAAGAAAATCGAACTGCCCGCCGAAACTTCGCCGCAACTCGAATTTCATCTGCTGCTCGATGCATCCGTAGCGGAGTTTTTCTGCAATTCGCTGCACGCGCTGACGTCGCGCATTTACCGCCAGCCCGCGGGGCCGCTGCGGGTAGAAATTTCTGGGGCCAGCCTAGGCCGCCTGGGCTCTTTCGAGGCCTGGCAGTTGCGGCCGATCTCGGCTGACCGCCTCACGACCTAAGTTAAGACAGCACTGCCAATGCGCAACGGAGGGCTCCTAGGGGGCGGAGGGCTTGCCCAGCTGCTTTTCAATTTTCTTGTGAAAGACCGATACCCCGAACAGCGGCGCCTCCTGCGTGCCGGTGATGGTGATGGGCAATTCCGTGCCGGCGCCGTGCTTCGAGAAAAGCGGGTCGATGGCCTTCAGAAAAAACGACTTCACCCCGGTCGTGGTCTCAGAAAGCCTGGCCTGCATGCGCAAGTGTCCCTGCATGTCGATCTTCTGGCTGTGAACGTCGTAGGTTCCCGCCAGCTCCACGCCCGCACCCGGAACGGAAAACGTCAGCTTGGAAAACGTGATCACGCTGTCCTTCAAAGCGAATCGGCCCCGCAAGTCCGTGACGGCGCTGCCGGCTTCTTCGTCTTCCGGTTTGCCTTCGGCGTGGCGGCTGAAGCTTTCAAGCTTTTCGCGTATTTCCGGGCTGGCCCAGCGGCCGTTGGTTATGGCGAAAGTTCCATCGAGATTCATCTTGTCGATCACTTTCTGCTTGCCAGGCGGCAAAGAGAGCTTGGCGACCACCCGGATCGGTCCGCGCAGGAAGGGCTTGTCGGAATTGATCGCCAGCTGCAGGATGTCCTCAATGCGCGCCTTAGGCGTGGTGATATCGAGCGTGATCAGATGCCCCTGCTGGGGAAAATTGATCACGCTTCCCGATGCCACAATTTCAGATTGTCCAAGAATGGAATGAACGGGATGCAGCTGCGTGTCCCCGTTGGTTCCGTCGACCGTGGCGGAATAGTCGGTATGCAGGGCAATGGGCTTGCCGACGTTGTCGAGCGAGAAGTCCGGCGTATCGGTTTCGCCGTTCACCTCGAGGCGGTCCAGTTCGCCCGCATACCTTCCGGTCGAAGACAAAACACCGGCGATGCCGGGAAATGGTCCGAGGTCAGCATTATCGAAGGCGTAGGTCCCGGATACGGGCGTCGATCCCGGATCGTCGCCGTTCCAGGGCCCAAACTCGCCGGCGGTGGCGATTTCACCCTTGGGCTTGGCGTTGGTGAGAGTGCCTTCGAAGGCGAACGGCTTGAGGGCGCCAACTTCATGCAATTTCAGATCGTGAATCTCCCAGTCCAGCGGTTCGACGCCTGGCTTTTGCGATAGCGTGAGCAGTTCCGTGTCCTCAATTTCGATCGTTCCGACCGACACTTGAGCGGCGTTTAAGCTTATGGCTTCGCGCGGCGCCGCCGCCTTCCTTTGTTCGCGCGGAGGAATCGAAATGACCATGCGTTTCAACTTGATTCGTTCTATGCGCCGGGGCGCCCGGAACGCTCCGAGCAGGCCCAAGCTAAAGGAAAACTTTTCGATGCGGATGAGGGGCGGGGCTTGCGGAGTGGCCCAATAGTGCAGCGAGAGTCCTTGGCCGGAAACGGTCATCTCGGGAAAGACGCGGACGTGAAAATCGGCCAGCTCCACATTGCTCTGGAATTTCTGCTCCAGCAAGCGCACGATCCAGTCGCGCGTGCGCAATTCCGCGGATCGTTTCTTGGCTATGGCTACGGCAAACAGCAGGACGACCAACGTCAGGAAGGAAGCGCCCAAAACGAGCAGGACTTTCCGCGCAGCGGGGGCCATCCCGGAAGTTTCGCAAAAGCGATGGCGCTTGCGCTACGGTTTTGCGAACAATTCGGGGTGGCTAGGGCGAGATTCTGCCGCAGATACATGGATCACCGCATCCACGGGCAGCGTTACCGGAGGCAAGCAGACTTCGTTGTTGCAGGCCTGATAGCGCAATTTGAGGGAAAGGTGCTGCTCGCCAAGCGAAGCTCCGGGTTCGATCGTGACCGGCACCAACAATGTTACCGTGTCGGCGTAAACATTGAGCGGCTGATCCTTCGCGAAGCTGAACTTGTGAAGCGTGCCCTTCGGATATTTCACGACGCCGAATTTGAAGCCGGCGGCAGGTTCGGCTTTCAAATCGGTCGGGATCAAATAATCGAAAGTGGTTTCGCGGGCGTTTACGTGGAATCCCTCTTTGATCTTCATGAGCACGGCAACGTCCAGCTGCTTGCCGCGCGCCGCCGGATCGAAAGACGCATAAGCCAGAGGTTTGACCACGTCGCGTGCCGAAGGGATTTGCGCCGTGGCCAGGAACGCGGCGGCGAGCAGAACCATCGCCAAGGAAACAAGTTTAGAATTCATACCTTCGTTTCTTCCCCGAGCTGCTGCGAAATCACGCGGCTCAACACCGCGAAAAGGTCTTCTCCGGTTTTTTCCAGCACAAAGGCGTTTTTCGACTCGGACCAGCTGAGCTTGAAGCTCGTGGAAAGCGCCGAAATCCAAATTTCACGCACCGGCGTATTCGGCGAAATTACGAATTTCGCAGGCTCTGGCTCTTCAAAGACCACTTCGAGCTTCCCGCTCTCGCCTTCCACATCAAAGCCGTGCGCGTCGCCGGCGTCGAGCAGCCGCCGCTTCAATTCCTCCAGCGCTGCGTCGCACTTTTTCTGAAAATCGCGCTCTTCGAGCATGGGCATCGAACTACAAGGCCCCTTCGATCATCTTGGTCGTCGCTTCGTAGTCGATCAAGCCCGTGGTGCGTTTCAAGACCCTTCCGTCGCGCGAAATCAGGACGCTGGTCGGATAGCCCAGCAAGCCGCCGAACTTTTCCGCCACCTTTTCATTACCGACGACGATCGGGTAGTTCATCGCCTGCTTCTGTCCGTTCACCTCGTAGCGCTCCTTGGCCACGAAAGGAGCCACGACCGGCTTGCCCTCGTCGTCCATGGCGATGCCCAGTACCGTAAATCCCTGAGCGGCGTACTTGCTCTGCATCTCAATCAGCCAGGGAATTTCCACCTTGCATGGTTCGCACCACGTGGCCCAGAAATTCACCAGCACCACTTTTCCGCGGTAGTCGCCGACCGTGATCGTGCTGTCCTCGAGTGACTTCATCTCGACTTTCTCAAAGGCGCCCGAGCCGTGCGACGTTTTGCAGCCGACCGCCAGGGAAAGCATGGCTGCGACGATGAAGAGTAGAGTTCCCCTGTTCATGTTGCTCCTTAAAGGATTATCTCTCATTTCTATGGCGCGGGCGATTTGCGGCATGGCGCTACTTTCCTGTCAGCGCGTGCTCAAGCCACAGCGCGATGCTGTTTAAAAAACTCAGCTTCCTCACCAGCCAGGTCAGCTTGTTGGTGAAGACCAGCCCGCCCACAAACAAGAGCAGGATGCCGCTGCCAATCTCAACCGCGTGCAAATAACCGCGAAAGCGCTGGTAGAACTTCAAAAATTGCACGATGCCGACCGCCGCCAGCAAAAAGGGAATGGCCAGCCCGGCTGAATAGAACCCCAGCAACAGCACACCGCGCCCGATGGTCGCGCTGTTGGCGGCCAAAGCTAGCACGGTCGTCAGAATGGGCCCGATGCACGGCGTCCAACCGAATGCGAATGCAAAACCCAAAAGAAATCCACTCAGCATGCCGGGCTGTTTACCGGTGCTGCGCAAGTGCACATCGCGATTGAGCCAGCGCGCCAAAGCCGGACCCAGAAATCCGATCACCGAAAGCGAAAAGAAGTGCACCGCGCCCAGCCCGGCAACCAACTCGTCGCCGCGCACCAGCGCCACGATTCCCGGAACCAGCAGGATTGCGCCGATTACCATGCCGGGAACCGGCTTCAGCTGGGCCAAGACGCCGATCAGATGCAGGCCGAACAGGATGATCAACGCGCCCGCGATCGGTGCCAGCGTATAGCGGTTCTCTTGCAGGAACGAACCTACGGCGCTAGCCGAAGCGCCAAAGGCTATGAACACCACGGAAAGCCCGGCGACAAAGGAAAGCGCCGAAAGGAACAAGCCGCCGCGAGGCTGCTGTCCCTGCCGGAGCTGCTCCATGCCGATCCCGCTGAGCATCGAGATGTAGCCGGGCACCAGCGGCAATACGCACGGCGACAGAAACGAAACCAGTCCCGCCAGGAACGCGGCGGCAAGCGAAACGTCAGGCGTCATCGTTCTCAAGTCTCCGGAATCATTTCGATGAGAGTACGGCCGCCAAGGTGTCGTGGATCAATGTAAAAGACGTGTCAGGAAGCCAAACTGTATTCTCACACAGAACGCCTTTTTTCGCGGCGTCGCGGCGACACCTGCCAGCCGAACTTGGCGGCGCAGGCCAGCGCTAGCCCCCAGCCGTACCTCCTAAGCCCTTCTAAACCAAGCGGTTAGTGCATTGAGGGTTGGCGCGCCGATTGCAACACTGCGTGGTGCGGGAGGCTTTGCGGCCATGGGTTGGACCCCCAACAAGGTGACGCTCGTTCGCGTCCTGGTAGGCTTTGCCGCCGTCGGCCTTTTTGGACATGGAACCTGGGCCAACCTGGCGGCCGTCGCTCTCACCATTGCTTCCATCGCTCTTGACGCCCTGGATGGGCACCTGGCGCGCAAGAAACAGATGGCCACGCCGCTTGGCGCGCAGATCGACATCCTCGGCGATCGAATGATCGAAAACATGTTTTTCACCTACTTCGCCGTCGTCGGAATGGTCTCCTGGTGGCTGCCGGTTCTGTTTTTCGCGCGGGGCGCCGCGACCGACTTTCTGCGCGGCCTGGCCGAGAAGGCCGGCTATTCCGGCTGGGGCAGCAGCACCATGTTAGAGACTTGGTGGGGCCGCGCTTTCGTCGCATCGCGTTGGAGCCGCGGACTCTATGCTGTGCTCAAATGCGCTTGCTTCTGCTACCTGGGACTCGAACTGGCGCTGACCCGGGGAAGCGTCGCCTTGCTTGGTGCCGCTGGCGAAGCTCATCTCACCATTCGCACTGTCGCCCAGGTCCTTACATGGGCTACTGCAGCTTGGTGCGTGGTGCGGGGCTTGCCGGTCCTCGTCGAAGGCTGGCGATTCTTCAGCAAGGAAACGGTTGCAGTCCGCCCGCCGAACTCCGCGGAGGCCGCTTGAGCATCGCGTTTTTCGATGTGGACGGCACGTTGCTACCGCAACCGTCTCTCGAACGCCGTTTCTTCTGGTACCTCGCGCGCCGCGGGAAGATTCGCGCCCGGAACTATTGCAGCTGGGTCGCAGAAATGTTTCGCTTGCGCCCGACCCATTTCGCGACCGCCGCGCAATCGAACAAAGCGTATTTGCGCGGAGTCCAGACGACCGTTCTTTCTGAGGGATGCTCTAGGCAAAACCAGTGGATGCCCGAATTCTTTCCCGCTGCGATCGAGCGCATCTGGTGGCACGCCTTGCACGGCGACGCGATCGTTCTGGTCACCGGAACTCTCGCTCCATTGGCCGAAGTCGTGAAGGCCGCACTCGAGCGCGAGCTGCTTTGGCGCGGAGTGGAATCGCAGCTTTCCGTGTTTGCCACCGAACTCGGCGTGCGGGAGGGATGTTGGACGGGTGCGGTTCAAGGCGAACCGAGGTTTGGCCAGGCCAAAGCCGCGGCGGTCAGGCAGTTCGCACTCTCTTCTGACGTTGCTTTGTCGGAATGCTTCGCCTACGGCGATCATGCGCTCGACCGGCCGATGCTGGAAGCCGTCGGCACTCCGTTTGCCGTCAATCCTAGCTGGCGCCTGCGTCAAATTGCCCGGCGCCAGAGATGGCAGGTCATGCAATGGACTCTGCGCAGCCGGCGAACCGTCCCGCCTCAGGTCTTGAAATGGAAAGGCGAAGTTGCGCGATGAATAGGCAGGAACCACCGCAATCCCGCACCGTCGAAGGCGTCTTGCCGATGCATTCAGGAGGTTTGCCGGAGCGTCGCCTGCAGCCCATAGGAACGCGGACGACATTCGGCGAGCCGGGTTGGACCGCATGGCTCGCGGGCGAGTTATCACATACGTGGTCCGCCGTCGGCACTTTCGAACACGTCGCTCTCGGCTACTTGGGCCTATCGAGCGCGATGGTCGCCGTCTTTTTTCGAAATCTCGCCCACCCCTGGAAACTGGTTGGCGTCAATGCATTCGTCGCGGCGGTGATCGTACTGCTCTGCCGGGCGGGGGCGCGCTCAGAAAGACGCGCCGAGCGCCAAGGCGTCAGCTTTGCCACACGGTTCTGGCATTTCTGGCGTCACTGGTATCCGCATCTTTTCTTCCTGTTCTGCTTCGAGGAGCTTGCCTATTTGGTCCACATCGTCAATGCGAATTGGCAGGACGCCAAACTCATCGCCTTCGACCACTGGCTTTTGGGTGTTCATCCGTCCGTGTGGCTCGAACCATTCGCTTCGCCGGTCGGCAACGACCTCTTTCAACTCGTCTATCTGACCTATTTCGTTTATTTGCTGGTTCTTGGAGGCATTCTCTATTATCGCCGCGAATGGCACGCCTACTGGTCGGTGATGACCTATTCTGCGGTGGCCTACGCGATCGGCTACGTCATTGCCGCGCTCTTCCCGATCGAGAGCCCATGGTTCGCCATGGCCGGCATGTGGCAAGGCGAACTGCACGGTGGCCCGATAACGTCCACTATCAATTTCATCGAGCACTACAGGCGGGTTCGCGGCGCCGCGTTTCCTTCCGAACACGTTGCGGGCTCGGTTGCCGTCGTCTGGGGAGCCTGGCGTTACCGGCGCTGGCTGTTCTGGGTCATGTTGCCGCTGGTTACGGCCATGTGCGTCTCTACGGTTTGGGGCCGTTATCACTATGTGGCCGACATTTTAGGCGGCATGGTTACAGGCACGCTTGGCTATTTCATCGGCTCCTATCTGATGGATCGGAGATCGAGTGCATCGACGGTCATTTCCGGATGATTTGCGAGGCGCGCCGCGCAAGACCGGGGATCTAGAAGATCTTTTCCTGCCGCCGCAGGTTCCCAAACGTTCCGATATTCGCGATGGTGAACGCCACGCGGAACTGGTTTTCCGTGCGCACCTGCCCCAGTGCTATGCGCCGGTATTCGAACGACCACCCGCAACAGTTCCCGTTGTAGGTGACTTGCATGATCTGGTTTTGCAGAGCCGTATTCTGGATGTCGTAGCTCACGCCGCCGGTAAAGTTGAACCCTTTGCGGTTGAAGGCCCCGTATCCCAGCAAAGCGCGAATCTGATTGGAAAGCGGCTGCAGCACCGGGTCGTCTTGAATGTGAAAGTGCGCTACGGTCGCGAAAAACTCGCTATACGGCTTGACCTTTACCAGCGTCCCCTCGGCCACGATCTTGTTGAGCTGCGGGTCGTACTCGATGATCTGTTCCGCATCATATTTTCCGCCGGGCGTGATTTTTACGTCGCTCACGATCGGCGACCAGTCTCGCGGCCCGGTAGCAAACGCGAACGGCGTAATCGAATTGAGCGCCTGCAAAACGTTTCGGCCGCCATCAATGATTGCGCCGCCAAAGGTCGGGTCAAAGTAGTGCTTCTGCACCACGCTCCACGACAAAAACTCCGTCGGCTGTTCCTCCCCGCTCTTCACGTAGAGCCGCTGCGTGAATCCATACTCGACTTCATTGGTGTTGGACAGCGTCGCGTCCGAATCGAAGCGGATGAACCGCTCAAAGTCATTGATTCCCGAAACGTAGCGATAGGTTAGCTCCGGTTCGATGGTGTGCTTGTAACGCCGTTTCTTCCCCGGCCTTCCGAAAATCCGTTCGAGTGTCGGCGGACGGATTTCCAAAGTAAATTCGCCGTCGTTCCGCGTGACCGGCTGCTCGCTCAGATTCCCCAGCGCGTCGAGCGAAGCACCGTATCGCGTCGTTCGCACCGCCCCCGAGGCCGTCACATTCAGCCACGGTCCGAACCTGAGGGGGATGGTCACCTTCGGCGCGAGTTCGGTCCGCTCGACCAGCGCCCGCGTCGCTCCATTCACATCGTCATCACGGTGTACTGCACCGACTAACGAATCGAAACTGAAGTACAGCGGCAGGTTCCTCCAGGGCGCTTGCTCGACCGATGCAAACCGCGCTTCCGGCACGCTGCGCAGCGTCACGCTGGTCTGCGGATTGATGGTCAGAAAGCTCTTGTCGTTGAGCGCCGCGAGATTCAGGCTGAAGCCGCTGAAGTTGTTGGTCAGGAAAAACGCGCTGCGCACTTCCGAATTGATCGCGTCTCCATACGCATCGGCGAACGCCAGGCGGAAGGTGAGCGACGACAGCTGGTTGTAGTCCGCGACGAATCGCCACCCTTTCGGGAGCAGGCTAGCCATCTGCAGTTGTTGTTGATGCCCGCCTTGCTTCTGCAGGACTCCCGCCGAGTCGTGAATCCCGCGGTCAATTACGCCGTAATAGGAATAGAGGAAGGACGTATTCTCAGAGGGCCGCATGCGCACTTCCGCGCGCTCGGCGGATCCGCGCTTGCTCAAATACTGCGCGCCCGCCGTCATATCCGACCAGGTGTTCGGCGCCCAGTAGTACGCGTCGCCGAACACGTATCCCTTGGTCGAGCTGTTTCCGACATCCGGCAACAGGAATCCCGATTGCCTGACGCGCTGTCCGGCTGGCGTCGTGGCATAGGGCAGCCAGACGAGCGGCACCTTGTACAGGCGAAAATTCGCGTTCACCAGCGCCACGGACTTGTTGAGCCGAATCTTGGCGCGCGGGGCGAACATCTGCCAGGTAGGCCGCTCCTGGTCGCACACCGTGATCCATGCCTGGTGAATGACGAAGAGGTCGTCCGGATAGCGCTCCACCTCGCGTGCTTCAAAATACAGCGGATTCTCCGACACCAGCACCATCGGGTTCGGCCGGCGCACGATCTTCACCGTGCCGCGTACGTTCGTGAATTTTCCGATGCCGCTAGAGAAGTTGTAGCGCGCTTCGTCCCCTTCCAGGTGCTGATTCTCGTAGTCGAACTGCACGTGGCCCTGCGCCAGCGCGTCGCGGGTTTTGTCGTTGTATTCGAGGTGATCCGCGCGCAGCCGCATCCCCGCGTACTCTAAGTCCACATTCTTGTCGGCTATAAAGAGGTCGCCTTGCCGCTTCTGCGGACCTTCTGACGATAGCTCCGCGTACTGGCCGTGCGGGGAAGGCAGGCGCACTTGTTGTGCCGCGCACGGACGCAAGGTGACCAGCGATAAGCCCAAAGCCAGAGCCCAGCTCAAAATCCAGCGCCGACCGGCTGGCCTTTGCCGGCAGGATTTCAGCCGTTCACCTAACGATTTCGGGTTCAACCGGTTCCGCACGACACCGGGCGGCGCTTGCAGAGAGAATCTCTTCCGGTTCTTGCGAGTTTGCGCGCGCAGCATGCCGTCCGATCAATCCGCTTGAAAGCAGTTCGATAGCTTAGCACGCGCCTCCGCTGCGCGCCCGAGCCCCGGCGCATCCTGAAACCAATCTGCGGCGCTTCCGTCTAACCCTGCAACGTTCGGGTGAGGTTGCACCAATCGCGTCCTAGATTACTCGCGGCGAACCGCTTGCGTTGACCGTTGGCGAAAGGCATCCTTATACGCCCTTCGCTGGCCGGTTCTTCGCGTTGGGTTTCGTCTTTTTATTGTGTTGGCGCCTCCCTTTGGCTTTGCGGTCAGGGATAGCGGGCGCCTGTAGAACCACTTGTTTTTTTGAAGGAGAGAGAAGCATGAATGGCAAGCAATCGAGCGGGCGTTCAATCCTCATTTGCGGAATCGCACTGGCCTTGAGCTTTGCGGGATTGGCGAAAACCGCGCGGGC